>Ga0302289_1000024_pt1 | contig 97529 bp, 71 predicted proteins | sample III_Fen_N1_2_FD_194552 | JGI IMG/M metagenome (GOLD analysis project Ga0302289, IMG submission 194552) | Peat permafrost microbial communities from Stordalen Mire near Abisko, Sweden - III_Fen_N1_2 | ecosystem: Environmental > Terrestrial > Soil > Wetlands > Permafrost | place: Sweden: Abisko... | reverse complement strand
GTGAGTGTGTTTGAATCCGACGCGCAAACCAAAGACAAGAGTGGCGCGGTTGTGGTGATGAACTATAAAACCGGCGAAGTGCTGGCTATCGTAAGCCTGCCGGTGTTTGACCCCCAGAATATAACTGACAAGGACAAAGAAAACCCACTGCACCCGTTCTGGAATCGTGCCTTGCAAAGTACGCTTGCACCAGGTTCGACATTTAAAATCATTACGGCTTCCAGCGCATTGGAAAACTTGCAAAACATTACATCACATAAGTTTGAATGTACTGGCGCTACCAAGGTACTGGACCAGACCATCCACGATTACAATATGGCGCAGCACGGTAGCCTCACGCTGGAAAGAGCCTTTACCGTAAGCTGCAACAATGCATTCGCGCAGTGTGCGCTTTTATTGGGTGACACCGCCCTTCGCAAAACGGCCGAGGATTTTGGCTTTAACGACAATTTCCTGTTTCGCGATCTGGTGGTGGAAAACAGCGTTTATCCCACCACAAACCGCAATGCGGTTGAAGTGGCCTGGAGCGGGGCAGGGCAAAGCCAGATCGGCGCCACGCCTCTGCACATGTGCATGGTAGCCGCCGCCATTGCCAATGATGGCGTGATGATGGAACCCCGCCTGTTAAGCAAGGTACAGAGCCCTGCTGGGGTGGTGCGCCTGCGCTATTCGCAAAAGGTTTACCGCCGTGCCGTGCCAGAGAATATTGCAACCATTATCCAAAGTTATATGCAAAACGTGGTTGCATCCGGCACTGGTTCCGCCGCGCGCGTTACAGGGCTGACCATTGCCGGAAAAACCGGAAGTGCAGAGGCTTCCGTGGATAACATAGCGGTAACCCACGCGTGGTTTGTGGGCTACATCGCCGATGATTCGCTGCCGTATGCCTGTTGTGTGCTTGTGGAAAGCGGCGGAAGCGGCGGAAGCGTGGCTGCGCCAATTGCCGCCAGTATTTTCAAATACTTGAAAGACAATTACTGATCAAGGTAGGCGTCTATCGATCCCCTCATGCGTGTCGAGCACGTTTGTACTTGACGGATTGGCAGCCGCCGTCTGCTTCCGACAAAAAAGAGATCGGAAAAGGCGCAGAGGTCATCGTAGCTCCCTGCCCCAAACAATCAAAGTTTATTAATCTGTTCATTTGGTATGATGCGTTGAGCGGGATTCTCCTATGAATGCTAGCTTTGCGTTGGATAGTTGACGGGCAGATTTAAAACTCCGGTATGAACATAATCAAGCTCACCAATATGATCATAGCGTACGATCTCATAAATGGGCAGCAGTATGTTGGCGTTCCTCGACATCAATACGTAGCATGTTCCGTTTTCATATACGACGACCTGCTCGTTGTAATCCTTGGCAACAAAGAAATTCTCCCGATTCAGCTGTGACGTAGCGGCATGTTCCATCACCGCACCCGACAGCACATACATGATGGCAATGGTTACGGCGAGATAGCCAATCCCCGAAGCCATACGCGTGTTTATCTCACGGGAGGCGTCGCTCTTTTGTCGATAGCTTGCCCACTTTGACCGTAATCCCTGATGACTCTTGCCATAAATTAATGTTTTGACCAATGCCTCAACCCACGCAAACGCCATGATACCCAACAGAATCCAGTTTTTTGCCTCAAAACGGTTGAGCAGCGACACAGAAAACACAACCGATGAAACCAGCACAATGGAAAAGCGCCAAAGTCGTATGATCTCAGCATCCTTGAAAAGTTTACCGATCATCAGCCCAAAAACAGGGATGGTAAGGACCCGCCAGAATTTGTAGACCAGATCGATCAACGTTGCGATGATATCAGGCGCATCGATTTCAATGAGTTCGTCCGGTAAGGCATAGGCGGTAAGCGATCCATCCAGACGCAAATAAGTGAGATAGTACGCTATGCCCGTGAGAAACGCCAAGATGAGGCCGTTCTCCAGAAGTTTTGGCCAGTATGCTTTCACAAGCGATTCCTCCTTGAATCATCAGGTTTTTTAAATTGTCCGGATAGCCAGAAAACCAGCATTTGATGATATCGTATGGTTTATATGCACACTATACGACTTGGATCAAAGAAACGTCAAGAAGATTAATTTTTGCAGGTCTTGCAGTATTCATTGCACTATTTATGCGATCACAGGAAGATACAAAGACAATGTGGATGAATTGACAACAGCACTGAATACTTCTCATTTCATTTGCCTTGATGTTCACGGCATGCTGAGGGTATGAGAAATATAGCCTATATTTCTGTATATTTTATATTTGTTTGACAGCCTTGCTTGGAGGGCGTATAATCAGATTACCATCAATTTACAATGGATATTTTCCTGCAGGAGGCCATCATGCCATACCTTATCGTAGGCTATGTTTCTATTTGGTTGCTTTGGATGCCTCTGCGCTTTACTACCAGAAGAAAAGGAAATAAGAATCTTTCTACTGTATTCAAGATCATCCCGACTTTACTGGTTGCGAGCGTTGCGGGTTGGGCTTGCCTGACATATGCAAATACAGATACGACGAGTTGGCTACTTTTGGTTGGAATACTGATCGGTGTTTGTGCGGATGCAGCATTGGAATATTGGATGCAACTGGGCGGGTTGCTGTTTATTGTGGCGCATTGCCTGTTTATTGTGGCGCTGATGCTGCTGTGCCCACCAAACGGCTGGTTTGCGTTGGTACTTGCGGTGGCATTGCTGTTTGCGGTATGGTTTCTCGGGCATTATCAGGCACGCTTTCCCGACCGGAAATTGCGCATTGGCGTCACACTCTATGCTGTGGCACTGAGTGCGTTGCTGGGTTCCGCATTGCCGGCACCGTTTCTGGTGGGTGGTATTCGGGTACTTATCGGTGCGATTGGCGCGGGGTTGTTTGCACTTTCGGATGCGACGCTTTGCCGCAACAGCGTTGAGCACCGAATCGCACGCGACTGTGAAATGGCACAGGGCGGCCTACAACCGGAGACAGAACGGCAGAGGATCATCGAAGAATACTTGAGCCTTGGCTGTTATTACACGGCGCAGGTAGCTTTCGCGATTTGTTGTATTGTAAACCTGACCGCCTGAACTCATTACAAAGCAGGACAGATCGATGTGAACCAAAGATCATCGATGTAAGCTTGCAACAGAACGGTCTACCTCTCTGGTTGGCTTACGCGCGGAAAGATGGATTGTTGGGCAGGACTGGATTGTATACATGCCAGCCCTGCCCATTACCCTTTGACAAGTGCGACTACCTATGGTAATATACATCAACCCCTCATGCAGGGTCGATGGATGAACACCCCTGAAAAGCGCTGAAAAGAGAGCCGTCCCACCGGCTGAAAGAACGGTCATGCGTTTGAAGCGGTTCCCCGCATCCACCCGATCGGCTAATCCCCGACGGTTTGCCGCCGTTATCAGGCAGTGAAAGTGAAAGCGCTTTGGCGCTTTAAGTCGGGTGGTACCGCGAAGGCTCCCTTCGTCCCAACGGCGGCAGTTTGCCGTGCGTGGGAGCGACGGAAGCTTATTTTAATTGCGGAAGGAGTACCCCAAAATGGCCAAACAGGAAGAAAAAAAGTTTGTGGAGCACATTACGCCCCGCAACGAGGATTTCTCGCAATGGTACACGGATGTGATCCTCCAAAGCGAGCTGGTGGATTACGCCCCCGTGCGCGGTTGTATGGTGATTCGCCCCTATGGCTACGCTATCTGGGAGCGCATCCAGCAGGAGATGGACAGCCGTTTTAAGGCGACCGGCCACCAGAATGTGTACATGCCCATGCTCATCCCCGAAAGCCTGCTGCTCAAAGAGGCCGAACATGTGGAAGGCTTTGCGCCGGAGGTAGCGTGGGTTACGCAGGGCGGCAATGAGAAGTTGCAGGAGCGCCTGGCCATCCGCCCGACGAGCGAGACTATCTTTTGCTCCATGTACAGCAAATGGGTCAGCAGTTGGCGTGATCTGCCCATGAAATACAATCAGTGGTGCTCTGTCGTGCGCTGGGAAAAGAGCACCCGCCCCTTCCTGCGCACAAGTGAATTCCTCTGGCAGGAAGGCCACACCATCCACGAAACGGCGGATGAGGCCCAGCAGGAAACGATGCAGATGCTAGAAGTTTACCGCGAAGTGGCTGAAACGGAAATGGCGCTGCCAGTGCTTTGTGGTCGCAAGAGTGAAAAGGAAAAGTTTGCCGGTGCACAGGCGACCTACAGCATGGAGGCCATGATGCAGGACGGTAAAGCCTTGCAGGCAGGCACCAGTCACAACTTCGGCACCAACTTTGCCAAAGCGTTCAACATCCAGTTTTTAAGCCGCGATGGCAAGCTGGAATATGTCTATGAAACCAGTTGGGGTGTGAGTACCCGCCTGATCGGCGCTATCATTATGACCCATGGCGACGAGCGTGGATTGAGGTTGCCTCCGCACATTGCACCAATCCAGATTGTGATTGTGCCTGTGGCAGCGCATAAGGGCGGCGTTATAGAAAAGTGTGATGAAGTCTGCAAGCAACTGAAAAATGCTGGCTTCCGCGTGAAACTGGATGACCGCGATACGTTGAGCCCCGGCTATAAGTTCAATGACTGGGAACTTAAGGGAGTACCTGTTCGCTTGGAGATTGGGCCCCGTGATATCGAAAACGGACAGGCGATGGTGTTCCGCCGCGATACATGCGAAAAGGCGCCTATGGCGCTGGACGCGCTGGCGACTGAACTGAACGGGTTGCTGGAAAGCATCCAGCAGGGCTTGTACGAGCAGGCGAAGCAGTTCCGCGATACGCACATCACCGAGGTTCATAGCATGGATGAACTTTCCAAAGCGGTGGAAACGGGTTTTGCTAAGGCAATGTGGTGCGGTGAGCGCGCCTGTGAGGAAGCGATTAAGGAACAGACCAATGCCTCCAGCCGCAACATGCCCTTTGACCAAACCCCGATGGATGACCATTGCGTGTGCTGTGGCAAGCATGCCGAAAAACTGATTTACTTTGCTAAGGCATACTGAGAAAAGCATATAGGGGGAACGCGCGGGCCGCCGCGCGTTCCCGATTTTGATAGGGAGGCGGTATAATGGCGGAAACCAATGCGCTGCAAATAGAGGAAGGCAGGAAAGCGACCAGGCTGATCCTCTGGGATTGGAACGGTACGCTGCTGGACGATGTACAGTACGCCATCGGTGTGCGCAACCGTGTGTTTCCCAAGTTTGAACTACCCGCCGTTGAAAGCATCGAGGAGTACTATGCGCAGTTCACCTTTCCTGTGAAGTTGTACTATACCCGCGCGGGCGTTACGGAAGAAAACTTTGTCGCTGTCGCCCATGCATGGATGGATGAATATGTGAACGGTTGCGAAACGGTTCCGCTGTTTCCCGATGCGGTGGCTGCACTGGATGCGTTTGCAGAGGCTGGTTGTGTTCAGGCGATACTCTCCGCCAGCAAGTCGGATACCCTGCGCATGCAGCTGGATGTCGCGGGCATTCCGAACAGGTTCGATGCTGTGTTGGGGCTTTCGCACATCTATGCCACCAGCAAGGAGGATATCGGCAAGGAATACCTTGCGCAACAGGCGATCCATCCGGATGAGTGCGTCATGCTGGGCGATACGCTACATGATGCGGAAGTGGCTCAGGCGCTGGGCTGCCGCTGTGTGCTGATTGCGCGCGGGCACCAGAGTCGGGAAACATTGCAGACGGCAGGGGTGCCGGTATGCGATACGCTTTTAGCAGCCGTGGAGGTCGTGCTGGGCAGGAGAAATGATGAGGTTTGAAGAAAATTGATAGTAGGATATAGCGGAAAAAAGATGGGTTGGGATAAGATGGCTAAACCAACTTTTGCGAAGAATTTCGCCGGGCACTGATTTCCCAAATGTGCATATCTGATTCCGATTTTGTAGAATCTTGGCGATTATTTTCTTCAAATGGAGTGTAAATGCAAACTATTTGCAACGTGACGTGCCTATGGCGCTATGATGATCGAATAGGTTATGGATCAGGGTAAAAACAATTGCCTGTGGGGATGAGACAAAAAGATGCAATCTTCTGGTAGAGCACCGTCTACCCCAAAAGAAAGCGTATCGATATGGATGACTTACTCAACCTTCTCGCCAGTGGCGAACCCTATCGGGAAGACAAGCTTTGCGAACGTTTGAATCTGACGCTGGCGCAGCTACAGGTTCAGTTTTCTTCCTTGCGTAAGGCAGGGTATCGAATCCACTGTGAAGGCATTGCCGGACTTCGCCTTGTTCCGGTTGAAAATAGCCTTTTGCCGGGATATATCCGCATAGAATTGCAGACCCGTTGCTTTGGACGGGGTAAAATCCTTTACGCGTCGGAGATGGGCTCCACAAATACGGAGCTCAAACAGGCTGTTGTCATGCAGGACATGCCCGAAGGCAGCCTCGCCCTCTGTGACCGCCAAACTGCCGGCAAGGGTCGTTTACAACGCGTATGGGAAACTCCGGAGGCAGGCACTGCCTTGCCAAGTTCACTGCTGTTAGCCCCCAAATTACCGCCGGAACAGATTCAGCTGGTTACACTCGCCGCAGCTGTTGCCGCCGCCGCCGCGATTGCGGATTTTGGGTTGACACCCGGTATCAAATGGCCGAACGATGTGGTGATCGGCGGCCGAAAATGCGTGGGTATCCTTTGCGAGATGGTGACGGATCGAAACGGCGTGCGGTTTGTGATTGCAGGAGCAGGTTTTAACGTGAACCAGTGTGCTTTTCCTGATGCGTTATCACACAAGGCGACTTCGCTGAAGATGGAGTGCGGGCATGAGATAGACCGCCGCACACTGCTGTGCCGTTATCTTTGGCATATGGAACGTGCAATGGATCGATTGGAATCCACCGGGCTTGCGGGTTTGCTGCCGGAATATTCGGCGCGTTCGGTTACGCTCGGCCATCGTGTGCAGGTGATTAACGCGACGGAGACGTTTGAAGGCGTGGGCGAAAGCATGGATAATGTGGGGGCTTTGTTTGTGAGGGACGATCAGGGTGTGCTCCGGAGGGTGCTGAGCGCGGATGTTTCTGTGAGGGGAGTGATGGGCTATGTCTAAACCATTGTATGAAGGTTCCATTACCGATGTGCATGGGATTCGTGTAGGACAGGCTGAAAACCGCGTTGCGATGACTGGCGTTACTGTGGTGTTGTGTGGCAGAGCAGGCGCTGTGATCGGTGCAGATGTGCGTGGCGCAGCGCCCGGTACGCGGGAGATTGCGCTCACATGGAGCGAAAATACCGTGGAACGCGCCAATGCCGTGATGCTCGCAGGTGGCAGTGCTTATGGGCTGGATGCGGCAGGCGGAGTGATGCGTTTTTTGGAAGAAGCAGATGTGGGTGTCGATGCGGGCGTGTGCAAGGTGCCGATTGTGCCAGCTGCGGTTCTTTTTGACCTTGCAGTGGGCGATGCGAAGGTGCGCCCCGATGCAACCATGGGTTATGAAGCCTGCCGGAATGCTTCCAAGAGCGTGGATCAGGGCGCCTATGGCGCAGGCACAGGCGCGACAGTGGGCAAATTGGTGCCGGGTACCCTGCCTATGCCCAGTGGTACGGGCACGGCGAGTATCACGCTTGCATGCGGTGTTACTGTAGGTGCGATAGCCTGTGTGAATGCGGTGGGTGATGTGTTCGATCCGCATACGGGGAAAATGCTTGCCTGTGGGCATATGGCCGATGGCAAACCTGTACTGGCAGAGAGCTTGCTCTACGGATCGCAGCCAGTAGCGGAACTTTTACGGTTTCCTAAACCCACCAACACAACCATCGCTGTGGTCGCAACCGATGCGGTGCTCACCAAACCGCAGACGAACCGGCTGGCAACCTGTGCGCATGACGGATTTGCCCGCACCATTCGCCCTGTGCATACACAGATGGACGGAGACACCGCCTTCGCGCTGGCAACCGGTCGTGTGGATGCGGATGTGAATATGGTACAGCTTTGCGCTGCTGCTGCCGAGGTGATGGGGCGTGCCATCGCTAACGCCGTGCTTTGCGGAGGTTCTCGATGATCGGGCTGGGCATCGATCTGTGTGAGATTGCTCGCATTGACAATGCAATCCAAAAAAGCGACGGTTTTCTGCAGCGATACTTTACCGCAGAGGAACGTTCCTATCTGGAAGGTCGTGGCCAGATGGTAGCACAGAGTGCGGCAGCGATGTTCGCTGCGAAGGAAGCGTTCTTAAAAGCGTTGGGAACAGGGCTTTCCGGTGGCATTGGCATGGCGGAAATTGGGGTTGTGCACGATGAGCTGGGATGCCCGAGCTTTGCGCTGGGGCATAAAGCGTGTAGCAAACTCGCCGAGAAGGGTGGCAGCATGGCTCACCTGAGCCTGACGCATGATGCAGGGGTCGCGGCGGCTGTGTGCATCCTGGAATGATTTGGAATTGAATATTTTAAAATCATATGACTATTGGTTTTATTTCGTTGATCACATCAATTGGCCATGTGATTGCGGCACCGGATTCTGACGAAATCATGAAGACGAATTTGTTTCAGCGTACTTTCAAGAGGATGCTGTCAACATCCTTGAAGGTACAGCAATTGAAAACCTCCTGAATGGCAAGTTTGATAGGTTGGAATGTATCGGTTGATTCGTTCCGGTAGGATGGTTTCAAAGGCAACTGCTGTTTTCATTTCTCCCCGTGGCCTATCCGCCAAAGAGAACAAATCCATACCTGAGGAGGCGCGTCTATGCTTTACACCATCCTTCCCGAGGAGATGAAGCGCGTCGAAAGCCGCATGATGGATGCGACGGGAACACCAAGCCTGACTTTAATGGAGCATGCCGCCACGCATGTAGCGGAGGCTGCCGCACCCTATCTGCGTGGCGGCGGTAAGCTGCTGGTGGCCTGTGGTGCCGGTAACAATGGAGCAGATGGCCTTGCAGCAGCACGCCTGCTGATGGCGCGTATGCCCGCGCTGAAAACCGTGATTTGGAAGCTGTCGGGGGTACCAACACGCGAAACGGTGTCGCAATGGGAGCGGTTGGCACCGTTCAAGGGGAGGCTTACCGTGCTGTCACTGGAAAGCGTTGTGCCGGATATGCCAGCCGATGTAACCTGTGCCATCGACGCATTGTTTGGTACAGGCCTTAACCGCCCCTTAGAAGGCGCGGCAAAGCTTTGCGTGGAAAAGCTCAATGCCTCCGGCGTGTCGGTCGTGGCAGTAGATATTCCCAGTGGGTTGAGTGGCGCTACGGGCTATCCTGTTGCGGATGAAAAAGGCGCGCTGGCAGTACGCGCGGATGTGACGGTTACATTCCACCGACCAAAGATTGGTTTGCTGCTGGGAGAAGGGCTGGATTGTTGCGGACGAGTCGTTGTTGGGGAAATCGGCGTCCCAGCCGAATTCGACGATGCCGCGGGTATGGCGGTGCTTAATAAGGGAGATCGATTGCTGCCGGTGCGCAAACGCAATACCCATAAAGGCGATTACGGGCGCATACTTGCTTTGGTTGGCTCGTTTGGCATGGCGGGTGCGGCGGATATTTGTGCCACGGCTGCACTGCGTACAGGAGCTGGCTTGGTTACCATCGCTTGCCCCCGAGAAATCGTACCTACGGTGCAAACTCTTTGTCCGTACGCAATCTGCTTACCCTTGCCGGAAAATGATGTGGATGCGGCATGGCAGCTTCTTCTGCCGATGCTGGAGCGGGTGGATGCGCTGGTTGCAGGTTGCGGCATTGGGCAGGGAACACTGGCGACAGGGTTGATGTCAAAAGTAATCCCATGGTTGTGTACGCATGAATTACCAGCGGTGCTCGATGCGGATGCGCTCAACCTGCTGGTGAAGATGCAGTTATTCCCTTTCGATGGGCATGCGCCTGAATTTACATTGGAAAGCAAGAACAACCATCTTCCGACTTCGACGGTAAATCTGGATGTAATACATAATGACATGATCGGCGAAAACAAAATGCTGAGGGATGGAAATTCAGAAGGTTCTTCGCATTTTACGGGAACCGTTGATTTGCAGGGGAATACACTTCGCTTTCCTGACTGTGTTGTGATCACGCCCCATTTAGGTGAAGCGGCTCGGCTGTTGGGTGTGCCAACATCTCAACTGGAAACGGAGCAACCTGCCGCGGCTCGGGCGCTGCGCCACCGTTATGGCGGATCGGTTGTGCTAAAAAGTGCGTCCAGTGTACTGATCAGCGCGGATGGCGAGGCGTTGAACCTGTATGGCACGGCGGCGATGGCAAAAGGCGGCAGCGGCGATGCGCTGGCGGGCGTGCTGGCGGCACTGCTCGCTGGCCGAAAAGCTTATAAACTGAGCGGGGTTCGGCTGTTGCAAACGGCTTGCGCATTGCATGGCATGGCGGGCATTCTGGCAGTGGAAACGCGTGGAGAACGCGGGATGCTGGCTACTGACCTGTGTGATGCGCTGGGGCGGGTACCGGAGGTGATCGAGCGTGCGGTAGCCAGTGTTGCTCCGCACGCGCAGCGGCTGGCGAGCACGTTTGATACCGAAACCGTCTCCATGCACTATTCCTCCGAGGAGATGGCTAACCTCGCCCATAGCGGAGAAGCGAAGGGCAGAGAGCAACCGATGATTGCTGTGCAAGGCCCTCGTTCAGCCTTGGGTCGGCAGGTACGCGTCACGGTGGACAGACCTATTGGCAGCCGTCATCCGGAACGTCGGGAAATTGTCTACGGGCTCAACTACGGTTACGTTGCGGACGTACTGGCCGCGGATAATGAATGGCAGGATGCCTATGTGCTAGGCGTGTCGGACCCCGTGGAGGTATTTGTGGGTGAAGTTATCGCGGTGGTTCACCGCCTGAACGATGTCGAGGATAAATGGGTGGTAGCCGCTCCTGGCACACGGACGACCGAGGAAGAAATCCGCGCTCGAACGGCATTTGTGGAAAAGTTCTTTAAATCGGAAATACTTCTGCGATAAAGCCCCTCCGTTTAAAGCGTTTGATGCGGAACGCTTTCTGAAAACCAATCAAACTGTCCGAGATGATCGACTGACAACCAGTCGATTGATGAATCTGAAATGCAGCACTCGCCGGTGAAAGAGCGAGTGCTGTTTTGTAAAAGCGGCTTGTTGACGGTAATACGATCCTTATCGCTGACCGGCCATCATGCGGTTGGCGCATACCTTGTATGCGCGTCAAATTGGCGATGATAGGTTAACTCAATCCATCGAAAACGTATTCTTGTTAAGCGGTTCACAGGCGAATGATTTTACCTTTCAACCTTGCTTAGAAACCTTGTTACTGTACGCTATGATTTCCTCGGGAGGCAAGGCGCTGAGGCTGAAACATTGTCTGCTCAGGCTCTGCTGCAAGAAATATTCTTTTTATAGGGACAAAACCTATCGAAGAAAGGATGGATAACGGTTTCAAAACAAAGGATAACCTGTTTGGAAGAGATCAACGCAGCATCAATACAGCACAATGAAATAGCCGCCCGAAACCTCGAACGGCTGATGAATGGTTTATAGTATGGTGGTTGAGGTGCGATCAGGCAAGTGTGGATATGATCATCCACAGACCATAGGCAATCATCAGGATGCCACCGATTCGCCTGAGCAGCGGTTGGTGATCGCGCAGCCATCCAAACAATTCCTTGAGCCATTGATACAATACCATGAAGAGTAACATCGGCAGGCATAACCCCAATGCGAACACTGCAAGGGAAAGCATCCCGATGCCAACCGTTGCGCTGGAAGCAGCGAGGATGAGCGCGTTAGCGAGCACCGGCGTGAGGCAGGGAGTCCACGATAGGGCGATTACGATACCGAACATCGCTGAGCTGAAAAAACCATCAGGCTTCAGATGGACACGGCTTGTCCACATGGGAGCGCGCACACCTTTCCAATGAAAAATGTCCGCAGTCCACAGGCCAAACACAATCATCAACATACCGGTGATGATGTTAAGCGTCCCGCGATCCAGCTTTTTAAACGCACTGCCAAGGAGTCCGGCACCTGCGCCCAATAGGGTGAAAAGCGTTACAAAACCAAGCAACAGGCCAAGACTGCGTTTAACCACACTCAGCCAGGCATTACGCTTGTTCGCAGTTTCTGAACCATCGCCTACCAGATATAGCGTATACACTGGCAGCATAGGTAACACACAAGGCGAAAGAAAGGCAACGAAACCTCCCGCGAACATCGCCCAAAGAGTGGTTTGCACGACGCCGGTAGCGAATGCTGCACTCACGGGGTTGTTGCCGCGGGAGTTTCCGTCGCGGTGACGGTAGCACTGTTTATAGCGGTGACGCGCTTGGCGACGCCAAGTTCCTCCATATACTGTACCATCGCTTTATATTCCAAGCCATATGCCCCGGTGTGGAGATAACCCTGTTTATCGATAAAAATGCTGGTAGGATAACCGGACAATCCTACGAGGCCGGCAAGCGTTTTGTCCTGATCTTCCACCATTGTCATGTCCTGAAGACCGAACTTCTCGATCACTTTTTTGGAATCGTCGGCGTTTTCACCGTCCCACACATGGACGAGGATGATTGCGACCTCGTTGGGGTCATACTCATCAAAAACCTGCTTGATGTAAGGCATTTCGGTCATGCAATACGGACACCAGCCGGTGAAGAAATTAAGCCAGATCGCTTTACCCTTATATTGAGTCAAATCCAGTGTGGTACCTTCAAATGCATTCAGAACATAAGGCTTGCTGTCAGCATTGGTGGCCGTAGGCTCACTTTGCGCAAGTGCAGCAAAAGGCAGTAACACCAGCGCCATCAGCGCGGCTAAAAGTCGGTTCATTTTCATGCCATTCAACCCTCCCATGATCGTAGTATTATTAATATCATAAACCTATTGATAGGCAATCGAAACAGGAAGACCGCGAAGAAGGTGAAATTTACAAAAACGATAAATATGCAGTTGTCAAAATGAAAAATTCATTTTGAAGGATTTGCGTGAAAAAAGCGAGCATGGGGTATTTACTCTGCCAAACGACTGTGTTATAATGCAAAACAGTTCGCTTGAGGCTTGCATTTCCAATAAGCATGCACTGGCGATATGCAAGATGCAATGGCGCATCCGCCATTTGCATGTGAGTAAGGCACGCAAATGGCGCGCTGTTGCAGGAGGAAAACGTCATGCCTCTGGGAATTTCGAACAAAGCTAAGAATATCGCTCCTTCCGCTACCCTCGCGATGGATGCGAAAGCAAAGGCGATGAAGGCCGCCGGTGAAAACGTGATCGGCTTTGCCGCAGGTGAACCGGACTTTGATACACCGGTCGCTATTCGCGACGCAATGAAAGATGCGCTTGACCATGGCATGACCCGATATTCGCCCGTTCCGGGTACGTTGGAGCTTCGAAAAGCGATTGCGGATAAATTGAAACGCGATAACGGACTTACGTATGGCGTGGATCAGATTATCGTATCCAATGGTGCAAAGCACTCGCTGTATAACGCGTGCTTTACGCTGCTCAACGATGGCGATGAGGTGATCATTCCCACGCCATGCTGGGTGAGCTATCCGGAAATGGTTCAAATGGTTGGCGGCGTGCCTGTGTTTGTGCCCGCCAGTGAAGCAGAGGGATTTATTCCTACCCCAGAAGCATTGCTTGCTGCGATCACGCCCAAAACCAAGGCATTCATCCTTACCAGCCCAAGTAACCCCAACGGTTGTGTTTGGCCGAAGGCGGCGTTGGAAGCGCTCGCGGATCTTGCTGTGAAACACGATTTTTACGTGATCGCGGATGAAATCTATGAGTTTTTGATTTACGGAAGCGAAAAACATGTGAGCATCGCCTCGCTCAACGAGCAAATCAAAGCGCGGACGATCGTGATCAACGGCGTCAGCAAAACCTACGCCATGACCGGTTTCCGCATTGGTTATGCCGCTGGCCCCAAGGAGGTAATCGAGGCGATGACCAACGCACAAAGCCAGGCTACCTCCGCGCCTAACACGCCTGCGCAGTACGCTGCAACCGTTGCGCTGACGATGCCGCAGGATTGCGTCGAGACCATGCGCAAAGCCTTTGAAGAACGTCGTGATGTGTTGGTGAAGGGGCTTAACGCGATCCCCGGCATCACCTGCGTCAAGCCAGATGGAGCCTTCTATGTGATGATGAATGTGACCGGACTAATCGGTAAGAGCTTTGAAGGGAAACCTATTGCGGATTGCGCCGCCTTTGCCGACACACTGCTGAGTGCGGGCAAAGTAGCGGTTGTTCCCGGAAATGCTTTTATGGCAGAAGGTTTCTGCCGTATGAGCTATGCCACATCCATGGCTAACATTCTGGAAGGGCTCAAACGAATCGAGGCTTTTGCAGGAGCGTTACGTTAACACCGTGCAGATACCAAAGTTTATCCACTGCGATATCCACAGGGACGATATAGCGCAAACCAAAGTATCGTAGGGGATCACGCACTTGGGATGATGCTTTTCCACAATGCAAGCGGTGATGAAACGGCGTGTTCCATAGGCACTTCACACACTTTCAACGTGTTATGCACATGTTTTCCACGAAAATTGATGAATTTCGCCAGTTTATCCACATCTTATCCAGCAAAGCCAATGAAATCAATCGTTTTATAGATGCATTTGTGATGATTTCAAAATGAATAAGTAGATGAAACAGATGCAATACGCACCGCATGCGACAGACGTTGATCATTACCACCGTTACCGTGACGCCGAGGGCGTTCACAGGGAGGAGAGGGACAGATGCTGACTTTTAGCAAGAAATCCAACCAGCTGATCCAGTCCAAATACCAGTATGAGTTGCAGGACGTGGGGGAGCCCAATCTTTATCGTGAGATTTACGATTATGAGTCCATTCCGAAGATCACGTTCAACAACCGACTGGTGCCTATCAACATGCCGGATGAGATTTGGATGACGGATACCACTTTCCGTGATGGTCAACAGAGCGTGAGTCCTTTCACACCCAAACAGATCGAACACCTCTTTCAACAATTATCGCGTCTTGGCGGCCCCAAGGGGCTTGTGCGCCAGAGTGAGTTTTTCCTCTATACGGATAAAGATCGCGAAGCGCTGGAACGTTGCCAGGCACTGGGGCTTACATTTCCGGAAATTACCACGTGGATTCGCGCCAACGCCAGCGACTTCAAACTGGTAAAGGCTGCCGGAGTAAAAGAGACGGGTATCCTTGTATCGTGCAGTGATTACCATATCTTCAAAAAGATGCATTTGAACCGCTCGCAAGCCATGGACAAATATCTGGGCATTGTGAAGGCTGCATTGGAAGAGGGCATCATTCCCCGTTGCCACTTTGAAGACATCACCCGCGCCGATTTCTATGGCTTTGTGCTCCCCTTTGCTGAGCAACTGATGAAACTCTCCCGTGAAGCGAATATGCCCATTAAAGTGCGCGCATGCGATACCATGGGCTATGGCATCAGTTATCCCGGCGCAGCGCTGCCCCGCAGCGTACCTGGCATCATTTATGGCCTCAACCACTATGCGCAAATCCCGAGCGAGCAGTTGGAGTGGCACGGGCATAATGATTTTTATAAGGTGGTCAGCAATGCGGGGACGGCATGGATGTATGGCTGTGCCAGCATCAACTGCTCTTTGCTGGGCATTGGCGAACGCACGGGAAACTGTCCGCTGGAGGCGATGGCGATTGAATATCAGGCGCTGCGCGGCACCGATGATGGGATGGATTTAACCGTCATTACCGAGATTGCGGAGTTCATGGAGCGTGAAATCGGGATCGAGATCAGCCCGCGTCAGCCGTTTGTGGGCCGTCATTTCAATGTGACCCGCGCTGGTATCCATGCAGACGGTATGCTCAAAGATGAGGAAATCTATAACATCTTTGATACCACCAAAATCCTTAACCGACCCGCGACGGTTGCGGTGGACAGCCACAGCGGACTGGCTGGCGTTGCCCACTGGATGAACGGCTTCTTCCGCCTGAAAAACGAGAACGTGGTGGACAAGCAGGATGCACTCGTAATGGCTGTGAAAACAGCGGTGGATGAATTGTATACCGAGGGGCGCAACACGGTTATGGGCGATGAAGAACTGGAAATTATCGTTCGCAATATGGACATAGACCGATACCAGCACTTATTGTGGCATAAAAACCGTTAAGCGGGGTCGTTCCGCGGCAGGTATCGCAAGCAGGAGGATCTCGTTATCCCTGTACTCCTTTGGAGCTGCTTCCCATATGGGAGCGGCTCTTTTGGGTATCGGGAGATACGCCAGTTGCCGAGCCAAAGGTTTCACGATCGCCCTTTTGTAACCTTCGGAGATTGCAGCTCGTCTGTCAGGGGTAGGCTGATACTTGAAGGACACCGTAGAAAGCAGGTATCCGGTGGATACCAAAGCGTACCCGAGAGCGATCTGCTGCGGTGAGGAATGGAATGCTCAAGCCACGATAGCGACGTACATGCCGAGGGAACAGATTCAAAAGGAATGAACGAGAACCTTACCCTATCCTCAGGTATACTCCCGTAAAACAAAAAAACCTCCTCTCAAAATGAGAAGAGGTTAAAGGGTACGGGGGCACCGAAAGGCCTACATAAACTTATTTGATCAACCCAAGCAACTGGTTGCTGCGTTTGAGGAAAGCGGTGATCTCCTCTTTTTCCAGCGGGCGCGTGCTCATGCGAGCCAGATCATACAGCTGCGCGGCAATCAGCGTACGGGTTTCGCCTTCGGTGGCGGCAAGCAGGTTCTTAACAATGCTGTTTTGACGGTTCAGCACCAGCGTGTGACGCTCGGGCATTTTAAAATCCTGCCCATAAATCTTGCTCATGTCGCTGAAACGGCGACCCTGCTCATCCTGCACTAAAAGCGCAGGGGTGGCTTCGTCGTTGAGCGTTTGCAGCTTCACTTCAAGATCGCTGTTGTCCGTGGCCGTCTTGAAAAGCTCTGCCAGTTGCGTTTGATCTGCTTCCAGAGTCTTCTTGGCTTCCTCGTCGGTTGCTTCCTCAACGCTGGTGAAAGTAGCGGCATCAGCGTCCACACGGGCAAAGGAGAGCCCTTCCACGCCTGCCGAGTACTCAATAAAGCTGATAAAGTTCAGGTCGATCAGCGCATCCAGCACCACAACATCGATATCCTTGCCTTCGTACATGGCGATAGAGGCGGATTGGCGTGTCGGATCGCTGGTGTAGACAACCTTCTTGCCAAGTTTGCCTTCGTTTTTAGCGAGGTATTCGCTCAGGGTCACATGGTTACCCTTGGTGGTTTTGTATAAAAGAGTATCTTTTACCTGATCAAAGAACTTCGCATCGCGCACGCATCCGTACTTCACAAAAGGATGAATATCATCCCAGTACTTCTCATACTTTTCGCGCTCCGTGTTAAACATGCCCACGAGACGGTCGGCCACTTTGCGGGTAATGTAGGCCGAGAGCTTTTTTACGTAGCCATCGTTTTGCAGGAAACTGCGGCTCACATTGAGCGGCAGGTCGGGGCAATCGATCACGCCCTTGAGCAGCATCAGAAAATCCGGAATGACTTCTTTGATGTTGTTGGCGACGAACACCTGACCGCTGAACAGTTTGATTTCGCCCTCACGAGTACCAAAATCGTTGGTCAGTTTTGGGAAATAGAGAATTCCCTTGAGATTGAAGGGATAATCCACATTCAGGTGCACGTAGAACAGCGGCTCATCATACACATGGAACACGCGTTTGTAAAAATCTTTGTATTCTTCGTCGGTGCAATCCTTGGGCTGTTTGAGCCATAACGCTGGGAGATCGTTGATGCGCGCAGGTTCGGCGGGTTTTGCAGCCTCTGCATCGGAGGTTTCACCTTCGATGGGTTCCTTGGTTTCCGTTTTGGCCTTGATGACTTCAAAATAAACAGGCTGCGCCATGAAGCCGCAATAACGGTTCAAGGTTTCGCGCACTTTATATTCTTCCAGGAATTCCTTGGCATCTTCGGACAGCTTCAGCGTCATGGTGCTGCCGCGCGTTGTGCGGCTACCGTCGCTGAGCTTGAACTTCATGCCGTCCTCGCTCTCCCAGCGTACGGGGGTAGCGCCTTCATTTTCGCTGAGGGTTTCAATGATTACGTTTTCCGCAACCATGAACGCAGAATAGAAACCTAAACCGAAATGGCCAATGATGCCGCCTTTGGTATCACCCTCATAGTTCTTTAAAAACTCTTCGGCGCCGGAAAAGGCAACTTGATTGATGTATTTTTTAACCTCTTCCTCGGTCATGCCGATGCCGTTATCATCGAAACGGAGTTCGCCGGCGGGTTCATCCAGTGTAATCAATACACGGTAATCGTCTGTCGCGTCTGGACGGAGCATTTTCTGCTTAACGATCGCGTCGCAGGCGTTGGAGACCATCTCGCGAATGAAGATATCCTTATCGGAATAGAGCCAGCGTTTGATGATCGGCATAATATTCTGTGCATGAATAGAAATGTTACCTTTGGATGTTGACATGGATATGCCTCCTTGAAACACAAATGCAAACAGGATGGGCTAACTTCATACATGCAATAACACAACATGTCGCCTGATGCGCCGTGGTTGTTACGCGAGGCGCAGGCTTGTGCATGCCTTGAATGGAGATTGCCTTCATGGGATATTTTAGCAGATGAAAGGTAGAAAAGCAATAGAAAATTAGCACTCACTCAAATTGAGTGCTAACAATTATGTCGACTAACGGTCGGTATCCATAACGGTGAAACTGGAACTGAGAATGCTTATAAATCGTTGCATAACCTGAGGTGTGGTGCTATTGTATGATAAAACACAAACGAGTTATCGCTTGCCGATCAGTACGTGCAGGGATGGCGCGATTGACTTAACCGCCTTTTACGCATTGACACGCCCCAATCCATTTTTTAAGATTGAAAAAAGATCGCGCTGGAGGGTCTATGCAGCACATCCGCATTGCCAAAGAGCTGTCAGGGAGTATACTGGACTTAGGTGGCGGCGGCGAAGGCATCGTAGGGCGCGTTTATGGCGCGCAAGTGATGGCGATTGATATTCGATCGGAAGAATTGGAAGAAGCCCCCAGTGGCTCACGAAAAATGGTGATGGATGCCTGTGCGCTAACCTTTTGCGAGGCTACATTTGATAATGTGACTGCCTTTTACTTTTTCATGTATCTGGATAAAGCACGCCATAAGGAAGCGATCAGAGAAGCGTATCGGGTATTAAAGCCCGGCGGACAAATGATCATTTGGGATACGGAGATCGACGCCGCATGGCCGGAGCCTTTCATCACCGAGTTGCAGGTGGATGCCGATGGCACACCGGTGCAGGTAACCTATGGAGTAGGCAAGGACAATGCCAGCCAGAATGCCGATTGGTTGGAAGGTTTGCTGATTGCAGCAGGGTTTCAGAAACACAGCCGAGTGGAATCACAGGGGCATTTCCAGCTCTGCTTTGCGAAGTGACGTACGGCAACCCCAAGCGAGGAATACAGAATGCTGTTCCTCATCACGGCTACCAACACTAGCACCGGTTTACTTTTTTGCGCTTCGCATCGCCTTGAGATGACTCAGGGCAGGAGAAGCCTTGAATGTTTCGTATTCTGCTGTTTCCACACCGTAGATTGCCATATGGCCATCCCCATCGAAATGGATGCCCCAACCATATTTCTTTGGTAAGTCTGATGCGCGCATGCAAGGCTGCCCTCTGGAGAAGAACGCTTCCTTTTCCAGCGGATGTTGCTTATGGGGTATATTGTTTTTATGGGCGTACAGCAAAAAAAGAAGATCATCCGAAGTGAGGGTGTACGGACGAGCTGTCAGCCATTCATACTGATATCTGGCGGCTGATTTTGTTTCTTTCAGTGGCGGCTCCGTGCCGCGTTCCACATAGCAGTCCTCCGCTACTTCGATAAAGGCATTGACATAGTTGGTGGTGTGCTGCATCTGTTGTACCTTTCTGTGCCCTGCCGAAAAAAGAAAGTTACACTTTTTCTGAGCTCCTCAGTTCTGCTTTACCGCGTTTTCCTGCCGCAGGTTTACGTAGAAACAAGCGCGGGCGTTGAAGGTTTCAACGCCCGTGTGCATGTGGTTTTCTATAGCCCGCAGACGCTGTTATTCATACCCGTACAGCGCCAGTGTACTTAGAATTTCATCGGCAAGCTTTTGATCCGCATCGTTACCGCAGGAGAAGGAAAGCGCGTACACCGCTTCGGGAGATTCCTCATCCGGCATTGCCACCAGAATATCGAAGTTTCTGGGTTTATCCGGCTTGGTCAGTCGCTGTACCGCGAAACCGTTGATTCGGTCTGCGGCTGCTATGAAACCGTAACGGTTTGCATAGAAGGCGGCATAATCTGGGAGGCTCATGTCGCGGCTGTCGTGCACATAAACGGTGAAGTCGAAAGTATCGGTGTAGCAATTAAAGCGGAAGCCCAGATCGAAGGATTCTTCATCACTGTCCAATGTGTCCATGTTGGTGGGGACGTAGATCATGAGTCCGGCAGCGGGCATATCCAACTCCTGCGATGGGTAGGAGAGCTTGGGCGCGGCAGTTTCCGCCAGAGCAGATAAGCTCACACACAAGCACAAGGTGAGAAACAGGAAGAACCACTTTTTCATTTCCCAGGTATCCCCTTTCTATGTAAGGTCCTTATGCACCACACATACCTTGCCTGCGCTGGAGTTTGGCATGCCTGTTTTCCGGTTTCCTTTATCCTCGCCCTTTGAGTTATTGTTTCATGTGCTTTTCCAGCCATTCAATCAGATCACTCCACACAGCCTCGCGCTCAACCTCATTGAACATTTCATGCCGACCGCCTTCGTAGAGCTTCATCGTCACGTCCTTTACGCCTGCGCTGATCAGTTCCTGCTCCGTCGCTTTCACACCAGCGCCGCGCGCGCCAACGGGATCGCATGCGCCGGAGAACAGCCGTATGGGAATGTTTTTATCCAATGCGGAAAGGTACTTCGGATACAGCTTTTTCAAGCCTGTGAACATATCACGGTAACCGCCTGCTGTAAACGGATAGCCACATAGAGGGTCGGCAACATACTGATCCACGACGTTTGTGTCCTTGCTCAACCAGTCAAATTCCGTGCGGGGAGGCATCCAATCCCGATTGTAACCCGCGAAACTCATGTTTGCCAGCAGTGAACTGGGCTTCTTCTCTCCGCCGAAAGCACATTGCAGATTGGCGAGGCAAAGCCCAATGTTCAGAATTGGCGGATCGAAGTGCCCCGTTCCGGATAAAATCACGCCCGCAAGCCCTGCTTCATGTTTTAGGCAATAGGTGCGTACCACGAAGCTTCCCATGCTGTGCCCTAACAGGAAATAGGGCAGGTTGGGGTGTTTCGCCTGAGTTTGTTTCCGAAGCGTGTGTACATCCTCGATTAATGCGTCCCAGCCGTCATGATCGGCAAACCAACCGAGTATTTTTGACTTTTCACTGTGGCCCAGTTGTGTGTGGCCCACAACGAGGAACCCCGCTTCATTCAGCCGCTTGGCAGTTGCGTCATAGCGTTCAATGTGCTCGGCCATGCCGTGCACCAGTTGAATAATCGCACGTGGCGTGCCCTCCGGCTGCCATTCGAGACAGTCCAGCGTAGCTCCGGTTACGGATGGGAAGATTCCGATAATGGCTTCACCCATGGTGTCACTCCCTTTTCAGTTGTCGATGCTCTATTGATTCCATTATAGCACAAAGAAGGTTGGCACAAAAGTACCCAATAGGTCCACTGGACGATTTTTACCTTGATCGTTATCTGCAGGCAAAGCAAAACCGCCCACCGGAACAATCCGATGGGCGGTTTCATGCATGGCAATGGTTTACTGGCGACTAGCGGGTGGAATCCACCTTGATTTCGCCATCAATGATCTTCTTGGCCAGATTGTCAACATCAGCTTTCAGAGCATCGCTCACCTGCTGAGTCATGGATGAATCGCCATAACCGATACCCACAAATCCAGTGGTCATATCGGCGTTCATAATGGTGCCGCCGTCAAACACGCCATCATCGATGTAGTTGGCGATAGCGCTGTAGATGCTGCCGCCGATATCCTTCTTCATGGAGCAGATAATATGGTCGGGGTCGAGGTATTTCTGATCACTATCCACACCGATTGCATACTTGTTTTGCTCCTTGGCGGCTTCAAATACGCCAAGGCCGGTTTTACCGGCGACCGCAAACACGACGTCTGCGCCGGTGCTGTACAGCGTAGTAGCCAATTCCTTGCCCTTGTCGGGGGACTCATAATCGCCTGCATACACGGCATCAAGCACTTTGCCGTCTTTGTTGGCATACAGTGCGCCCTGCTTGTATCCCACAAAGAAGTTGTTGATGGTGTCGCTGTCCTCGCCGCCTACGAAGCCGACAGTCTGGGTCGTGGAAGTCTTCATGGCGATATAGCCGGCCAGGAAAGAACCTTCATTTTCTGCGTAAACAATGGACAACAGGTTTTTACCCAGTCCGTCCAAGCCATTGTCCACAAAAATGAACAGCGTATCCGGCATTTCAGGGACTACGGCGGTCAGTGCATCCCAGAACTGCCAGCCCACAGCTACGACCACATCGTTGGCTTCAGCGGCATCCACCAGCGCGGTCTGGTACTTGCTCGCATCGCTTTTGCATTCTACAACGCTACCGATTACGCCATAATCGGCTTCCAGTTTCTTCAGCCCTTCATCAGAACTGTCATTGAAACCAAGATCACCTAACGCCTCGGCAATACAAATAGCGACCTTCAGCGGTGCATCTTCAGCAACCGCAAAATTCGCAACGGACATGAGCATAACGGCGCTCAGGAGGATAGCCAGAAACTTTTTCATCGGGAAATCATCCTTTCGTCCCAATCAGATAGAACATGCATAACGGCGGAACAAACCGCCGCCGATCAATTTATTATACCCCACGCCTCAGCCGATTGCAACGCAAAAGCCTTGCATTGCCTTGTGAAAGTTCCATCAATCCGAACGTTCGGCATTCAGGGAGGGGTCATTTTTTCCCGAAAAAACATGCGTTGCATCGGTTGACAGAACGCCCCATCAAGGCTTATGATAGCAATGGGAGAAGGCTTTCTCTCATTAGAATTCAAGCGACAAGGAGGAGCGCACGTGGACGCGGACCCGTATAGTCTTAGCGCCTTTGTTACCTACCACAAAACACAATTTTATACGCTCCGAGAGGCCGCGCCAAATGGACATGCACGGTAGGGTGTCCGCGCTGTAATCAGCTAATGTAAGGCCTGCTCGGAAGCAACGTCGTGTGTTTGCACGCCGTATCGAAGGGCAGGTTTTTTGTGATGAAGAAAATCTTTCTCACGGTAGACGATCATCTGACCCAAATCAACACCTTTGAAAAGGGTTGCTGGGTCCACCTTCAAAGCCCTACTCGCGAAGAAATCGAAGGATTGAACGCGCGCTTTGCGCTCGACCCGACCTACCTTCAGGCCGCGCTGGACGAAGAAGAAAGCGCACGTATTGAGCGTGATAATGACCAGACGCTGATTATTGTCGACGTTCCTTATGTGGAGGCGGAGGAGAACGGCTTCAGCTATTCCACCATTCCAATGGGAATCATCGTGGTGGATGATGTGATCATCACCGTGGCTACTCGTGAAAGTGCGATCATCAACGACTTTACCGAGGAGCGCATTCGCGGCTTTTGGACTTATAAACGCACACGTTTTATTTTGCAGCTCCTGAACCGCAATGCGACTCGCTATCTTTCCTATTTAAAGCAGATTGACAAAGCAAGCACTTTTGTGCAAAAACGCTTGCAGGAAAGCCTGCGTAACCGCGAACTGTTGCAGATGATGCAGTTGGAGAAATCATTGGTGTACTTCTCCACCTCGCTCAAAGGCAACGAGATGGTTTTAGAGAAAATGATGCGCATGGATATGTTGCGTAAGTATCCTGAAGATGCCGACCTGCTGGAAGACGTCATCGTCGAAAACAAGCAAGCCATCGAGATGTGCGCCATCTACCGTGACATCATGAGCGGCACGATGGATGCGTATGCTTCCATTATCTCCAACAACCTGAACATCGTCATGAAAATATTGACCAGCCTTACGGTCATTTTATCGGTACCGACGCTGATTGCGGCCTTCTGGGGCATGAACACCCCCGTTCCCTTTGCAGATAACCCATGGGGCTTCTGGATTGTGTTGTGCATCAGCATTGTGGCTGCACTTGGTGCGTTTGTGATACTCTGGAAGAAGAAAATGTTCTGAACCCATCTGTTTTCCATCGTATACTCGATATGGGAGGACGCAAATGCGCAACATACTCATTACCGGTGGAAGCCGGGGGATCGGGGCAGCCTGCGTGCGAGCTTTCGCACAGGCTGGGTGGCGTGTGGCGTTTCTCTACCACCATTCGGATGCGGAAGCAAAAGCGCTCGTTACGGCAACGGGCGCTCTTGCGTTGCGTGCGGATGTGAGCGACAGTGCGGAGGTAAGTGCTGCCTGTGCTCAGGTGATTCGCGAGTTCCGGCATGTGGATGCGCTCATCAACAATGCGGGAGTCTCCCTTGTCAAACAGATGCAGGATACTACGGATGAAGAATGGCAACATCTGATGGGGGTTAACTTATCCGGCGCGTTTTACACGACCCGGGCTTTACTGCCGACGATGCTTTCGGAGGGGATCGGCACCATCGTGAACATCTCCAGCATCTGGGGGCAGGTGGGTGGCAGCATGGAGGTTGCCTATTCGGCGGCTAAAGCAGGGTTGCTGGGTTTCACCAAAGCGTTGGCGCAGGAGATTGGCCCCGGCGGTATCACTGTGAATGCCATTGCCCCAGGCGCCACTCGCACAGATATGCTTAGCGGTTATGATGAGGATGCACTGTCTGCCATCGCCCGCGAAACCCCTTTGGGGCGGCTGTGTGAGCCTATGGAGGTAGCTCGCGTTGCTCTGTGGTTGTGCAGTGATGATGCAGCCATGCTCACGGGTCAGGTGATCGGCATAAGCGGCGGGCGCGTGATCGTGTAGCCGTTCAACGCAGGCAGCACCTGCGATGCCACCATGTTACGCTTTATTTACGCCGTCCATGGTACACTTCGCATGGAAACAAGCGACGAACCGGGGACTATGGAGGAGATGATCGTCGTGGCTTATGAAGACAAGGAGCTGGGCGATGAGCGCCTTTCGCAGGTCGCGGGCGGACGTTCCATCGGAGGATACATTGAGTATACGGTGACTCGAGGGGACACCCTCGCTAAAATCGCCCAAAAGTACCACGTAACCGAGAGGGAAATCGGGGATCTGAATGGCATCCACAATTCCAGCTTTCTATATATTGGCCAAATCGTCAAGGTACCCGTCAATATAAGGTGTTAGCAGCATTTCAATACTGCAACCTTTACAGGCTCCTTTCCGGTTGTAGGAAAGGAGCCTGATCTTTGTCCAAGTATAGCGTGTTCAGTGAAGTAAAATCAAACGGAGGAAGGATTCCGGAGCTATATGCCCTACTGATGAATCCATTCAGAAAAGAAAAAGAGCATCTCCTGCAATGAAGAGATGCTCTGAATTGTGCGGAGGAAAACTGGAAAAGCCTCCGCACTTCTCGCTTTTAGGCTTTTTCTGCTGCAATAACAACCTTTTTGCGCTTGGGCAGAAGATTGAGGTTCATCTTGCCAATGACGTCGAACGCGACGGCACCCAGCAGAACGAGACCCTTGACTACCTGTTGCAGGTTGGAGTTGATACCCATGATGGACATACCGTTGTTAAGCATACCCATGATGAGTGCGCCGATGAGTGTGCCACCTACCGTGCCAATGCCGCCATATGCACTTGCACCGCCGATGAAGCAGGCGCCGATGGCATCCAACTCAAAGCCAACGCCGGTAACGGGGCTGGCACTGTTGAGGCGGGCAGCGAATACCAAGCCAGCAACGGCCGCCAAGAAGCTCATGTTCACGTAGGCGAAGAACATCAGGTTGTTAGTCTTCACACCGGAGAGGCGCGCGGCCTTCTCATTGCCGCCGAGGGCATAGATGTGGCGGCCGATAACCGTCTTGGTGGTAAAGAACGTGTACACCACCAGCAGGATGCCCAGGATGATCAGCACAGACGGGATGCCCTGGTACTGCGCCAACAAAGTGAAGAACCAGATCAGCGCTGCGGAGATCACAACCAGCTTAATGCCAAGCGCGAGGTGTGTGTCTGTTTCGTACCCCTTACGCTTGCGGGAACGGTTGTTGACGATTTGTGCAATGCAGAAGATCAGCGCTACAACCACGCCGGTGATCAGACAGACAATGTTGATCGACGTCCCCAGCAGATCTACCCTTGCGCTCTTGGCAATAAAGCCCGTAGAGAACATCAGGTAGTTTTCCGGGAACGGAGCAAGCGTCATACCGTTGAGGATCAACAGCGTGAGGCCGCGGAACACCAACTGACCGGAAAGCGTGACAATAAAGGCGGGGATGCGCACATACGCAATCCAGAAGCCCTGCCAGGCGCCTACCAACATGCCAATAATCAGGCATATCGCAATGGACAGATACACATCCCAGTGCCAGACCAGAATCATTTGGCCAGCGCACGCGCCAACCAGCGCAACCACGGAGCCAACGGACAAGTCGATGTTACCGCCGGTCAAAATGCATAGCAGCATACCAACCGCCAATATCACCACATAGGCATTCTGAAATACGATGTTGGAAACGTTCATGGGCTTGAGGAGTCGACCACCCGTCAGGATATGGAAGAAGATGATGATAACCACCAAAGCAATCAGCATGCTGTATTGCTTCAGGCTGCCCTTGAATTTGCTCTTGACGTTGCTCATGCGCCGATCTCCTTCTTGCTGTCTTGCATGATATAGCCCATAATGCTTTCCTGGGAAGCTGCCTTGCCGTCGAGCTCCGCGATCATGTGGCCTTCGTTCATAACATAGATTCGATCACACATGCCCAGAATCTCAGGCAACTCTGAGGAAATCATGAGTACGGCCTTGCCCTGCGTCACCAGATCGTTGATGATCTGGTAAATTTCGTACTTAGCGCCAACATCCACGCCACGCGTCGGTTCATCCAGTAGCAGCACATCCGGCTCGGCAAAAATCCATTTGCCCACAAGTACCTTCTGCTGGTTGCCGCCGGACAGGTTGCCCACGATCTGTTCAACCGAGGGGGCTTTTACGCCAAGCTTCACGCGCAAATCCTTGGCTTTGTGGGTCTCCATATCCTTGTCCAGCACGCCACGCTTGCTGATGAACTGGGGGCGAGCCAAGGTGAAATTATGCTTGATGCTGTCGGGAATGATCAAACCATTGCCCTTGCGATCCTCTGTGACATAGGCAAGGCCTGCTTCAATGGCGTGAGGGATGGTGTGCAGTTCAATCGGCTTGCCATCCTTGAACATTACGCCCGAAATGCGCACGCCATAAGCATGACCAAACATGGACATGGCTAGCTCTGTACGACCTGCGCCAATCAGGCCGGCAATGCCCACTACTTCACCCTTGTGAATAGTCAGGGATACATTATCCACAACCTTGCGATCAGCATAGAGCGGATGGTAGACAGTCCAATCCCGTACCTCCAGCGCCACATCGCCGATGTGGTGCTCACGGGGCGGAAAGCGGTTTGTCATTTCGCGACCGACCATCCCCTTGATAATGCGTGCCTCGGAAATTTCATCTTTATCCTTAACGAGCGTCTCAATGGAATGACCGTCGCGGATAACAGTAATATTGTCGGCGCAGTAGGCAAGCTCGTTGAGCTTGTGGGAAATTAAGATGCTTGTGATGCCTTTTTCATGTTTAAATTTCAGCAAAAGGTCGAGCAGGTTCTTCGCATCGCTTTCATTCAGCGAGGAAGTCGGCTCGTCCAGTATCAACAATTTTACATCTTTGGCAAGTGCTTTAGCAATTTCAACCAACTGCTGTTTGCCCATGCCGATGTCCTTGATTAGTGCTCGTGGGTTTTCGTGCAAGCCGACCATAACCATATATTCGCTGGCTTTCTGATAGGTTACATCCCAGTTGACAACGCCTACGGCTGCCTGTTCGTTGCCAAGAAACATGTTTTCAGCGATACTTAAATAAGGGACAAGCGCCAACTCCTGATGAATGATGACGATACCTTTATGTTCGCTGTCCTTAATATTGTGGAAGCGACATACCTGCCCCTGAAAAATAACATCGCCATCGTAGGAACCAAAAGGATAAATGCCACTGAGCACGTTCATCAGCGTGGATTTTCCCGCGCCGTTCTCGCCGCATATGGCATGAATCTCGCCTTCCTGGACTTCGATATTTACTTGATCCAGCGCCTTCACGCCTGGGAATTCCTTGGTGATATTCAGCATTTTCAGGATCGTATTGCCCAAGTGACCTTCCTCCCGATTCTGAAAAAGGAGACGGACGAAGGATTCGTCCGTCTCCTGTCGTCAGTTGTTTGCCAGAAGATTTGTTAGACTACTTGAGTTGATCAGCAGTATAGTAGCCGCTGTCGATCAGGATAGCCTGATAGTTGGAAGCATCTGCGAACACAGGCGTGCAGTTATAGCTGGGCACGTCCTTGGTCTTGTTGTTGTAGGTTCCGTTGGTCTCGGGGGTTTTGCCGCCCAGGATGTCGGAAACCATCTTCACGGTCTGCTCAGCGAGGGTGCGGGTATCCTTGAACACGGACATAGCCTGCAGGCCAGCGATCATGTTCTTGGTGTTGGCAACGTCGCAATCCTGTCCAGTGATGACGGGGATGTTGTCCTTGGTGAAGCCAGCGGCCACGAGGCTGTTGGTTACGCCCAAGGCGGTGGAGTCATTGGAGCAGAGGCAGATGTCCAGCTTGGTGCCGCCGGTGAGGGCGTCAGCATAATAAGCGCTCAGGATGTTGTCCATACGAGCCTGAGAAGTTTCGCTCTTCCAAGCGGGGGTAGCGACGGCTTCGAAAGTGGTCTGGCCGCTCTTGCAAACCAGCTTGCCGCTGTCGAGGTAGGGCTTGAGAAGGTCGAAAGCGCCATTGAAGAACAGGCCGGCGTTGTTGTCATCGGGGGAACCGGCGGTGAACTCGATGGTGAAGGGGCCTTTCACGGTATCATCAGCCAGTTTGAAGCGGTCGATGATGTACTGACCCTGGATCTGACCAACTTTGTAGTTGTCAAACGTGGTGTAATAGTCCACGGCGTCGGTGTCGGTCAGAAGACGGTCATAAGCGATGACCGGGATCTTCGCGTCCTTGGCGGTCGCGAGCACGGTGCCCAGAGCGCTGCCATCGATAGAGGCAACAACCAGAACCTGAGCGCCATTGCTGATCATGTTTTCCAACTGGGAAACCTGGGTAGCCACATCATTGTTGGCGTACTGAAGGTCAACGGTGAAGCCAGCGGCCTCAAGCTGAGCCTTCATGTTTTCGCCATCCTGATTCCAGCGCTGCAGGCTCTGGGTGGGCATCGCAACACCAACTTTGCCGCCTTCAGCCATCGCCATACCGACAACAGACAGCGTCAGAACGAGAGCCAGAACAACCGCGAGTACCTTTTTCATAGTGGATACACTCCTTTTTTATTTCTAGACCAATCCTTTGCGGACCGATCTGAAAAACGTTTTCAACGAAGCACAGCAGTCTATGAGATTAGTGCAGATGATTAAAATGTGTCCGAGCACATAATCTTGCACAATTCCACATTTTGTCGGCTTCTACTGCTCGTATTGTATCCTACTCTGTTTTGGTTGTCAATAGTATACAAAAAAGTTTTCTGATCGTTGAACTAATTGTACAGGCCGTTGCTTCATATATATAATTATTGGTACTGGAGTGAAAACCTAGCTAAATTAAGCATTTTTAATTTATAAAACGATTTTGTACATGTGAAAATATCATTGTGTTCCCATTCTTGAGCAATTGACAAGCGAGTGCGAGAACGTTATGATAAACGCGACACATGTGCGCGTGCACGCCGGGCGGACTTCAGTGAACATTTGATTTGCGACTGAGCCGCCTCACACGCCAAACCATCGTTCAAACCATAACGCGATATTGCCGATAGCACTTTACTTTTTTGAACTGTGTTGCGATGTTTCGGCACGGGCATTGCCCCGCCGTGAATTGCGTTACAAACTCAGGGTCTAGCGGTTGTAGGGGTGAACGGACGATTGGCTTGCAATTAGCGGAATACGTGCCAATGTTACAGACGAAAGTGAAATGCAACACGTGTACCACACGTTTTGTTTGCGTTAGGAGTGTATCGCATGACCATCAAAGAGATTGCTCAACTCTGCGGCGTAAGCAGAGGAACGGTTGACCGGGTACTGAACCACCGTGGAAAGGTGAAACCGGAGACAGAGACCTTGATTTTGCGAACCATACACCGCATGGGTTATACCAAGAATATTGCAGGAAAAGCGCTTACAGTGAAAAAGAACGCGCCTGTGTTCGGCGCGCTGGTTTCCAGCGAGGGAAATCCGTTTTTTGACGATGTGATCACCGGTTTTCGTAAAGCGGAAGAAGAACTGGTCGATTATGGAGTGACTGTGCTGCTCAAAACCATGCGCGGATATGATGTCAATCGGCAGCTTATGCTGATTGACGAGCTGATGGATGCGGGTATGACGGTACTGGTGGTACAGCCCATCAATGACGAGCGCATTGAAGAGCGCATTCGGCAGCTTGCGGAAAAGGGTATCTTTACCATCACCGTAAACACAGACATTGAAAACAGCTGTCGCATGTGCTATGTGGGCAGCGATTACACCTCGGGCGGCGAAACCGCCGCGGGCGTGATGCGGTTGGTGACGCGCGGTCAGGCAAACCTTGGCATTATTACTGGCGTCAGTTCTTTGCTAGGCCATGTGCAACGCTTGGAGGGTTTCAAAAGACATCTGAAGGAAATCAGCCCGGACATCCGCATTATAGACCAGACGAGCGCCATGGATGACATGGAGCACAGTTACCGCATGACGTTGGATATGTTGCGCCGACACCCCGAAATTGACACCATTTTCATTGCTGCATCCGGTACTTTTGGCGCCTGTCGCGCGGTGATTGAGCTTGGTTATGAAAAGACCATGCGAGTGGTGGCGTTCGACAATGTACCCTCCACGGTGGAGATGATGCGCCGCGGTCTGGTTCGTGCGGTTATCTGCCAACAACCCTTTTTGCAGGGGTATCAGGCAGTGCGAGCAGCGTTTGACATTCTGCTCACCGGCACCTCCAAGCAGGGTGAACAGATCATTATGGAAAATCAAATCAAGATACTCGAAAATTTATAAACGAAATCGTGCCGGAGCGGTCAATGCCTAGATGCCTATACTTTCTCAGGAGTGCCTTGCAGATAGGGCACTCTTTTTGTTGAAAGGTTATCGGATCTGACGGATGCAAGCGTATGAAATTCATCTGTGCGGGTATATCCACCTTGCGCGATGCCTCATTGGACTGTTCGTCAGCAATCGCAAATGTTGCACATTCCATCAACCGATGGAACCGTAGCAGCATCAGCGTGATCCGTGCTGATTTTCATGGATAGGGAACTGGATATGCCTGCGTGAGCCCCCTTTTGGTATAGGAAAAGCCCGGATATTGAAGATTGACATTCCACTGGAATTGCAGTACAATACATTCAGGAAACGGTGTGCTCGGGCACATGACCGGCATATAACCATAATCTACATCCCCTTGGGGAAAGGAGCGGTTCTACCATGACTGAAATCTTTCATAACCTTCCCGATGTCCATTTCGAGGGTTCCGAATCGAAAAATCCTCTCTCATTTAAGTATTACAACCCCGACCGTGTGATTCTTGGCAAAAAAATGAGCGAGCATCTTCCCTTTGCGATGGCTTGGTGGCACAACCTGTGCGCAACAGGCGCAGACATGTTTGGCCCCGGCACGGCAGATAAGTCTTTCGGTGCAGCGCCCGGCACCATGGAGCACGCCAAAGCAAAGGTAGACGCAGGCTTCGAATTTATGAAAAAGCTTGGCGTGAAGTATTTCTGTTTTCACGATGTGGATCTGATCCCCGAAGCGGCGACCATCGAAGAGACGAATGCGCGCCTAGACGAGATCACCGATTACATACTTGGCAAGATGAAAGGTACCGACATCAAGTGCCTGTGGGGAACTGCCAATATGTTCTCTAACCCCCGCTTCATGAATGGTGCGGGTTCCTCCAACAGCGTTGACGTGTTCTGTCACGCCGCCGCGCAGATTAAAAAAGCGTTGGATTGCACGGTAAAACTCGGCGGTCGCGGCTATGTTTTCTGGGGCGGTCGCGAGGGCTATGAAACACTGCTGAACACCGATGTGAAGTTTGAGCAGGAAAATATCGCTTCTCTTATGAAGATGGCTGTTGAGTATGGCCGCTCCATCGGGTTCACAGGCGATTTCTATATTGAACCCAAGCCCAAGGAACCCATGAAGCATCAGTATGATTTCGACGCGGCTACCGCGATCGGCTTCCTGCGCTATTACGGGTTGGACAAAGATTTTAAAATGAACATCGAAGCCAACCATGCCACACTGGCTGGGCACACTTTCCAGCATGACCTGCGCATCTCAGCCATCAACGGGATGCTGGGTTCGGTGGATGCCAATCAGGGCGATCTGCTGCTGGGTTGGGATACCGATGAGTTCCCCTTCAATGTGTACGACACCACCTTATGCATGTATGAAATTCTGAAAGCGGGCGGCCTGACCGGCGGTCTGAACTTTGACGCCAAGACCCGCCGTCCCAGCTATACGTATGAAGATATGTTCCAGTCGTTTGTGCTGGGCATGGACAGTTTCGCGCTTGGCTTGATCAAGGCTGCCGCTATCATTGAGGATGGTCGCATCGACGGCTTTGTGAAGGATCGCTATGCCAGCTACGGCAGTACCGATATCGGCCAGAAGATCCGTGCAGGCAAAGCGACGCTTGTGGAATGCGCCACCATCGCCGCTAAGAACGGCGCTCCCGCACTTCCCGGCAGCGGCAAACAGGAATATCTGGAAGCAGTTGTTAACCAGATCTTGTTCAAGCAGGCATAAGGAGCGGACGATGAGTAAGAAATATCTGTTGGGCATTGATCTTGGTACCAGCGGAACCAAAACCGTTCTGTTTGAACAGGATGGTACGGCGGTTGCCAGCGCTACCGTGGAATATCCTATGAGCCAACCCAACAACGGTTGGGCGGAACAGGCTCCCGAAGACTGGTGGAACGCAGCGGTAGTCACCCTTGGCAAGGTAATCCGCGAAAGCGGCGTTGCCACGGAGGATATTAAGGGTCTCGGCATTAGCGGTCAGATGCATGGGCTTGTCATGCTGGATGAAAACGGAGAAGTGTTGCGCCCCTCCATCATCTGGTGCGATCAGCGTACCGGTGTGGAATGCGCGGAGATTACCGAGCTCATTGGTGCGGAACGGCTGATTGAAATCACCGCTAACCCTGCGCTCACAGGCTTTACAGCCGGAAAAATCCGCTGGGTGCAAAAGCACGAGCCGGAAACCTATGCAAAATGCCGTCATATTCTGCTGCCTAAGGATTATCTGCGTTACAAACTCACCGGCGATTTCGCCACTGAGGTGAGCGATGCCAGCGGCATGCAGCTGTTGGACGTACCGAACCGTTGCTGGAGCGATGAGGTTTTGACCAAGCTGGGTATCGACAAAAACTATCTGGGCAAAGTGTACGAAAGCACGGAGGTAACCGGTCATATCAGCCGTGACGCCGCGTCGTTGACCGGCTTAAGCGAAAATACACTCGTAGTGGGCGGTGCGGGGGACAATGCCGCTGCTGCCGTAGGCACAGGTGTGGTGGCGGATGGTCGCGCCTTTACGACCATCGGCACCAGTGGCGTGGTGTTCGCTCATACCGATAAACTTGCTATCGACCCCAAAGGCCGTGTGCATACGTTCTGTTGCGCGGTTCCAGGCGCATGGCATGTGATGGGCGTAACACAGGCGGCAGGCTTGTCACTGAAATGGTTCCGCGATAATTTTTGTCGCGCGGAAATCGATACCTCCGCCAGCATGGGTGTGGATCCGTATGACCTGATGAACAAAGAGGCGGCTTTGAGCCCTATCGGCGCAAACCGACTGTTCTACCTGCCCTATCTGATGGGGGAGCGCACCCCGCACCTTGATCCAGACTGCCGTGGTGTATTCTTTGGCTTGTCAGCCATGCACCAGAAGCGTGATCTGATCCGCGCGGTTATGGAGGGTGTGAGCTATTCTCTGAAAGATTGCCTGAACGTGCTGGGCGAGATGGGTGTTAGACCCGCGCAAATGCTGGCTACCGGCGGCGGCGGCCGCAGCGAACTGTGGCGGCAGATGTTGGCTGACGTATTCGGCTGCCCAGTGTGTACGACTCAAAGCAAAGAAGGCCCTGCGCTGGGCGTAGCCATTCTTGCCGGTGTAGGCACAGGCCTGTATACGAGCGTGCGCGAAGCCTGTGACAGCATGATCCACGTTGGGCTGACACAGGAACCCATTGCGGAAAATCAGCCTGCTTATGCGGCCTGCTATGATCAGTACCAGCAGTTGTACCCCGCCTTGAAAGAGGCGTATAAGCGGCTGGCAAAATAGGTCAGGCATCCGGTGCAATACAACGCAAGTGCCAATTAAATCAATTCCATCAGGCGAGCTGTAACAGGCTCGTCTTTTTTGTGGATAACTTTCCTTAACCTGCTATTCAGTCGAAAGAGAATTGCTACAGCTTTCGGTTTGACAAAATTCAAGGCAGATATACATGTTTTTTGAGTTTCACATTGATGAAGCCGAATCTGTAGAAGAGAACGTTGGCTGATGATTGTACAGCGGTAATCCCGATAAAAACATGGGACACAGGAGCGGTTTCTTTTGCGTTACAGCGTGTCTTCTGCTATAATTATGAAAACGTCGTAAAGGGGGCGCCTGAGTGCATACCTCGGCTGAAATAAAATCGATTGCTTCAACCACGACGCTGATTTGTGCAGCATCGCCTCTATCGACCGTTTCGTTTGCGTACCTAAAGATTTCTGCCCGTGCAATATCCAGCTGAAAGCTCAGGCTGTGATCGCAATCGCAAAGCGAATTCCAGCGGGTATATTGCAATGTGATCATACAGTGCCTTACTCCCAAGCACGAAATCGACTGAGGAATGGGATGGGTAGGCTTGCGATCCGGTTTTGCCGCGCTATGGAATTAGATGGCGTAGTTTCTGTGCTGACTGGCACCCTTGAACCCACAGAACACGATCCTCACGATGGACATATGCGCAACATCTTACTTGCAAAAACCTCTCGGGCAGGTTTAGATGTGATCGGGCGTAAACGCTTCTCGTCACGTCTGAATACGGCAATAGGTCTGGTTGAGCACAATCATCGGCGAACGGTCACTGAAGCTGGATTTCTTGCTTGAAAAAGAGCAGTGTGCAAACTGTTTCCTGCGTGCAGACGCCTGCCCCGCACATGCTGTTGGTGAACCGGAACGCAGGCAGAAGGATGGTAGGCAGTATGTCTTTGACAGCGAGAAGGGTAGCGAGTGGGAAATCTTTCGCCATCGGTGCCGCGATGTATGTCTGTTCTGTCAGCTTTAATCAACCGCAGTTTACGGTGACCGCTGACCGGGACAGCGGGTAGTTAAAAACGGTTGGTAAAGATAGCAAGATCGAAGTCCCGAAGAACCGGAGGCTGGTCTAAACTTACCGAAGATAGGAAAGCTGGCAATACGCTTACGTAAAACCATCGGAATCCTCAGGAACAATGAATGTGGCAGCAGAATGAAATAGTGAGGAATCATTTATGAGAAGCATACGCTTTATTTTCAAGACAGTACTGGTTTTGGTTCTATTGGTGGTGCTGGTGGCAGTTGGCGTAATTCTTTGGCTTACCGTGACGGAGTACAAACCTGCCGAGGTGGAGACCCTTGCCGTGACCGTCGGGGCTCGCCATGATACAGCGCAAATCGGTCAGCGGTATAAAATTGTTACCCTGAATGTGGGCTATGCAGGGCTTGGGCGTGACGAAGATTTCTTCATGGATGGCGGTAAAAAAGTACAGCCAAAGGATGAGGCGGAAGTAAACAGCAACCTTTCCGGCCTTATCAGTGCTTTATCGCTACAGAATGCGGATATCTATTTTTTGCAGGAGACGGATAAAAATTCCAAGCGCAGTTTCTACATTGATGAATCGGAATATTTCGCACGCGGGCTGAGTATGGGGTCGACCTTTGCTTACAATTACCATTGTGCGTTTGTACCGTTCCCATGGCCGCCGATCGGGCAGGTGGAAAGCGGGGTAACCACACTCAACAATCTTGAAGTAAGCGAAGCAACGCGTGAAAGCCTGCCTGTGCCATTCAGTTGGCCGATTCGCGTTGCCAACCTGAAGCGCTGCATGCTTGTGGAGCGTTTGCCGCTCAAAGACAGCAATAAGTCACTGGTGCTGGTAAACCTGCATCTGGAAGCCTATAGCAGTGACGAAGGCCGAAAGGCACAGATGGAAGTGCTCGCTACTTTGATAAAGACCGAGCTGCGCAATGGCAATTATGTGATCGCAGGCGGCGATTTCAATCAGTCGTTCCCCGGTTCACAGGCGAAGTATCCTTTGCCGGAAAACCCCATCTGGGTGCCCGGTTCGCTGACCAATGATGATCTGCCGGATGGCTTTACCTTCGCTTATGATATGGGCGTACCTACCTGCCGCGCGCTGATTACCCCTTATGATGGCAATCGCAGTGAACTGATCGCATATGTGATCGACGGATTCATGGTTTCTTCCAATATAAAGGTCAACAGTGTGGAGACCGTTGACCTGAACTTCCAAAACACAGACCACCAGCCGGTAGCCATGGAATTTACTTTACAGTAAGGGATGAAGGCTACTTCCATATGTCTGGTTTTCTTCGAGTTCTGCGGTAATCATGGGTGATAGTGCCTATGGACCTCTTTCCTTGCGGAAGAGGTCTTTTAATATCACGGGTTGCATCCCTGCAAGGGTGCTAAAGGTACCGTAGAGATGCATGTACCTGCGGGCGACAGAGGATTGTGTGCGGATCGCGACCGATTTGGCGTCGCTGTACAGCGTTGACAGATCATCGGGACAGTCGAAAGGAGTGCTTCGCAGGGGATAGGCGTGGAAAGCGCTGGATGAAGCATTAACTTGAGCGTGTACTCTGTCCACCCCAAAGGAGGAGTGGGAAGTGCTTTGTGTTGCTCAACCGGATCAAGTCTCGACGCTAAAAGCAGTATTTCTGCATTTTTAGAGCAGCCATCAGCCATCTGTAATTGAATGATGCGTCGTAACGCTTGCACCGCAAGCGCTTTTACGCGCTACTATGTTTTGCTTTTGCATTCCCGAGAATAACTTCTTGCAAAACGCATACCGTTCCTCTATAATACCATTAAATACTAATTGGGAGGCGAAAGGTTCATATGAAAAAAATCATTTCTGTTGTGCTTGCCATGATGCTGGTACTCTCCCTCTCTTCGTTCGCAATGGCTGAAAACATCGTCAAAATCGGCGTTTTCGAGCCTGCTTCCGGCGATAGTGGCGCTGGCGGAAAACAGGAAACCTTGGGCATTCAGTATGCCAACTATGTTCAGCCCACCGTCGATATCGGCGGTCAAACCTATACCGTACAGCTGGTAACCGCGGATAACGGTTCTTCTGCGGACAAAGCTCCCTCCGCCGCTCAGCAGCTCGTAAGCGAGGGCGTGAGCGTGGTGCTGGGTTCCTATGGTTCCGGCGTTTCCATTGCTGGTTCTCCGTACTTTGCGGATGCCGGCATCCCCGCTATCGGTATCAGTTGCACCAACCCGCAGGTGACCGCTGGCAACACCCACTACTTCCGCATCTGCTTCCTGGATCCGTTCCAGGGCACCGTGCTTGCCAACTACGCCTATAAGGCGCTGGGCGTGACCAATGCTTACTGCCTTGCGGAGCTTGGCAATGAGTACGACGTTGGCCTGACCCATTACTTTGAAGAAGCTTTCAAGGCACTGGGCGGCACCGTGGTTTCTGAAACCTTCCCCACCGGTACCTCTGATTTCACCAGCTATCTGAACACTGCCACCACGCTTGGCGCGCAGGTATTCTTTGCTCCCTGCTCCATCGCTTACAGCACCCAGATCATCAGCCAGGCGGCCGCACAGAAGGCAACCTTCCCGCTGCTGGGTGGCGATACCTGGGACAGCAACAAGGTTGTGGAAGTCGCCAAGGGCACTGGGCTGAAGATTTATGTAAGCACCTTCTATCAAGAGGGTGGCGCACCTGAGTTCGACAAGGGCATCAAAGCCTGGATGACCGCCAACCCCGATATGCTCACCAACAACGGTGGCAACGATATGGTAGCCGCTGTGAGCGCCATGGGTTACGATGCGTACTTCGTAGCGCTGGAAGCCCTCAAGGCAGCCGGCACTACCGATTCCAAGGCTGTGAATACTGCGCTGTGGAATGTGAAGTACAAGGGTGTGTCCGGTGATATCGCCTTTGATACCGTGAACGGCGATGCGATCCGCAATGTAGCCTACATCAAGACCGCCAACACCGAAACCGGCGCTTGGGACTTCGTGACTGTGCAGAGCGTTGAGTAAGTTCAATCGGCATTGATGAATCCCGACCCAAAGGATGATTGAATCGGCGAGGGCACTCTTGCCCTCGCCGAAACACGTTACGGTCGCCAAGGCTCCCGTTGGGAGGGGGACTGAGGTCCCCCTCCCAACCGCCCCCTTGCGGTGGAATGGTAGACATCGGCACTGGAACTTTTATGATTTGCCGTTCGTTTCATAGCTACTTCGCGGATGTTTGCTCACTTGTGGGTGGATGATTTGGCGGCGTGTGGCTTTGGAGTTCTGATCTACTCGATCCGGGTGGAACTGCTTTGCCCACGCAAGTGTTTTCCCGAAACGATAATTTGTCCTTATTGGAAACGGTAGCAACTACGCGCCTTTCTTGGCGTGAAGGAGGTCTCTCCGTGTTCAGCACTGTCCTGCCTTACCTGCTTTCCGGCATTTCCGTCGGTGGGCAATATGCGCTGATCGCCATCGGATATACCATGGTATATGGTATCCTGCGCCTGATCAACTTCGCCCATGGCGATGTGTTTATGGTCGCAGGTATTTTGATGGTGTACATCACCGCCAGCGGCGCACCGCTGTACGTTGCCATCCCACTGGTGCTGGTGATGACCGCGGTCATCGGTTTTGCCATTGAGCGCGTCGCATATAAACCCCTGCGTTCCGCGCCTCGCATGTCTATCATGATTTCTGCCATCGGTGTCAGCTACACGCTGCAAAATCTCGTGCTTTACATCACCGGCGGCCTCAATCAGTTTTATCCCAGCATTCCGTTTATTTCGGAAACGATCACCATCGGTGGCGCTTCCACCCGCATGGTTACCATTGTGACGCCAATTCTCACACTGGTGCTGGTTATTCTGCTGGTGCTGCTCATTAACCATACCAAAATTGGTATGGCAATGCGCGCAGTATCCAAGGATTTTGAAACAAGCCGTCTGATGGGCATCAAGATCAATTCCGTGATCTCTGTGACGTTTGTTATCGGCTCCTTCCTCGCGGCTGTGGGTTCAGTGCTCTACTTTACCAACTACACGACCGTCATCCAGACATCCGGAAACATGCCGGGCCTGAAAGCGTTCGTTGCGGCGGTGTTCGGGGGTATTGGGTCCGTACCGGGCGCTGTGGTAGGAGCGTTTATCATCGGCATTTGTGAAAACCTGCTCAAGGGTTTGGATACAATCCTAATCAAGGCCGGCTGGAGCACGAGTATGTTTGGCTTTACTACCTTTTCGGATGCGTTCACGTTTGCCCTGTTGATCATCATCCTCATCGTCAAACCCACCGGCTTGTTTGGCGAAAAACAGACCGAGAAGGTATGAGGTGGCGGCCATGACGAAAGCAAATCCCCTTTTAAAACCCAAAAAGCTCGATCGGGCTACCCTCATTTCGATCGTGATCATCTGCCTAGTTTATGTGCTGGCGTTTGTGTTGGAGCAGGTAATGCCCGCATCTTCCATGCTGTTTACGGTGCTCAAAAAAGGCGCGACCTACGCGCTGGTGGCCGTGTCCATGAACCTCCTGAATGGCTTTACCGGGTTATTTTCGCTGGGGCAAGCAGGTTTCATGCTCATTGGTGCGTATACATACGCGATTTTCACCATCCCTGTGGCATCACGGCTTTCCGTGTACCAGTATTATAATGGCGGCTTGATTCAGTTCAGCCTTCCGGTGGTCATCGCTATCGTACTGGCAGGTGTGTTTGCAGCATTCTTCGCCTTCCTGATTGGATTGCCGGTGCTTCGCTTGAAAAGCGACTATCTGGCGATTGCCACGCTGGGCTTCGCGGAGATTATCCGCGCCATTTTCCAATGGGACAAGATCGGTTTTCTAACCAATGGTTCCAACCTACTGCGCTTGTTTCCGACGTTTAACGATTTCAACATTCGCAACGCAAACGGCGATGTGGTTTTGTATCTGTCAACATTGGTACCCTTTGTGATCACAGGCGTATGCGTAGCGTTTGTGATGCTGTTAATCAATTCTTCCTTCGGCCGTGCGTTCAAGGCGATCCGCGATGATGAAACGGCTGCCGAGGCGATGGGAATCAATCTGGCGCGGCATAAAATGCTCGCGTTTTGCACCAGCTCGTTTTTTGCGGGCGTAGGTGGCGCGATGCTCGCTATGTACGCCAATTCCGTGCAGGCGAAGAGCTTTACCACAGCTATGACCTATGAAGTGTTGCTCATGGTTGTTATTGGCGGCATCGGTTCGGTCACCGGCAGCGTGTTGAGTTCCTTCGTATTTGTGGCATGCTCCGAGTGGTGGCTGCGGTTTCTGGATCAGGAACAGGTCATCAATGGCTGGAAAGTACCCCTGTTGCGCAATGGTTTCCGGCTTGTCGTGTTCTCCCTCATCATCATGGCGGTGGTGCTGTTCTTCCGGCAGGGGATCATGGGCTCAAAGGAATTGCCCGACCTGTTCCGAAAACGGCATAAGCTGGCTGGAAAGGGGGGCGCGAAGTCATGAGCGGCAATGTGCTCCATTTGGATAATGTAACCATGCAGTTTGGCGGCGTGGTAGCCGTGAATAACGTATCTCTGGACGTAAATGAAGGGGAAATCGTCGCGCTCATCGGCCCTAACGGCGCAGGCAAGACCACCGTGTTTAACGTAATCACAGGTGTGTATGCGCCAACGAATGGCCGTGTAACCCTTCGCGGCAAGGTGATTGCCGAAGATCATCCCCGGGGCAAGATGCGCAAGCTCTATGTCGGTGGGCATGTATATGAATACATCCACACGGTAAACAACACACCGGATAAAATCACGAAAATGGGCATGGCACGCACATTTCAGAACATCCGCCTGTTTAAGAGCATGTCGGTGTTTGATAACGTGATTGTAGCCAAGCACATGAACCTGAAAGCCAACTATCTTTCCACCGCGCTGCACCTGAACGGACGTGAAGAAAAGCAAATGCGGGAAGAAACGCTGGATCTTTTGCGGATTGTAGGTTTGGAGGACGTGAAGGATGAAATCGCGACTTCGCTCCCCTATGGCAAACAGCGTCGTCTCGAAATCGCACGCGCTCTTTCGACCAATCCTTCCATGCTGCTGCTGGACGAGCCTGCGGCGGGTATGAACCCGCAGGAAACGGAAAACCTTTCCGCCTTCATTCGTGAGATTAAGGATCGCTTTAACCTCACTGTTCTGCTTATTGAGCACGATATGAACCTCGTCATGGATATCTCCGACCGCATCTATGTGCTCAACTTTGGCGCATTGATTGCCGAGGGCACCCCGGAGGCAATACAGTCCAATCCGGATGTGATTACGGCGTATTTGGGGGTGGCAGAAGAATGAGCTTGCTTGAAGTTAAAAACCTGCATGTAAGCTATGGCGGCATCGATGCGCTGCGTGGCATCAGCTTTTCCGTAGAGGAAGGGCAGATTGTAACCCTCATTGGTGCCAATGGCGCTGGCAAATCCACGACGCTTCGCACCATCAGCGGCATTGTACGCGCCAAGTCGGGCAGCATCACCTATGAGGGACAGAACATTCTGGGGCTGGATACACAAAAGGTGGTACAACGTGGCATTGCGCTGGTGCCGGAAGGGCGGCGTGTATTCGCGAACCTGACGGTGCTTGAAAATCTGCGCATCGGCGCTTACCTGCGCAAGGACGAAGAGGGCATCAAGAACGATCTGGAGCGTGTGTACGTTCTGTTCCCGCGCCTTAAGGAGCGTTCCTGGCAGTTGGCGGGCACCCTTTCCGGTGGCGAACAGCAGATGCTGGCGGTGGGCCGCGCCATGATGACCCGTCCCAAGCTGATGATGATGGATGAACCTTCCCTGGGGCTTGCCCCATTGGTGGTGAAGGATATCTTTGCGATTATCAGGCAGCTGAGCGAGCAGGGGATTACGATCCTGCTGATCGAGCAAAATGCCAATGCCGCCCTGCATGCAGCGCACTATGGATATGTGCTGCAGACAGGCAACATTATATTGCAGGATACAGGCGAAGCTTTGCTCAGCAACCAGAGCGTTCAGGAAGCTTATCTGGGTCATAAAAACAAACACTGAGAAACCTTGACGTTAGCCTCAAAAAAGGATAACGCAAACCCGCTGGTTGGAATGGAATCAAAGGGGCAGTTGCTGCCTCCATACGCAAGGGCGCGTGCCGTGAAAGCGGCTTGCGCCCTTGACTTTTCAGATTTGACATCGGCCTGTGTGAGCCTTATAATAGGAAAAGGTAGGCAACAAGCCATGGGCGGAAACGCGAGGATAACCTATGGATTTTGTGTTAAAAGGCAATCTCTGTTACAGTGAGAGCCCGGAGCGCTTAACGACGCTTCCAGGCGGATATGTGGTAAGCGTAAACGGCATTTCCGAGGGCGTTTTTGAAACGCTGCCCGAAAGATATGCTGGGCTTCCGCTTACCGATGTGGGCGACAGACTGGTGCTACCGGGACTATGTGATCTGCATGTTCATGCTCCACAATTTGCATACCGTGGCTTGGGCATGGATCTGGAGTTGATCGAATGGCTGGAGACGCGTGCGTTTCCAGAGGAAAGTAAATATGCAACGTTGGATTACGCATCGCGCGCGTATGAACTGTTTGCAGATGCAGTAAAAAAAAGCGCGACCACTCGCCTGAGCTGCTTTGCCACACTGCATGTGCCTGCCACGCTACTTTTGATGCAGAAGCTGGAGTCGGCTGGTCTGCGGGGCTTTGTGGGCAAGGTTAATATGAACCGCAATTCCCCAGACAACCTTTGTGAGACTGATGCGGAAACAGCCGGAGCGGATACCGAAGCGTGGGTAAAAGAAGCGAGACGGCAATTTATGAGGATTCAACCGATTATTACGCCACGGTTTATCCCTTCATGCACCGACGCGCTGATGGATCGCCTTTCAGGCATCGCCAGCGAATATGATGTTCCGCTGCAATCGCACCTGTCGGAAAATCAGTCGGAAATCAAATGGGTGAGTGAGCTTTGCCCCAGTACGAATGGCTATGCCGATGCATATGAGCGCTTTGGGATGCTTGGCGATAAAACCATTATGGCGCATGTGGTTTACCCCGAGCCCAAGGAGATACAACTCCTTGGCGAACGTGGAGTGACGGTGGCGCACTGTCCGGCCAGCAACATGAACATCCGCAGCGGTATCGCCCCAGTGCGCAAACTCCTGAACGCTGGCGTAAAGGTTGGCCTTGGCACTGATGTGGCAGGGGGGCAGACAATTGATATGTTCCGAGCAATCACCGATGCCGTGCAGGTCAGCAAGCTCTACTGGCGGATTTGTGATCAGCAAGATCAGGCGCTGACGCTTTCCGAAGCATTTTATCTGGCCACCAAGGGGAGCGGAGCATTCTTTGGCAAGGTGGGCAGCTTTGAATGCGGCTATGAGCTGGATGCAATTGTTCTGGATGATACGGACTTACCGCATCCGCAGGAATTGAGTGTGGCGGAGCGTCTCGAAAGGGCGATCTACCTTTCCGGCGATTGCAGGATTACCAATAAATTCGTGGCAGGAGAACCCATCCTGCCATAAAGAGCCGCCAGAGGGCGGATATAAAGGAGGAAACCCTTCATGGGCGTAAGGGATAGCATCAAGCGCGTGGATGCGTACGACAAGGTAACGGGAGCGGCAAAATACACTGCCGATCTACTCCCAACCGGCGCGTTGATTGCAAAGGTGGTGCGAAGCACTATCGCGAACGGACGGGTCAAATCCTTTGATCTGAACGAAGCACTGGCGGTAAAAGGCGTGGTGAGAATTTTCACCTGCTTTGACGTGCCGGATATCGAATTTGCGACGGCCGGACATCCCTATGTGCTGGACATAGCGAAAGGTGACGTGTATGACCGCAAATTGCTGAATGAGCGGGTGCGCGTGTTTGGCGATGATATTGCCGCCGTGGTGGCTGTGGATGATGTAGCCGCCGCTCGTGCCGCACGCCTTGTGAAAGTGGACTATGAAGAATTTGCGCCAATTTTAAGTGTGGAGGACGCGCTCAAGCCGGAGGCGACGCCTTTGCATCCCAATCTGCGTGAAACGAATCTTCTGGTGCATTCCAGTTATTCCGTGGGTACCGGCACCTATGAGGAAGCCAAAACCTCCGAGCCCGATCTGATTGAGTTTGAAGGCGAATATAGCACGCAAACGGTACAACACTGCCATCTGGAGCCGGTGCAGAGCTTTGCCTATATGGAGGGCAATCGCATTACGGTTGTTTCCTCCACACAGATACCGCACATCGCCCGCCGTGTGGTGGGGCAGGCGTTGGGCATTCCGTGGGCTTTGGTGCGAATTATCAAGCCTTATATCGGCGGCGGATTCGGCAATAAGCAGGATGTGCTGTATGAACCGCTGAACGCTTACCTGACCCAACAGCTAGGTGGCAAACTGGTGAAACTGGAGATTACCCGTGAGGAAACCATGGCCTGCACACGCGTACGCCACGCAATCCGTGCCAAGGTGAAGGCGTTGGCGCGCCCAGATGGCACGCTGATTGCACGCAAGATTGAAGCTTACAGTGATCAGGGCGGGTATGCTTCGCACGGACATTCCATCTGTGCCAACTGCATCACCATGTTTAAACAATTATACCATGACCATCGCGTAACCGAGGGCGATGGCTACACAGTTTACACCAACCATGCTACAGCGGGCGCGATGCGCGGGTATGGCATTCCTCAGTCAGACTTTTTTACAGAGTGCCTGATTGAAGATCTGGCGGAGAAGTTGGGCATGGACTCGATGGCGCTACGACTGAAAAACTGTCTGCCTATCGGTTATGTGGACCCGGGCACGGGCATCCATGCGTATACCAACGGTCTACGCGATTGCGTTGCCAAGGGGCGTGAACGGTTTCACTGGGATGAAAAACGCGCGCAATACGCACATGAAACCGGCGATATCCGTCGCGGTGTGGGCTTTGCGATGTTTGATTATAAAACCGGCGTGTACCCGATCTCGTTGGAAGTGAGCAACTGCCGCATGTTCATGAACGAAGACGGTTCCGTGAACCTGCATATGGGCGCAACCGAGATTGGGCAAGGGGCGGATACGGTATTTACCCAGATGACTGCTGAAACCGTTGGGTTGACCGAGCCGAATGTACACATTGTCTCCACTCAGGATACGGATGTTTCACCTTTTGATTTGGGCGCATACGGTTCAAGACAGACGTATGTGTCCGGGCAGGCTGTGAAACGCGCAGGTGAAATCCTGAAAGAAAAGGTGCTGGATTACGCCGGCTACAAGCTCAAAAAACCTGCTGCGGAATTGGATGTGGAAAAAGACTGGGTGGTGCGCAAATCCAGCCGCGACAGGCTGCTATCGCTTGCCGATCTGGCGCTGGAAGCGCAGTACAGCCGCGACCGCGCCGAGCGCCTGTTCGCGGAGGCGAGTATAGATTGCCATGAAAATACCCTTGCTTCCGGCTGTACTTTTGCCGAGGTGGAGGTGGATATTCCCCTGGGCAAAGTGAAGATTTTGAACATTCTGAATGTGCATGACAGCGGTATCCTCATCAACCCGAAACTTGCCGAAGGGCAGGTGCAGGGCGGCATGAGCATGGGCATCGGCTATGCGTTGTTTGAAGAGCTGCTGTATGACGAAAAAGGCAGGCCGCTCAATGATAACCTTTTGGACTATAAACTGCCCACAGCTTTGGATCAGCCCGATTTACACTCGGCGTTCGTTGAACTTTGCGATCCTTCCGGCCCTTATGGGAATAAAGCGCTGGGTGAACCACCCGCAATTTCGCCCGCTCCGGCCATTCGCAATGCTGTGCTGCATGCGACCGGCGTACACTTCAACACCCTGCCACTGAGCCCCCAAAAGCTTGTGGAAGGGTTTACACAGGCGGGGCTGATCAAGGAGGTGCGTCCGAATGTATGATATTGAAACCTATTATCAGGCAGTAAGCATTGAGGACGCGGTTCGCGCACTGAATGAGGATGAACGCGCCATCGTGATTTCCGGCGGAAGCGATGTACTGATTCAGTGCCGCGAAGGGCGGCTGGCGGGATGCTCACTGGTGAGCATCCATGGCATTGAAGAGCTCATGGGCATCAGTGAAACGCCGGATGGCGAAGTGATCATCCGTGCGGCGACGGTGTTCAGTCACATTACCAAAAGCCCGATCATTCAGCGTACCATGCCAATGCTCGGTTATGCGGTGGATCAGGTGGGCGGGCCACAGATCCGCAACATCGGCACCATCGGGGGCAACGTATGCAATGGCGTCACCAGTGCCGACAGTGCCAGTTCCCTTTGGGCGCTTAACGCCACGCTGGAGTTGGTGAGTCGAGAAGGGACTCGCAGGGTGCTGATTCGTGAGTTTTACACCGGAGCAGGCAAAACGGTGCGCAAGCATGATGAAATTTTGACGGCTATCCATATCGCCAAAAAAGATTACATAGATTTTGGCGGCTGCTATATCAAATATGGCAAGCGTGACGCGATGGAAATCGCCACACTCGGCTGCGCGGCCATGGTGAAACTCACCCCTGACAAAACCGCTGTTGAAGAACTTCGCCTGGCTTACGGCGTAGCCGCCCCAACCCCCATGCGCTGCGTGAATACCGAGGCAATGGCACAGGGAGCACCTATTCATGCCGAACTGTTTGAGCGCATTGCCGCGAGTGCTGCAGGCGAGGTGAAACCGCGTACCAGCTGGCGCGCGAGCAAAGAATTCCGGCTGCAACTGGTGAGTGAACTGGGAAAGCGCGCTGTAAAACAGGCAATCATCAACGCGGGAGGCAAGACAGATGTATAAAACACTGACCATGACGGTTAACGGCAGTGAGGTGTCCATTCCCGTAGACGAGCGGGAGAGCCTTGCGGATTCGCTGCGCAACCGGCTGGGGCTTACCAGCGTGAAAAAAGGCTGCGAGGTAGGCGAGTGCGGCGCGTGTACCGTGCTCGTAGATGGCGAGGCGATTGATAGCTGTATCTACCTTTCACTGTGGGCGGAAGGTCGCAGGGTGATGACTGTCGAAGGTTTAAAGAGCCCCACAGGCGAACTGAGCCCCATACAACAGGCGTTTATCGATGAAGCCGCCACACAGTGTGGCTTTTGCACACCCGGCATCATCATGAGCGCGGTAGAAATCGTAGGCACAGGCAAACGCTACACCCGTGAGGAGTTACGCAGGCTCATCTCCGGTCATCTGTGCCGTTGCACAGGGTATGAGAGCATTTTAAACGCCATGGTACGCATTGTGGAAGAAACATGCGACCGGAACGCGAAAGAGTAAAGGCGCGGCACGCGCCAAAGGGGAGGAACCCGAATGCAGCCAATCCAGTGGACAGATAACCACATGCCTCAGTCGGACGACAAGCATCTTTCGATCATGAGCCTTGACAATGTGGAGCGGGCTTACCGTTTTCATCAGAGCTTTCCTCAGTATAGCGTAACACCGCTGGCGAATCTCACCGGCATGGCTCAAAACCTTGGCCTAGGCGCGCTGTGCGTGAAGGATGAAAGCTATCGCTTCGGCTTGAACGCATTCAAAGTTCTGGGTGGCTCATTTGCTATGGCTCGCTATATCGCCGATCAACTCGGTCGCGATGTTTCAACGCTTGACTACGACTATCTCACCTCCGATAAACTTCGGGAAGAATTCGGTCAGGCAACGTTTTTTACCGCAACTGACGGCAACCATGGACGCGGCGTAGCCTGGGCGGCAAAACAGCTCCACCAGAAGGCTGTGGTACATATGCCCAAAGGCAGTGTAAAAATTCGCTTTGACAATATCGCCAAAGAGGGCGCGCAGGTGACCATTGAGGAGGTCAACTACGACGATTGTGTGCGTATCGCAGCCAAAGAGGCGAACGAGACCCCGCATGGCGTGATCGTGCAGGATACAGCCTGGGAGGGCTATGAGGATATCCCCGGCTATATTATGCAGGGATATGGCACCATGGCGCGCGAGGCGGCCGACCAGTTTGTGGCGGCAACGGGCGATGCCCCAACCCATGTGTTTATTCAGGCAGGTGTGGGCTCGCTGGCGGGCGCGGTGCAGGGCTACATGCAAAACCGCTTTGCCGATAAACCGCCCATCGTGACGGTGGTGGAGGCCAGCGCGGCGGATTGTCTGTATCAAGGCGCCATCGCGGGCGATGGAAAACTCCGCATTGTGGAGGGCGATCTGCAAACCATTATGGCGGGGCTTGCGTGTGGCGAACCCAACACGCTTTCGTGGGATATTTTGCGTAATCATACAAGGTTCTTCGTGAGCTGCCCGGACTGGGTGAGCGCGCGCGGCATGCGGATGCTTGGCGCGCCTGTAAAGGGCGACCCGCAGGTGGTGAGTGGCGAAAGCGGCGCGGTGGGCATGGGCGTGGTAAGCGCGATTATGACCGATCCCCAATATGCTACGTTGAAACAGAAACTTGGGCTTGGAGAGCAATCCCGCGTACTGCTGTTTTCTACCGAAGGTGATACTGACCCCGAAAACTATCAGCGGATCGTCTGGAACGGCGCGATTGCGTCGATCTGACCATCATAAAGGAGTGTTGCACTATGGATTTTGAAAAGGTAAAGGCTGCCGCGCAAGGGTATGAGAAAAATATGACAAAATTCCTTCGCGACTTAATCGCCATCCCCGGTGAAAGCAGCGGGGAGGAAGGCGTTATCCATCGCATTGAGAAGGAAATGAAGGATGTAGGGTTTGATCAGGTTGTAATTGACCCTATGGGCAATATCTTGGGCACCATGGGCACAGGTGAAAAGCTGATTGCCTATGACGCGCATATTGATACCGTAGGCGTGGGCAACCGCGATAACTGGAAGTTCGACCCCTATGTTGGCTATGAGAATGATACGGAAATCGGCGGACGTGGGGCAAGCGATCAGCTCGGCGGCATTGTGAGCGCGGTATACGGTGCAAAAGTGATGAAGGATCTGGGTTTGCTTAGCGCCAAGTACCGTGTGCTGGTAACCGGCACTGTGCAGGAGGAAGATTGCGACGGTCTGTGCTGGCAGTATATCCTCAAGGAGGATAAAATTAAGCCGGAATTTGTTGTGATCACCGAGCCCACAGACGGCAACATCTACCGTGGTCAGCGCGGACGCATGGAAATCCGCATTGACGTAAAGGGTGTAAGCTGCCATGGCAGCGCGCCGGAACGCGGTAAAAATGCCATTTACATGATGGCGGACATCCTTCAGGAAGTGCGCGATTTGAACGAGCGGTTGCATTATGATCCGTTCCTGGGCAAAGGCACGGTCACGGTGAGCGAAATTTTCTACACTTCACCCAGCCGTTGCGCGGTGGCGGACAGCTGTGCCGTATCGCTGGATCGCAGGCTCACGGATGGCGAAACTTACCAGATGGCGTTGGAGGAAGTGGCATCCCTGCCCAGTAGCAAGAAGTATGAAGCAAAGGTGAGCATGTACAACTACAGCCGCCCAAGCTGGACGGGGTTGGAATACCCGACGGAGTGCTACTTCCCCACGTGGGTAATTCCTGCGGAGCATCCGGCGACGCTTGCGATGGTAGAGAGTTTCAAGGGCATGTATGGCGAGCCGAAGGTGGACAAGTGGACGTTCTCAACCAACGGCGTGAGCATCATGGGTCGGTTTGGCGTGCCTTGCATCGGATTTGGCCCCGGTAAGGAAGCACAGGCACATGCGCCTAATGAAGTGACCTGGAAAGCGGATTTAGTGAAGTGCTGTGCGGTATATGCGGCGATGCCGACATTGTACTGTAAATAAGGGGAATAAAACGGGTTTATAAAGAGGGTAGCCCCTTTGTTGAAGTTTGGAGCAAAGCCCCGTGATTCCCGCTTCCCCATGGCGATACTGTGAAACCCCTCCAATGAGCGGAAAGCCTGAAGCGCTGTGATGCGACGATGCTTTGTGTCTTTGGGAAAGGCAACGCAGTCCCTGTCCAAACCTTGCCTCTATAGGTTAGAACGGCGCACACTGTTTGGATATTTCGATTCTCGTGCACACTTTGTAAGTGGAACTTTAACTACCCGTTTTATTTCCCCATCTATGGTTAGCCCACCCATCCATTAACTTCTGAAAGGACGATCACTGATGGCTGATCTTCAAAAAGCCCTTCAAACGCTCCAAACTCTTGATTTCTCGAAAATGTATGAAGGCGATTTCTTCCTGACCTGGGAAAAAACCGATGCAGAAATCCGTGCCACCTTTGAGGTCGCCGATGCCCTGCGCGCTCTGCGTGAAAATAACATTTCCCCCAAAATCTTTGATAGTGGTCTTGCCATTTCCATGTTCCGCGACAATTCCACCCGCACCCGCTTCAGTTTCGCCTCCGCCTGCAACCTCCTCGGCCTTACCGTGCAGGATTTTGATGAGGGCAAAAGCCAGGTTGCCCATGGCGAAACCGTGCGCGAAACCGCCAACATGATCTCCTTCATGGCGGACGTGATCGGTATCCGTGACGATATGTATATCGGCAAGGGAAATACCTACATGCATCAGGTGGTGGATGCGGTAACCGAAGGGTATCACGCCGGCGTGCTCGCCCAGAAACCTACGCTCGTCAACCTTCAGTGCGATATTGATCACCCCACACAGGCCATGGCGGATACCCTGCACCTGATCAACCATTTTGGCGGTGTCGAAAACCTGAAGGGCAAGAAAGTCGCCATGACGTGGGCGTATTCCCCCAGTTATGGAAAGCCTCTTTCCGTACCGCAGGGCGTTATCGGCCTGATGACCCGCTTTGGTATGGATGTGGTGCTCGCGCATCCCGAAGGCTATGATGTAATGCCCGAGGTAGAGCGCGTCGCGGCAGCCAATGCTCAAAAGAGTGGCGGCAGCTACAAACGCGTCAACTCCATGGATGAAGCCTTCAAGGATGCGGATATCGTATACCCCAAGAGCTGGGCGAGCTTCAGCGCCATGGAGCGTCGTACCGCGCTGTATGGGCGTGGCGACAGCGACGGCATCAAAGTGTTGGAAAAGGAACTGCTTCAGCAAAACGCACAGCATAAAGATTGGGAATGCACCGAGGAGCGTATGGCGCTCACCAAGGGCGGAAAGGCATTATACCTGCACTGTCTGCCCGCTGATATCAGCGGCGTAAGCTGCAAGGAAGGCGAAGTCGCCGCCAGCGTCTTTGACCGGTACCGCGATCCGTTGTACATGGAAGCCTCCTTTAAGCCTTACATCATCGCTGCGATGATTTTCCTCGCTAAAGTGAAAAATCCCGTTGAGACGCTCCGCTCGATGAGTGCGCAGAGCCGTCGCCTGTACGAATAATTAGGCAGGAGTGGGAGTATGGAACGCACAGGCAAACGCCTGGTGATCGCCTTGGGCGGAAACGCTCTTGGCAAAACCCTTCCTGAGCAGATGGCAGCGGTGAAACTCACCGCCAAGGCCATCGCTGACCTCGTGGAGGATGGGCATGAAATCATCCTTTCCCATGGCAATGGCCCACAGGTGGGCATGCTCCAGATTGCGATGCAGGAGTACGCCTCCAGACACAGGGAGCCGCCCGCGCCGCTTTCCGTATGCGTGGCAATGAGTCAGGGCTATATCGGGTATGATCTGCAAAACGCACTGCGTGAAGAACTGATCGACCGCAATATCCACAAAGCTGTATCCACTGTGCTGACCCAGGTACGCGTCAATCCCGATGATCCCGCCTTTCAACGCCCCACCAAACCCATCGGCGCGTTCATGACCCGCGAGGAAGCGGATGAAAAGGTCGCTGAAAAAGGTTGGACAATCGTGGAGGATTCCGGACGCGGATACCGACGCGTGGTCGCCTCGCCCAAGCCGGTGGAGATCGTGGAAATCGAAACCGTACACGCCCTGCTGGACGCGGGGCAGATCGTAGTAGCCGCCGGTGGCGGCGGCATCCCCGTCGTGGCGCAGGGGCACCATCTGAGTGGCATCGGCGCGGTGATCGACAAGGATTCCGCCAGCGCGCTCATGGCTGACACGCTGGACGCGGATACGCTGATCATCCTCACGGCGGTCGAAAAGGTTGCTATTCACTTTGGCACGCCCGAACAGGAATGGCTGACTGACCTGCCGTGGCAAAAAGCACAGCAGTACGCCGATGAAAAGCAGTTTGCCGAGGGCAGCATGAAACCAAAGGTGGAAGCCGCCATTACCTTTGTACGCGGCAAAGCGGGGCGTACCGCGATTATTACGGAGCTCAACAAAGCGCGCGATGGCGTGCGAGGGCTCACAGGAACCATTATCCATTGATCGATAGCCGGACGGTCGGCAGATAGGCCGTCCGTCCGGCATGCTCTTTTGAACGGGGCATTGCCCCGGAAAGCAGAGGGAGCTATGGCGATTGGCTGTGTTATTCTGGCTTCGGGGGAGGGCGTACGCTTTGGCAGCAATAAGCTGCTGGCAGATTTCTGTGGCAAGCCTGTGCTGACCTACCTGCTGGACGCACTGCCTGGGGGACTAACCTCCGTTGTGGTGACCCGAAGCGAGGCAGTACGAGACCTTGCGCTCGACCGGGGATTTGCATGTATCCTGCATAAACAGCCCGAAGTGCGCGATACCATTCGGCTGGGGCTGGAGGCGCTTCATGATACCGAGGGTTGTATGTTCTGTGTTGGCGACCAGCCGCTGCTCACGCGTGAAACGATTGAGAATATTTTATCTGACTATTACACCCATCCTGAGGCTATTGTGCGTGCGGCCTTTGACGGTCGCGAAGGTAACCCCGCGATCTTCCCGCCCGAACTCTACAGTGAGCTGATAGCGCTTGGGGAAGGGGAGGCGGGCGTAACAGTAATCCGGCGACATCAGACAATAGTACGTACCGTTACAGCGGGTTTTGCAGAAGAACTGATCGATGTCGACACCCCGGAAACGCTGCAAACGCTGGAAGCGTTGAAACTTTCGATGAATAAGGAGTGAATGCCCATGCTGCTTTTTGGTAACGGGCGCATGATTACGCGCGATGTGGCGAACCTCTTTTTAGAGGATGGCTGCGTTGCCATGGATGGCAATCGAATCATAGAGATCGGCGGTACGGCAGCACTCACAACCCGATACCCGCAAGCCGAGTTTGTTGATGCGCGCGGCGGAGTGATCATGCCGGGGCTGATCAACGCACATGAGCATATCTACTCCGCCTTTGCGCGGGGGATGGCGATCCGAGGCTACCATCCCAGGGGTTTTCTGGATATTCTGGACGGCTTGTGGTGGACGCTTGATCGGCATTTGCTGCTAAGAGACACCCGTGCCAGCGCCGACGCGACCATGATCGACTGTATCGAAAACGGCGTGACCACGCTTTTTGACCACCACGCCAGCTATGGTGAAATTGCGGGGAGCTTGTTTGCGATTGCGGATAGTGCCAAACAGTACGGAGTCCGCGCAAACCTCTGCTATGAGGTAAGCGATCGCGATGGCGTAGAGAAAATGCGCCTGGGGGTAAAGGAAAACGTTGACTTTATCCACTATGCCCGCAAAGATGACAGCGGATTGCTTGCCGGATTGTTTGGTATGCATGCTCAGTTCACCCTGTCCGATGCCACGCTTGCGTATTGTCGCGAACAATCGCCGGAGGGCACAGGCTATCATATCCATGTGGCGGAGGGGATTGAGGATGTGTACGCCTGCCTGAAAGAGCACGGTAAGCGTCCCGTTAACCGTCTGCTTGATTTTGGCATCCTTGGCGAAAAAACCCTTTGTGGCCACTGCACGCATGTGAGTGACGCAGAAATCGATATTCTGAAGGAGACAAACTCCAACGTAGCGCATAACCCTGAAAGTAACATGGGCAATGCCATTGGTTGCCCGCCGACGCTTCATATGCTTCATAAAGGCGTTTGCGTGGGTTTGGGCACGGATGGTTATACCAATGATATGTTTGAAAGCCTGAAGGTTGCTAAACTGTTGCATCAGCACAACCTGCATGATGCGACGGTCGCGTGGGGCGAAGCGCCGCAGATGTTGTTCGACAATAATGCAAAACTTGCTACGAAGTACTTTGGCCGTGAACTGGGCGTGCTGAAGGCGGGTGCGGCGGCAGATGTGATTGCGCTGGATTATGTACCCCTGACACCGATGGATGCTGACAACATCGGTGGGCACGTGCTGTTTGGCATGAGCGGGCGCAGTGTGATTCATACCGTGATTGACGGAAAAATCAAGATGAAAGACCGCGAGCTTGTGGGAGTGGATAAGCAGGCAGTGCTGGCGCACTGCCGCGAAACCGCAAATAACCTGTGGAGCCGCATTAACGTATAATACTACAAAGCAAAGGAGCGATTGCCATGAGCGACCGCATGCGTCCAATTCCTTTTTCCGAATTGATGGGGCAGCTTATCACCGAATACCGCCGCGACGGATCGATATTCGGGGTACGCTCGGTGTATCGGCACACAAGCGGAAAAAGGTTGTCGATTTTTGAGGAGCAGCCGGAGACGCCTTTCGGCCCTGCAGCTGGCCCGCACACACAGCTGGCGCAGAATGTGATTGCTGCCTATGCGGGCGGCGCGCGCTTTTTTGAGCTAAAAACCGTACAGAAGCTGGATGGTGAGGATTTGCCCGTGAGCAAGCCCTGCATTTCTGCGTTGGCTGAAGGCTACAATGTGGAATGGAGCACGGAGCTGACCGTTCCGGATGCGTTTAACGAGTACGTAAAAGCATGGTTTGCGTTAAAGCTTGTGAGCACCGCTTTTGGCTTAGGCGCACACGATGGCTTTGTTTTCAATATGAGCGTCGGGTATGATCTGGCAGGTATCCAAACTGATAAACTTGACCGTTTTATCGAAGGGCTCAAGGATGCGAGCGATACCCCTGTGTGGGCAGAATGCGTCGCATGGGCAAAGTTGCACCTTGCTGAGCTTGAAGGGCTTACCGCATCGGATGTGGACACTTTCGACCCGCATGTATGCAAAAGTATAACACTTTCCACCTTGCATGGCTGTCCACCGGAGGAGATCGAGCGCATCGCCACCTATCTGATTCGGCAAAAACACCTGCACACTTTTATAAAGTGCAACCCGACGCTGTTGGGGTATGATTTTGCACGCCGAACCATGGATACGTTGGGCTATGACGAATTGGTATTTGACGACCACCATTTCAAAAGCGATTTGCAGTTTAAAGACGCGGTACCCATGTTTGTGCGATTGGGGACACTTGCACAGTCACAGGGCTTACAGTTTGGCTTGAAACTCAGCAACACGTTCCCGGTGGGCATCGCCAAACAAGAGTTGCCCGGCGAGGAGATGTACATGAGCGGTAAAGCGCTCTGGCCACTGACGATCCATCTGGCGGAGACGCTCGAAAAGGCATTTGACGGCAAGTTATGGGTCAGTTATTCCGGCGGAGCGGATGAGCATAACATTGAGGAGCTTTTCGATGTCGGCATCTGGCCGATCACCCTGGCAACAACGCTGCTCAAGCCCGGTGGTTACAACCGTCTGCTGCCGATGGCGCTGAAACTAAACGCTCGGGAGTATAGACCTTTTACCGGCGTGGAGATGGATAAGCTTTCTGCACTGGCGGTAAAAAGTTTGATCGACCCGTACTACCAGCGTCCGCTTAAACCGGAATATCCGCAGAAGAACGGTCAGGAGGTACCGCTGATCGATTGTTTCCTTGCGCCCTGCTCCGATGGTTGCCCCATTCATCAGGATATTTCCGCTTATATGGAACTGGTATCGCAGGGGAAATACATAGAAGCGTTGAACGTGATCTGCGACAAAAACGCGCTACCCTCCATCACCGGCACTATCTGCAACCATCGCTGCATGAGCCACTGTATCCGCAACCAGTACGACGAGCCGCTGCATATCCGCGACGTGAAGCTTGTGGCAGCTGAAAAAGGCTTTAAGCCTTATCTTGCCGCGCTGATCCCCGGCAGCGAAAGGCCGGAGCGGGTAGCTGTGGTCGGCGGTGGCCCGGCAGGCATGTCGGTGGCATTCTTTCTGGCTCGCGCCGGTGCAAAGGTCACCATTTTTGAGGAGAAGGACAGGTTGGGTGGCGTGGTGCGCCATGTGATTCCCGAATTCCGTATCCCGTGCGAAGCGATTGACCGCGACGAGGCGCTACTCCATAAACTGGGTGTGGAAGTAGTGCGCAATACCCGCGCCGAAACCGCACAGACGCTTTTGGAAAATGGCTTTACCCATGTGGTGTTGTGCTGTGGCGCGCAGTCGGCGGGAAAACTTGGCATCGAGGGCGAAGTGAATGCGCTGACGTTCCTGGAACAAGCTAAAAAATGGCCGGATAACGTAATGATTGGGAAACATGTGATTATCGCCGGTGCGGGAAACACCGCCATGGATGCGGCGCGCGCGGCTAAACGTATCGCGGGCGTTACGGATGTGACCATCGTATATCGCCGTACGAAGCGTGAAATGCCTGCCGAGACGGAAGAGTACCTCCTTGCACGCGAAGAAGGCGTGGATTTCCGTGAACTGCTCGCACCAAAAAAGCTGGAAAAAGGACAGTTGATCTGTGATGTGATGCGGCTTGGCGCTCAGGATCAGAGTGGACGCCGCAGCCCGGAACCGACGGGCGAAACGGTTGCACTGCCTTGTGATACGCTGGTAGCCGCTATCGGTGAAAAGCCGGACATCGCCACCCTGCTTGAGAACGGGGTGAAACTGGCAGCGAACGGGCGTCCGACCATGCGTAAGCAGAGTGAACGTGTATATGTCATAGGCGATGCCTTGCGCGGCCCTGCAACGGTGGTGGAAGCCATAGCCGATGCAAAGGCTGCAGTGGAGGATATACTGAAAATTGAACCGGAAACCTGCCACTGCGATACATCCGGTACTGAATTGTTGGCACGTAAAGGTGTCAATCAGAAACCGCAGACCACGGAGCAGGAATTCAACCGTTGCCTTGGTTGCGATGCGATGTGTCTCAACTGTGTGGATGTATGCCCTAACCGTGCGAACGAAACCATCTGGCTGGACGGTCGGTTACAGATTGTGCATATGGATAGCCGCTGCAACGAGTGTGGCAACTGTTCTTCTTTCTGCCCATACAAGAGCGCGCCATATTTAGATAAACTCACATGGTTTGTGGATGAAAACACGTTCCATGACAGCCATAACCCCGGCTGGACCATGCTTACCGGCGGGAATGCGCTTATCAGGCTGGATGAAAAAGAGTTTATCGCAAAGCTTGATGATAAAGTTATCCCACGGGACGTAGCCGCACTGATGCGCGAAACGCTTGCGCAGATGCCTTGGCTTTTGCAGCATTAGCAGCAGACCGGGGGTATCCGGAACGAAGGGTTCACCAAACGCTAATGTTGAACATCTGCGTATTATTGTGAATTAGATTGAAACGGAACGTTTCTCTTATGCGTTTTTCATGGGTTATCCCTGCTATTTCAATCTATACTGCGTTGGAATCTGCAAGCGAAGGCGTGAACATGAGAATCATTGTTGCAGTGCCGGTTCATCTGAATTTCAGGGTGGATTTACCGAATAGAAGCGGCGTAAGATTGGTTTGTTCAGGCTTGCAACAGGATTAGATCCCTTTGACCGTTCATAACCTTCGCCTCCGGACAGTCCGGAGGCGTACTACCTTTGCGAGGTGAAATCAATGCCTATCCTCACCGTCAACGGTCAAACCTTTCAGACGGATCGCAACATCCCCCTGATCGATTTTCTGCGCGAAGATCTGCGCCTTACCTCGGTAAAGGAAGGGTGCGGTGAAGGCGCTTGCGGCACCTGTACCGTATTGGTGGAGGGTAAAAAGCAGCGTGCCTGCCTCTATACCACCCAAAAAGCAGATGGGAAAGCCATCCTGACGGTTGAAGGGTTAAGCCGACGGGAAAAGGATGTGTATGTCCACTGCTTTGGCGAAGCGGGGGCGGTGCAGTGCGGGTTTTGTATTCCCGGCATGGTGATCGCTGCCAAGGCGTTGCTGGACAACAATTCTGCGCCTACACGCGCAGAGGTGAAGCAGGCTATTCGGGGCAACATCTGCCGCTGTACGGGGTACCGTAAAATAGAAGATGCGATCCTGATGGCCGCTGAGTTTTTTCGTGAGAATAAGCCTGTGCCGACAGCGCCGGATGACGGTTTGCTAGGGCATGCCTTGCACCGGGTAGATGTGGCAGGCAAGGTATTAGGCACAGGAATGTTTACCGACGATATTGTTTTGCCGGATATGATCTTTGCCAAAGCGCTCCGCAGTAAGTACCCGCGTGCGCGTGTGCTCAGCATCAACACTTCAAAGGCAGAAATACATACGGATGTGGTTCGCATACTCACCGCTAAGGAGGTACCGTTTAACAAGACGGGGCATCTTGTACCGGATTGGGATGTGATGATTGCCGTGGGCGATGTCACTCGCTATATTGGCGATGCGGTTGCCCTGGTGGCAACGCATCACCGTGAAACGCTGGATGAAGTGCTGGCCCTGATCGAGGTAGAATATGAAGAGCTGACTCCCGTTCTCACAGCGGAGCAGGGCATGGCGGAGGGTGCGCCGCTACTGCATGAAAAGGGAAATTTGCTGTCCAAACAACAATTAAAGCGCGGCGATGTGGATAAGGCGATCGCTGAGGCAGCCTATGTGGTGACACAGCACTACTCCACCCCGCAAACCGACCACGCCTTTATGGAACCGGAGTGTGCCATCGCAAAGCCTGATGGGGATGGCGGCATTGTGATGTATACCGGATCACAATCGGTATACGATGAGCAGCGTGAAATCGCACGGATGCTGAACATTCCAAAGGAAAAGGTTCGCTCGATCTCTTCGCTGGTGGGCGGCGGCTTTGGCGGCAAGGAGGACATGAGTGTGCAGCATCACGCCGCCTTGATGGCATGGGCGACAGGGTTACCGGTGAAAGTACGCTTCTCCCGACAGGAAAGCCTGAACATTCATACCAAACGCCATGCGATGGAAATAGATCTGACCACCGCCTGTGATAAAGACGGCAACCTGACCGCCATGAAAGCGTTGCTGATGAGCGACAGCGGGGCATATGCTTCGCTCGGCGGGCCGGTGCTTCAGCGCGCATGTACGCATGCGGGCGGACCGTATCACTTCCAAAACGTTGACATTACAGGCCTTTGTGTGTATACCAACAATGTTCCCGGCGGCGCCTTCCGTGGGTTTGGCGTTACGCAGAGCTGCTTTGCAGCCGAACAGAATCTGAATCTGCTGGCGGAAAAAGTGGGCATTTCGCCATGGGAGATCCGTTACCAAAACGCCATCCGCCCCGGTGAAGTGCTGCCCAACGGGCAGATTGCGGGGCCGGATACCGCCTACGCGGAATGTCTGCTCGCCGTGAAGGAAGCCTATGAGAGCAGCCCCTATGCCGGTTTAGCCGGTTGTATGAAAAACAGCGGACTTGGCGTAGGTGTACCCGATGTGGGACGGGTTGCGATTGAAGTACAAGGTGGCAAGGCGCACATCCTCACCTCGGCTGCTTGTATGGGACAGGGTATCGGTACTGTGTGTGTGCAGATGGTGTGCGAAACCACGGGACTGCACCCCAGTGTTGTGCTGCATGCCGCGCCGGATACCGCTATCACCCCCAATTCAGGGACCTCCACCGCCAGCCGCCAGACGCTGTTCACTGGCGAGGCTGCGCGCCGCGCCGCCGGAGATTTACTCGTTGCTTTGCGTGATGCCGGATCGCTGGAAGCATTGGAAGGTCGCCGGTTTTATGCCGAATTTACCGAACCTACTGACCCGATGGGTAGCGATAAACTCAACCCTGTGAGCCACCTTGCCTATGGCTATGCCGCGCAGGTAGTGATTGTGGATGAAAGCAAGCGCGTGCAGCGCGTGGTTGCCGCGCACGATGTGGGGCGCGTGGTCAACCCCAGAAGCTGCGAAGGGCAAATCGAGGGCGGCATTGCCATGGGACTTGGCTTTGCGTTTACAGAAGATTTTCCCATGAACAACGGTTACCCGTTAGCGACCTATGGCAAGCTGGGACTGATGCGTTGCACCGATGTACCGCCTATTGAGGTACATCTGATCGAAAAAGCGATACCCGGGCAAAATGCCTTTGGTGCCAAAGGTGTGGGAGAAATTACCACCATCCCGACCGCACCGGCCGCCGCGATGGCCTGTATGCGGGTGGATGGCAAACTACGCACCAGACTGCCGCTAGAGGATACTGCATACCGTAAAGCATAGGGGATATGAACTGCTGCCTGTACCATTCTTTTGTGTGTTGACTTGTGAAGGGTTATAGGGTTATTTCCTGTTAGGGTGAACATAGGCTTGGTCTGTGCGGCCCTCCATACGCGATCTCCAGAACCATTGCGGAAACAGGAGGCTAGACTGATGGCGAAAACACCTTTGCATTATGGAATAACGCTCCGGCTTTATCGGGACGATAAGGTGTTTGGCCCCGGCGTTGCGGAGCTATTGGAGACTGTACGCGAAACGCGCAGCCTTCGCTCTGCTGCCATGAAAATGGATATGGCTTACTCCAAAGCGTGGAAGGTCATCAAGGAGGCGGAGAAGGGCTTTGGCTTTTCGCTGCTGGACACCGCAACCGGCGGAAGGCAGGGCGGCGGGGCTACCCTCACCGAAGAGGCTGAAACGCTTTTGACACGCTACCGTGCTTTCGAGGCGGAATGCAAGCAGGCAGTACAAGCCGCCTATGATCGCTATTTTGCTGACTTTTGATACGATTTTCACACCGTAACGCATCAATTTGAAGGGAATGATACGCACAGGATGCGTCGCACACTCTGTTCCTTTCTGGAGAAAAATGATCTCGCAGTTTAGCTACAGGAAAGCTTGAAAGGCTGTATACAAAAAAGCCTTATTAGCAAGGCTGAACTGGATGAATCTCAGACATAGAAACGTTATCATCCTTTAGAAACGCAGAGCTAGCTGCGATTGTTTGATAGTGGGGAGCGGTAACATGGCAGCGGTACGCGTGGGGATGGAAATAGGCGATGGTCGGGTAAGCATGGGTGTGATGGACGAGCATGGTTCCATCCTGAGCAGGAGAGTGTTTTCCTGTAGTGGTATCCAAAGTGCGGAACGCTTTACGGATACTCTGTGCGACCATTTGGAGGATATGCTGTTAAAACGCGGTTTAATGCCGATGGATGCCGAGCACATCGGCATTGGGGTAGCCGGCGTTGTGGATTCGCATCGTGGTATCGTGGAGTATGCTCCTCCGATGTTTGGCACGCAGGATATCAAATTGGCAAAGCTGGTGGAAGAGCGCATAGGTGTTTTGCCAACCATTGTTCGGGACAGTTGGGCAGCAGCGTATGCCGAGCAATATTTTGGAAAAGTGCAAGAGGACGCTGATTTTCTTTGCGTGACGCTGGGACGTGGCATCGGATGTGGCATAGTCTTGGGCGGCAGACTTTACACCGGCGCGATGCACACGGCTGGTGAACTTGGGCACATGAGCGTGGAATGGGATGGCAGAGCCTGTTACTGCGGTGGGCATGGGTGTTTGGAACGTTACCTCAGTGGTGCGGCACTGTTGAAGCAGGCAAAGGAGCGCTTTCCTGCAAAACTGCCAGCCGAAAAAGCATCGTGGCGGGATGTGCTTGCGCTTGCCGGAGAGGGAGATGCAGAAGCACTGGCACTGGTGTCCGATGGCGTGGATAAACTAGCTTTTGCACTGGCCAATGTTATCGACCTTTTGGGCGTATACACGGTTGTGATTGGTGGATCGCTGAGCGAGTATCCTGCCTTGGTGATCGACCCGCTGCAAACAAAACTGCCCGTTTATGGGCATCCTTCCTGGGCAAACTGTAACACCATAAATATCCGGCAGGCGCTTCTTGGTGGTGATGCAGCCATGGTCGGCGCTGCGTTTCTCACAGCAGAAAGCATCTCCTAGATGTGGTGGAGAGCTTACCCTGCGGAGTACTGAGGAATCCGGTTGACTCAGTTTGGCTTTGAAGTGAGGCCCTCTTCCGAATATGGAAGAGGGCTCAGATTGTCAAAAAGTGGGTCAAGGGATGAAATCCCTTGTCAGGTTTCCAAAGGATGAAATCCTTTGGTGGGTTTGGGTAAAGCCCAATGCTTTACGCCGTAGCGTTTTGCTAGAAGCGAGCGAACAGCCCGAAGGGCTATGAGGCGAGTGGCAACCACGGTTTGCAGAGGTTTTTTGACAGGCTGGGTCCTCTTCCGAATATGGAAGAGGGCTTTTGTATTCAGGAAAAATGAAATTGTGATTGCAAGGGAAGGGGAACAAGCCTGCAGGCATGACAAGTATTTTCCGATCGCTCCTGTATTGATAGAGAGTATTCTATTGCAATATTTCGCTCAAACCCACGAACTTGTAAGGTTTGTCGGTTTCTTTGCGTTCCATTTCACTCAGATAAATGTCCAATGCCTCGGCGGTGTAGAGGCTGCTATCACTCATGTGCATAACCAACACTGCGCCACTTTCGGTGTTCTTTTTTAAATCCGCGGCAAGCTTTGTCGCGCTGGTAGCTTTGTAATCCTGCGAGGAGTAGGTGCCGGATACGGAATAGGTAAAGCCGCAATCGAACACAGCGGTCAGCCCGGCCTTGCTTACAGCAAGCGTGGGGGGGCGGAACAGAAGCGATAACGAAGGATGTGTGCCTGATTTCAAATCGCCGACGATGGATTGTAGCAGCGAGTAGCTGGTTACAAGGTCTTGCTTCAAATCGGATACCTGACTCTCGCTCAGCTCGGAGAAACGCTTGCCACTGCCATCATCAATGGATAGCGGAAAGTGGGTGTGTGTGTGGCACCCGATGGTGTGGCCGTCTGCGGCGATGGCACGCAGCAGGTTGGGATTGTAAACCACGTTTTGCGTACGCACAAAGAATGTAGCTTTTACCTTGTGTGCTTTGAGCACATCTAACAGCTCCGTAATGGTTTTATCGGTACCCCAATCGTCAAAGGTGAGAAAAACCATATTGCTGTTGTTGGGGACAAGACCCGTCTTGTCGAGCCGCTTGATTTCCGTGCTGGTAAAGCCGGGCAGGAAGGCGGAGGTCGATACCCAATCTACACCGATGTAGCGGGTGGCAATGGCGGTCATAATGCTGCCGTTGAGCTGACCTGGGTAGATTTTATCCTTCACCGTCGGCAAAATGGAAGCGTCCGCCAGCGGGTACTGATAGACATAGTCGGCGTTACTTGCGATTTCGATGATAGGTTTTAAGCTGTAGATGTTGCGTTTCGTCGCAAGCTGCTTTACCAGATCGCCCAGCAGAGCGTTGCTCTTCTGATACTGATTCATTTGAAAGTGAACGATTTCGCCACGTTGCAACACGCCGTTGGACTCAGGGAAAAGCGCATCAATCACTGGGGCTGCGTCGGTGATTCTGATATCCTCGGTGCGTACGGCATTGACCATGGCGGAGAGCAAGGTAAAGCCACCTGCGCCGCAAGCTTGTTTCAGCAGTTCGGTAGCACTGCCAAAGGCGGGGCGTACTGCAAGCACACCAGTGTAGGCAAATGTGGTCTGGATGGTTTCCTGTGTTTGATAAAGTTCTTCCAGCAGGGCAGTGGCATCGGTGAAACGGGAGGCTTGAACGGACATACCAAGACTGTGGCCACCGTCCAGAATTTCTTTGATCTCATCAGGGTAGCGGGTCAATTCATCCGCGGTGGCGAAGAATGTCGCTTTCCCGTTTACAGATTTCAAAGCGTCCAGCACAGCTTTGAGCTCCATGTCGTTGCCAAGACCGGAGAAGGTAAAAGCCACGGCACGTTCTGTGGTATACACTCGCTGCAACGGTTCCGCCATTGTGGCATGGGCGTACATTACGCTTTGAGCGCGCGCGCCTAGATCGGTCGCATTGAGAGCAGAAAACAGCGAGGTGAATGCGGTTCCGGCATCTGTTTCGGTTTTGGATAGTTTGACACACAGGATGGAGGTGCGTGGCAAGCTGCCGACGAGGGTTTGCGCCAACTCTGCTGTTGCCGCTTCGCCAAGGGTGATAATCTTCGAAGGAATCATCACCGAAGTCATAGAACTGGCGAACGCTGCGGCAAGAACCTCATCACTTGGTTTACTGAGGGAGAGAATTTGTGACGGCCATACGCCTACCACGGTCTGAATGGTGGCGCTGGTGCGCACAAAGTCGGATATCGCGCGTTTGGCAGCAACAGAATCCATAGCGTAGGATGTCTCGGTATAAGCGGTGCCGATGGTGTAGCCAGCGTTGGCAATCAGCGTCAGGCTTGTCAGATTGGCGGTTGCATCCTCACCGGTGATGAAAAACGAGGCGGACAGGTTGTTTTTTGTCAGTGCGTCCAGCAGGAGCTTTGTAGTTTTTAAATCACTCAAGCCTTCAAACACCAGCTCTGCCTTTTCTGGGGTGTTCTCATCCGCGCTGGTGCGCAAGGTGGCCAAATCTCCGGCTGAGTGGGCTTCATAACGCTTGATGGCATCGTTTACCTCTTGCATGATCGGTTCGGCATCAGTCGTAAGCACAACCGCAGTGGGCGATTGGCTTTGCGAGCGGAAATAAAACGCCGCGCCAAGGCAAGCGGAGATGAATAGCAGCAAAAGCAGGGTAGTACGGAGCTGTCGTTTCCAAGTCAAGTGTAGCGCCTCCCTTATGGCTGTACCCCGAGGAGCGCGTTCTCCCAATCGGCAAGGTCGTTTCCGCCAAGACGGAACAGATCAAAAGCGTTGAAACCAAATGCATTGCAGGTGTCCCGCCAGAGGGAGAGGGTTCTGGCGTCTGCTACCCATACAGTGTGCGTCTCGCCGTCCAGTGTATAGGTGGCAGTCAGCACACCGCTGGCGGGGTCGCGTACCGGTGTAACACACGCCGCGTTCAATGCGGTCTGCGCCTCCTGCTGGGTCAGGGCATCGATTTTGTCGCCGTGCCAGTCAAAGCCACCGGTTGCAAACGCCATGCGTACATTCAGCCCCAAAGGTTGGTAGAGCGCACAGGTGGTTTTAAGAAACGCGATATCCGCCTTTGGCCCTGGGCCGCTATGATACCCGTAGAGGTTGTAGCACATAACGCTGTATTCCGGCCCCTTGGGAAGAGAAGCGTATTTAGGCGCATCCCAGGGTAACACCACACGCAGACGAACACCGTCACGCTCACAGACGGTCCATAAGCGTGTGATAAAGGTAGTATAATGATTCCAGAGTGTGGTATCCTCTTTCAGGTTTTCATAATCCAATTCCAACCCTGTAAGCGCATACGTATCAATCAAACGGGTGAGAGCTTCCAGATGCGCGGTCATGGAGGCATCGTCTGCGAAAAGTCGACGCAACAGGTCGCTGTTTTTATTATCGTACTGATCAGGCGCGAGTTCAATATCGTTGACTATGGAGAGGAAAACGGTGGTATTCGTGCCATTGCAGGCCGCGGTGATGTCATTGAACAATGTCACGCTATCGGGCAACATTTTTGGTTGATCGGCATTGTCAAACAGGCATTCAAAAGCGATGGCTTCGTCCAGTTTCCCTTTTAGCCCGTTGAGTTCCGCCATAGAGGTGTCGTGTTCCCAATAAGGCAGCCATGTGCCGTAGGTAAAGCCCTCCGCATGTGCGACGGCAAGAATCCCGAAGGTAAAAAGGAGAAAACCTGTCAGCCAGCATAGCGCTCTCTTCATGCCGTAAGCCTCCAATTGTCGCTCATACCTGAAAACTGGGGCAGAGCGCTAAAAATGATCGACGAAAAAATTGACCACGGCATTAAACCATCCAGTGAGTACGGAGTTAATGGTTTGGTCGGGGGTGAGACGGTAGTCATATAGCACGGTATCGGGGTTCTGCGTATCGCTGATGACCAGATCGGTAAACACCGCATCATACACATCGTCAAATATATTATGTTGCGTGTAGCGCTCATCGTTGTTTTGAAATACTTTGGCGCCAAGCGATATTGCTCCCAACTGAACGCCGGGTACTTTGAGCTGATCAACAATGGGCTTGTCATCAACCCAGATGCTCATACGTTCGCCGACCAGTCGGATCCGAAGTTTGCGACTTGCTCGTTCGCTGGTATCATTGACAGGGTAATAGGGCGTGCCGCCATCCGCGAGCATCAGTACGGGCATGGTTTGCAATTTGGCCAGCATATCTTGCACCTTGGTCACACGGTCGGGATCGGTATCGAACTGAATAATGGCGTTTTGAAGCGCGATCAATCCGTTTCGTTCATCTTCCTGTGTGGAGATATATGGACCGCCGTCAAATTCAAACAGGTTGCGGCGAAACAGCTCCTGTCCATCGCCGCTCATGTCCCATACCTCCAGCCAGTTATCCTCCAACGCAACTTCAAGGCCATGCTCCCAGTTGCGGTCAGTTCGCAGAGCGATGCTTTGTCGTCCGACCAGATTGCCCTGTAGCGATACGGTCATGTCCAGATCAGAAAACAGTCGCGGATTGAGGGTGATCTGCCCCCGTCCAGCGGGCTCGGAGGTCAGGATGATCTGGTTACCCTTGTACTGTGCAACACCATCGTCCAGATACCAATGATGAGATTCTTCCTCGTCTCCGGTTAGAAACTGGGTGGCTTCGCCGGTATCATCCTGCATGCGCATCAGCAGATGGTTGGTAGAAAAATAGCTTTGCACTTGAAGACGTGAAAGGTCATAAATGGAGGAATCCAGCGTGTTCAGGCACGTGCCCTCGCGGTTGAAGTTCATGGCGAACAGGTTCATGATGCTCTGGCGGTTTGCTTCGCTGGCGATGCCATCCGTGGCGAAGGCACCCGTATTGGAGTGCATCAGCACATACAGGCTGGGCACATAGCCGAGTGCGGCGGTGTAATCACTGCGCAGGGTATCATAATCGGTTTTGATGCGGGTTTGCAATTCCGCTTCCGTCTCCACACGTAACCGGTCCTGATCGCGGATAAAATCCATCAGGTAATGGTTATAGTCACGCCACAGATACTGACGGATCTTAACAAATTCCTCCGCATTCAGCTGTCCGAAAAAATTGTTGTAACGATCAAAAATGTTGATATAAGCCAGCCGATAGCCATCCGTGCCCATTTCCCAGCAGTTCAGCTTGGACAGTGCCAGCAGAAGCTTGGCATTGATGAACTTGCTGTCCGTATTGGCTAGATTATTGGCATAGGTGCAAAGCGTGGCGATATACTGGTTTTTTTCCAGCGCGCTTTGCGCGAGCGTAGGAGTGTCAATCAGCCCATCCTCAATGATGAGAAACAAAGCCTTGTCTGGCAGGGACCCGTAATACAGGTAGAAGTTGATGATATCATCCTGTGTGATGGTCACATATCCATTGGCTTTCAGAGCGTCGAGCTGCTCCTCAAAAAGCGCTTGATTGACGATCCTGCTTTCAAGACTGGTCGATTTGGTCAGCCCCGGATAGGAAAGTGCGACAAAGCTCTTCCCCTCGTATTGTGCCGTTCCTTTGCCTGTACCGGCTGCTGTCGTTTGGGTGGATGTGCCTGTGCGGCTTTGGGTTGGATTGGAATGAATGATGGAGATGATTGCAAACGCCACCAAGGCGACCAACACCGCCACCTGCACAATGGTTCGCAGTACTTTGTACCGGTTGGAGCGTTGAAGACGTATCTGTGCACGGGTTGGTTTCGATTCCGGCGTTTTATGCTCAGACATATGGCTTAGCTCCTCCTTCCGGCAATAGATAAGACAGTTGAAGAATGAATGGTCAAGCGGATAAAACAGGATAGGTGGACGGATCAGCCTGAACGACTGTCTTCACTTTCGGGCTCGTCATTTTCAGCTTGTTTGCCCTTCTTTTTTTGATTCGTGCCGCGCGTACCCCAGTCGGATACCCAGAAAGTGAGCCATGCATAGGGCATTTGCCAAAGAAGGATGGCTTCGTAATAGAGCACAAACCAAAGGCCGTAAATCCACAGGCTGCTTTTTTTCAGTCGGAGCTGCGTAAAGCTCATCAGCAGCGACATCATGAAGATGCCCAGAAGAAACGTTGTTGGAAAGATATGCATGGTAATGGGAACGATGATCAGATTATACACCATGATAATGGGTGCGATCAACGGAATGAACAGACCCATGTAAAACGATAAGCTCATCAGCGGTTCCTTGCGCCACATAAAGGCTCCGGCTTTAAGGCTTTCGCGCAGCCATGAGCGCTTCCATCGCATTTGCTGACGTAAAAACACCTTGGCACTGCTGGGCACCAACGTGGAACAGATGGCTGTATCCTGATAGAAGGTGCGGTGGTTGCGTACCACGAAGTTGGTCAAACTGCGATCATCGCCGAAGGTGGCCTTGCGCCCCAGAAATGTCTGGTGCAGCCATGGTTCCAGCACTTCCTGTACGGCTGAAAGGCGGTAGCAGGAAAGCGGGCCGGAAAGACAGGTAACCGCATTAAAATACGCCTCGGCTGCCTTGATGATGCGGAAGCTGATATAATAACGCACACACTGCATTTTTGTCAGGCGGTTGGTATAGGTGTTTACAACATCGGTACGACCGGTCACGCCTCCCATTTTGGGGTCATACATTGGCTGCACCAACTGACGGATGGCATCCGGTTCCAGAAAACTGTCCGAATCCACAAAACCGACCAGCTCCGTATAGGTGTTACGGATGCCGAGCGCCATCGCCTCGCGTTTGCCCTGATTATGTTTTTGAAAAAAAACGCGGATGCGGGTATGAGTCTTGAACTGTTCGTCTTCCTTCCAAAGTTTGGAGACGGTTTCTTTGATCACCTCGACGGAACGGTCGGTGGAACCGTCATCTACAATGATGATTTGCAACTTATCGACCGGATAGTCCTGATCGATGCAACTTAAGATGGTTCGGCTGATGTATGTTTCCTCATTGTAGCAGGGGATGACAATCGTGATCGAAGGGGTGTAATTTGGGTCCACTACTACGGGGTGATACAGCGAACCAAACAGATAACGCGTCAGCAGAAAAGCGGCTGTTGCAATGGAATAGCCGTACAGGAGACTATTCTGGCTAAAATAGATCACGCTTTCCGTGCGCATGAGCAAAATCACCAGCGTAACCAGGAATAGAAAGAAAATGGACAGGGAAGAGAGCATCGTGTCCTTGGTACGTCGACGACTCACATACAGCGGACGGGTGAAGCGAATGGCGATGTTGGTGTTGCCGGGTTGGGAACGCACCACGGAGCCACGCACACGGTAACGGTTCTCCGTACCTTCGTGCATTACGCCTGGAAGCAGTGAGAAATCTAGGCCGATGGTATCATATTGCGCGATGATTGCCGGATCGGTATCTGGGGCGAGTTGCAACTGCATGCCGGTTTGAGAGATGTCCACACAGCGAGCGCGAATGGTGCGATGGGACGCGGTTGTAACGCGCACCTCAAAATTCACCATATAACGCTGACCGGCGAAACTTGCGTATTGAGGGCGGGAACGGTCGCGCTCCAGATTGTCGCGCCTGTCTTCTGGACGGCGGATGCCTTCCGGATCGGGCACATGCGGCAACAGCCTTCGGTCACGCCGAGGTTGTAACATGACTTCGTGAGTATGGAATTTCCGTTTAGGCATTGCCGCACCCCCTTCCCATGTTATGCAAGGCTAGTAGGGCATAGATGCTCGTAAAAAACCGATCCACTTTTCACAACCTGCGTCGTTGAGGTGAATGCCGTAAGTATCGGCATCCATGCAGAGATTGTCGGGGAGGTTGCCCAAATCGTCCCGCAGAGCATAGGCGACATCCAGAAACGGAATATCAAATTGTACAGAGAGCTTAAACATTGCCAGATTATAGCGGAACAGCAGCGAATTGGCGGGCTTAGTATAACGTTCGGCAACACCCGGAGGTACGTTGAGAAGGTAGACACGGATATCGGGGTTGGCTTTACGAATCTGGTAGATCATCAGTTTCAGGTTATCGATGAACTTGTCTACCGGATAATTGCGTATGTCCGCCTGCCCGGGCATCAAAAAAACGATTTTTGCGCCTAGCTTTGCGAGCGCTTCCTCCACGGGAAGCTTTACGCCGGCCACCATGGGGTGTACAGAATTGGTGCTCACGCGCATTTCCGCCATGCCAATGTTGAAATCGGCAGAGGTTAGAAACTGTGCGTTACCCAGAAAATCAGGCACCGTTTCGCGCTGCCATGTCACAAAGTTTTGCAACCCCTGCGTGACTGAGTCGCCCACGAATACGATGCCATCTCCGAGTGATGTGCTGGCAGTAGGGGAGACTTCCGGCGTTTCGGAACCGATGGGTGAAGGGGTTACAGTCGGCTTGGGAACGATGTTGGTAAGGGGTAAAGAGGTTATCGGCAAGGGATAGGCATCAGGATTGACGATCGCAAGCGTGGACGCGTCCAGCACTGCGGGATTGTCGAATATGGCGATGCGTTGCGCCTGAAGGGCTTCGGGTGAAAGCACCACATAACCTTCGGCTTCCAGCGCCTGAAGCAACCAACCAACGACATTCGTGATGTTGGCGTAGGTCTCGGCGACCGAATCTGCCATTTTATCAGCCAGCATGGGTGCGGGATCAATGGCGATGTTGGTCATATTATACTGGGTACCGCTGTACTCGTCAGCGTCCAGCACTTGACCGAGCTTGATGGAAACAATGGAGCCGCGTGTCAGCTTTTGCACAAACAGGAGGGCGTCATCATAGGTATCGAAGCTGGTATGATTGATAAACATATTGGGCTGAACCCCTGCCTGTAAGCCAACATAAGCAGCGGCTTGAAGTACCTCGCGGCTGTATACTGAACTGTTGCACCGAAACAGCGAAGGCGAACGGCCGATGACATCGGTAATCAGTTCCTGCCCACGTTGAAACTGGTGGATGTTTGTGAGAACATCGTTATCCTGCATGTTCTTTTCGGCGTTAAGGCCATAGTTGCCAACCGTAAAACCTTCCTGTGCGATGAGCTGTACGGTTTTTGGGTGCTCGTTGGCAACAATACCACTGACAAAAAACACCCCGGGGATGCCTGCGCCTTTGAGGGCGTAAAGCACGGATTGCATGGTGCCATCGTCGGTGTAACCTTCCAACACGAGGCTGATCACGCGCTGATCGGTGAGTACAGGGGCGTAAACGATGGCAGGTTCGTTGGTGAGCGTGGGTGCAGGAGTTACGGAAGCATGAGGCAGTGCCATCGTTTCCGATGGTGTGGACACGGGGGTTTCCGTATGGACTGAACATCCACTTAAAAGCAGCAACATCCCGCATACAAGCAGGCACAGCGCCTGACGCAGAGGATCGGGCTGAAATATTTTCTTCATGGCAGTATCGTGTCCTGTCTTTCGGCAGGGGCGGAGGCATCAGCCGTGTGGTTGAGGGCAAGGCGAGAGTTATCCATCAGTTGCAACACATCAATCGAGGCATCCAATTCCCTCTCCATGTTACGGAACTGGTCGGCTAAATCCTGCTTGAATTGCAGGGCGCTGTAATATGCGGCGCGACAGGCAGCAATCAACCGCCCGCGCTGATCAGTGGCTTGCAGCATAATACGCTCGCTATCCGCGATGGCTTTATTCACAATCTGATCCGCTTTGCGTATGGCTTCCTGAACCACTTCGTCCGGGTTTTGAACCTCGAGCGCTGAAAGCTGTTCACCCAGATGGTCGGTGCGGGTTTGAAGGCGTGAGAGATGCACAGACTGTTGGGCGATTCGCTCACTCTGGGTGATGTTTTCGTTTCGGTAGATCATCAGTTGGTTCCCAAGCGAGCCTATTTCCTGCATCTGTTCTGCGATCAGGGCTTCCTGATCTGCAATCTTTTCGTGATACGCTGTAATGGTGGCGGTTTGCTTTTGGTTTGCACTGAGCAGCTCATTCAGCTGGCACTCCAGATCCTGTTTGCGCAGCTCAAGTTCGGCGATGCGGTTCTGTGAACCTTCCGCGCCGTCTGCTACGCGCAAAAGGTGACGATCCACCTCATCGGCCAAATAATACTTGCGATTTTTTCGGACAAACCGTGGGTTGGCGATTTCATCGCTTGATAAGCTCATGAGGAGACGCCTCCTTCCGAAACTAGATAAGCTTAAGGATCAGGTTAATCCGGTATAAAAGATAAACAAAGGATGCGATACCCGCCAACGTGAGCAGTCCATTCACAAGGCTAAGGAACATGGAGGGTTTATCCAGCGGTTCCTCTTCCTCCCACAGAGAGTGAGAATCCGGATCGATAACAGACGCAGGGTTAGCGTTAGATGTGGCAGGTTTACCGTCTCTGTCCGGTGACCAGTATTCGGTATCTGCTGGATTGTAATTGACCTCGGATGCATCGGTGGGATGGGGGTCGACATCAACCATAGGGGTGGCGTTCGTTTGCGGTGCCGGAGCAGCCATTCCTTCGACCGTGGCTGTCGGATGAACCTCTGTGGCTACGTTTGTGGGTTGTGTTGTTAGCGGATATGACATAGGCGACGCGGTGTAGATGGAAGGTACGCTACCGGCAGGAAGAGGGACGTTAGCAGGAGTGGAGGAAACCAGAATCGTGACCATCGCCTGCGCTGGGACTGTTGTGCTGGTAAAGGCTGGAACGGTAGCTGCAAGCGGGATTTCGGCGTTCGTATAGGCCTGCGTGGCGGGGGGAATAGTAGAAGTATACGCCTGTGACGGAGGAATATCGGTTGCGGTCGCTGTACGATAAGCAGGAACCGACACGGCAGAAGGCGTTACAATGGACGATGAAGCGGCCTGTGTCGATGGCGTTGTGTTTGGAGCGGTGGGAAAACCATCGGCTGCTATGGAATCAGCGGATGCTGCCGCAGATGGATAGGGTATGGAGGGGTTTATGTTTTCAAAGTGGCTTGCTTCAGTCGGCACAAAAGCCGAAGAAGTGGCCAACCCGTTAGGCGGTTCGTTTTTAATGGTTGCCTGCATGGATGCCTTTGAAACGGTAGGGTCAAAACCGGTTGCTTTGACGGTATCCGAAGCAGGCGGTTCAAGTGGCTCAGTGCTTTTGGAGGCAGAACCTTGCGGTGTGGCTGACACAGTATCTGCGGATGCGGCTTGCCCAATTCCTTGCGCATATTGCAGGTTGGCCTGTGCAGCAAGGTACATATCGCAGTTTTGGGAGATCGCTTGATTGGCATAGCGCCGTGCGACGTTTAAAAACACTTTTGCCGCCAAGCGGTGCGCCTCGGCAGGTGTGCCGGTCAACTCCAATGCGGTTGTATACACATGCAGATAATGATCCCTGCGAAACTGATCCAGCGCTTGGGGAGTGTCCAGCAAAACCCAACCTTCCGGCACCATATTGCCTCACCTCCCTCATACGAAACGAATCCGATGCATGTTCAGTCAGAGGACAGAGCAGCATTCAAACGTATCAGCTACGTGGATCACAAGCCAGAACGACAGAAGCTTGGCAGGTAAAAGATCGGTTACGCTATGCGATAGTAGAAATCGAGTGAAACAAGCCATCTGGGCAAGCGCTGTTGCAAACTACGACGGTTTTGCGATGAACGGTGCACTAAATCCAAGGTTTTCGATTCAGCAAAAATCAGGTCGGGGTCTGTCTGATTCGAGATAGAAACCCTTCATACTATTGTAATACAAGCAGAAGTGCTTTGACAATAGTCTGCGATACATCGGGGACTTTTTTCCGATGGAAAAGAGAAAATTTTCGTAGCTTTTATCCGTGTAAGTTTCGTAAAGATCCAATATTGATTCATACAGAGATCAAGATGGATGTTCAGAAAGTAAATTGCGGTCATATTGTACTCAAGCAAACACATTCCTACGTGCAACAGAATTGGCGGGCTTTGATTCTGGGGGAAATAGCTTGAGTTGGTGACAATGGATGTAAAACCCCAAATGAAGGCGTATCCAAGAAGTATAAAAGAGCAACCCCCCGCTCCACAACAGAGACGGGGGGTTGATTTAGCAATTTATTTACTTGAACACCACAATGGCCTTCTGCTTACGAATGCGGGGCAGTACGCTTTCCACCAATCTGAAATGGTGATTCAGTTCACGTTGTTCAAGGTATGCGGCTGCGATATCCTGACCGACTACCAAATCAATGTTCTCAGGTTGTGCGCATAGGAGCACCGCCTGATTTTTACCGAGCACAGGTGATTTGAACAATTGTCCGCCTACCAGTTTGCTTACACGGTCAATCTCCAGCAAACCGGTGCCAGGTTGCAATCGCTGCAACTGCGTGTGCAAGCTGGGGCTCAAAACCAGTGTGTAGGTTCCAAAAACACCTTTGGATACAAGCGTATCAATGGCGCTGGCTACATCGCTGAATGCGTTTTCACCGACGGACCAATCGGACTTGGTCAGTTTGTTCGCGCCAGGTGCGCTGAGCAGACCGTCGACCCCAAGCTTGCTGTTGCCGAGGAAAATCAGGCGATCTTCCTTCAGAGCCATTGCCTGTGCCGCAATGGAAACAGCAGACAGGTCAAGAGGTTGGCCAGTGGTTTCGCTGATGGCAAAATCTCGCCCAAGCAGTGAAAAATCCTCAAAAGAAGTAGGAATTTCAGCAATTTTGCGACCTTTGTTAACGATAAAGCCGTCTTCTAAGGACTCCTCGCGGGTATCGGCATCATCAATCTGGATGCTGGTAACACCGGCGCCCAAAGGGCCGGTCATGTGCAAAAAGCGCCGAGCCGTAAGTACGTTTCGCGCTACGCTCACGGTAGCTGCGTCTATCTGTGCCCAAAGCCCTTCGGCGATGGGAGATGTGGATCTGGACAGGTAATCCATAATAGAGCCTCCTTCACAGGCATGGTTATTTCTCAAGCAAACTGCCAACAGTGGATTTAGGGGCACTCTCTCCTTGGAAAGCAGAGGGCACCAATCCGAGTTCTTCCATCATTTCCTGAACCTCAGCTTTGCCGGAGGCGAAATGCTCGGCTTCCGCGGGATCCAGCGCGTGAAGAAGCGTCAATAGCTCGCCGACGTGTGCTTTTTCCTCGTCACGGATATCTGCGATGACCTTTTTGGCCAGCTCAATATCTGTCGCCTGCACATGCGCGTCATAGAGGAAGATCGCCTCCAATTCGCCGGCGATATCCAATCGAATGGCTTGTAACAGTTCCTCTTTAGTCATTTTGCGGGGAACATTTCCCTGAAACGGATTGGCGAAGCTTGGCATAATCCCACACTCCCTTCGAGCAATCGCTCATGTTCTGTATGGCTTGAGTATATACACTTCCATGAGAAGTGAAACGCGATTATTGGACGGCAGCTTCTTCCCCGGCTAAAGCGGAGAAGCCATCCGTGCGAACCAGTTGCCCGTCCAGTGTTACCCATATTGCTTCCACACCCGGGAAACCGGAGAGCAACGCTTTGCCATCCTCGATGGACAGGTTATAAAGCGCTGTGGAAAGTGCGTCCGCAAGGCCAGAATCCACCGTAACTACGGATACAGCCCATGTGTAGGTGGCGGGCATGAGCGTATCGGGGTCGATGATGTGATGATACTGTTTTCCATTGACTGTGTAATAACGCTGGTAGCTACCGCTGGTAACCAGCGACAAGTTGTTGAGGTCCAACGTTGTGAGCCCCTGATTCGCTGCCGTAAGGTCAGGATTCTGGATGTTCACACGCCAGGAAGTTCCGTCGCCGCGTGTGCCGATGGCGCGAACATTGCCGCCGATGCTCAAAAGCGCGCTGGTCACTCCGCTTTTAATCATGTCCTGTGCTACGCGCTCCACAGCGTATCCTTTGGCAATGGCACCCACGTCAAGGCTCATTGCGGGGTCATTTAAGTATACAGTACCGGCGGTCGCATCCACCACGACGTTATTGATATCCGTGTGCATGGCGGCCGCCTGGAGATCAGCCATTTCCGGTAGTTTTGCAGTTGTGGGGTCGTTGATGCCAGCTTCGCGGTATTTATGCCAGATGCTCAGTACGCTGCCCATGGCAATATTCATGCGTCCGTTGGTTTTAACTTCCATCTCCTTGGCATACTGGATCATGGCAATCAGCCGTTGGTCAACGGTTACAGGGGCTACGCCCGCGTTATCGTTGACGGTTTTGATGTTGGGGATGCCGTCGTAACTGTTGTAGATATCGAAAAGCTGATGATAGGCAAGCAAATCAGCATGCGCGTCATCCAAGATTTTCTGCGCTGTGGTCGCGTCCTGTGCATACACAACAATCTCGGAATAGGTATCGAACACGTCAAAAAAAGTCGCCTTGTAGCGCGTGAGCTCACCCATGGCACCTGTTAATGGCATCAACGTGAGCAATAGTGCAACGAATACACAGATCGATTTACGCAACGGAAATCTCCTCCTGATAAATTAGAAGAGACCCGACGCGAACACGTCGAGTCTCTTCCAATATTTTACCACAGCTTACTTTGCGTTGGCAATGGCCTTGAGCACAGGGCTGCTGAGATCACTCAGGGTGATCGTTACGGAGGCGGTGAGATCCGCGCCGGCGGGCTTGCCATCCGTACCTACGGCAATACCTTTGATTTCGTCGGCAGTTTTACCAACCACATAAGCCGAGAAGGCATTAGCCTGTTCATCCCATTCTTTGCCGATGGAGGAGGCTTGCTTCATGCCGTATGCAGCGCCAAGCTCGAGTTTGGTGGCAACGCGGCTCGTCAGGTCGGAGGTGATCTTGCCGGTGGCATCAAACTTGACATCGCCGATATTGCTGTCGATCAGGGCGGAAGTGACCACACCGTCCGCATTCACAGTGACAACCGCGTAGTAGGAGTAGGCTTCGGCGACGCCATCCTGACCATCCGCCGCGTCGGCGGAACGGTTGGTGCTGGTTACAATGCCGATGCCGAGCTTATCGGTGGCGGCGGCATTCACAGGCGTTGCCTTACCAATGGCGGCAACAACACCAGAGATGTAGGAGCCAATCGCCATGGTGCAACCGGCAGTCAAATCGGCGCCGGTCGGGCGCGTAGAATCATCCACAGCGATACCTTTGACTTCATCGGCAGTTTTCCCGATGAGATATTTGCGCAACGCTTCAATCTGTAAATCCCAGTCGCCGATCTTGGACACAGTGGACATCCCGTAATCATTTCCCAGTTCAATTTTCGTCTTGGGCTCGGCGGGAAAATTGTCGCCAAGTTTACCGGCGGCGGTGAAGGGGAGCTTGCTCTGGACTGAATCGATATACACGTCGACGATTTTTCCGTTGGCGTCCACCAGGACGGCAACCACATCGGAATCGACTTGCGCAAGGCCGTCGGTATCGGAAGCATCGTTGGAGTTGGAAAGAGTGGTGTTGATATCCAAACCAAGCTTGAGGCCGGCTCCCTGTTCGGCGGATGCGGAAAGCATCCCGAGGCTCAGTGTCAGGGTGAGAGTCAGAAGCAGAGCGATCATCTTTTTCATGAAGTGTTCCTCCTTAAATAGTCGGTCAGAGTTTACGTCAAAATGGATTGCGACGAATTTAACAATCGACAGGATTACAATATCATATCCTGTGTTTTGCGTCAAGAGAACAGTTAAAGTATACAAACCAACCATGAAAAGGGAAAACTGTCTGGCGAGAGCGCTCCGACGGTGGAATCTGCGGATTGAAACATGACAGCGGGAATGGTATAATACCGTATAACACTGCTTGAGCCGCATGGCGGAAGGGGGAGCGAATGAAGCGCAGGGATTGGCTGATTGTCGCGATTGTGCTGGTGGCAAGCCTGACGTTGCTGCTTTTGCGCCCAAAGGCGGACACAACCACCGCCGCGACGGCATACCTGCAAATCACCGCCCCCGGGAAAAGCTATGATTTGATACCGCTGACCGGGGATCAACAGATCGTGATTGAGCAGACGGATGGTTCACGCAATGTAGTGGAAGTATTTCAGGGTGGTTTTCGGATGATCGAATCCAATTGCAAAAATCAGGACTGTATTCATCAGGGAGAGGTAACGCTGGATAACATGAATACCCGCGCACTCGCCAACGAGATTATCTGCCTGCCGCATAAGGTGGTTTTGGATTTGGTAACGGGAGATGAAAAGACGCTGGCGGTTAGTCAATGAAACAGACGCAAAAGCTGACACTGGCGGCGCTCCTGATTGCCGTGATGATAGTACTGGGGTACATCGAAAGCCTGATTCCCATTTCGTCGGTGCCCGGCATCAAACTGGGGCTTTCCAACTGCGTACTGTTAATTGCCCTGTACTGGCTGGGTGTGCGCATCAGTTTTGAAATGATGGTAGTTAAAGTGGTGTTGCTGGGCTTTTTATTCGGCAACCCGATGATGATCCTCTATAGCCTTGCGGGCGGCGCGTTGAGCCTTACCGTGATGACGCTGCTCGAAAACCGCAGAAGCATCAGCCCAATAGGGGTTGGCATTGCGGGCGGCGTAACACATAACATCGGTCAGGTGGCGGTGGCGATGCTTATTTTGCAAACCCCGTCGCTCATCTATTATCTGGGCATACTGATGCCAGTTGGCGCGGGCATGGGTTTTTTAACCGGAACTGTCGCCAAAATGCTGATGCGTACCCTGCCGCCCCTCAAACGGCTGCAAAAGAGGGAAGAAAAGCAAATAGAGGAGAGTAACCCGTGAAGAAGCATGCATGGCTCATTCTTTGCCTGATTACCATCATTGCAGGGCTTGCATTGAGCCTTGTAAACATGGTCACGGAAGGCCCTATCGCGCAGCAGAAGCTGCTGGCGAGCAACGCCTCGCGTATCGCGGTATTCCCCAATGCCACAGGCTTTGAGGCACAGACGGTCGAGGAAGGCAGCAAACTGGACAGTGTATATGCTGCCACCAAGGATGGACAAACGGTTGGCTACGTGCTGCAATCAACCGTTACTGGATATGGCGGCCCGATCGAAATAGTGATGGGCATTGACAACAGCGGAACCATCACAGGCATTTCGGTAGGGGGCAGCAGCTTTGCTGAAACAGCGGGTCTTGGAGCGCGCACGCGCGATGCAGAGTTCACCAGCCAGTTTGTTGGCCTAAAGGCGGCGCCTAAATTGAAAGAGAACATAGATGGCATCAGCGGCGCGACCATCAGTTCCAGTGCGGTAACATCCGGTGCGAACCGCCTTTATCAGTATTGGCAAAAGCTTGCAGGTGTGGCGGATACCAGCAGTGCAGCTGTGGAAACTCTGACGGCGGCAAACCAGAAGACGGTTACTGTGAAAGGGTTTGGCGGAGACATTGATGTGACGGTTGGCATTAATCCGGATGGCACAATCGAAGGCGTGCTGATCGGGGGAGCTAACTTTAACGAGACGGAGGGCATGGGCGCGCTTGCACTGGAAAAATCATTCCGTGACCAGTTCATAGGCAAAAGCGGTCCCGTGAGTTATGGTGATGGCATCGATGCGATTTCCGGTGCTACGATCACCAGTACCGCTGTATTAAAAGCGATCAACGAAGCGCTAGGCACTGAAACAGCAGCAACGGCTGAGCCTGCGGGCGGCCAGATGGTGACGCTTGACGCACCCGATGCGGACGGCGCGGTGAAAATATATACAGAAACCGTGCAGGGATTCAAGAACGAGATTGTTGTTACCGTGGGGTTGGATGCGAACAACGCAATCGCTTCCCTAAAAATTGGTGGTCCGAATTTTGCCGAAACCGAGTATTATGGGGCGCAAGTGAAGACCAATGCGTTCCGCAATCAGTTTATCGGAAAAACAGGTGTGCTCACCTATGGCGCAGGGGTGGATGCGGTGTCCGGTGCAACCATCAGCAGCAATGCGGTGCTTTCAGCCATCAACAATGCACTGAGTTATGATTCTACTGCCGCGGTAACCACTGCTACCCAAAGCGCATCGGAAGTTGCTGCCGCTCCTTCTGTGCTGGATACGCCGACTGTGAAAAAGCTGGATGCGGCAGATGAAAACGGCGCAGTGGTTATTTGCACGGAGACAGTGCAGGGCTTCAAGGGCGAGATTGTCGTTACGGTAGGACTGGATGCAAACGGAACCATCGTGTCGTTAGTCATTGGCGGACCAAACTTTGCCGAAACGGAGTATTATGGCGCTCAGGCAAAAACCAACACATTCCGTAAGCAGTTTATTGGGAAATCCGGCCTGCTGGCGTATGGCAACGGGATTGATGCAATTTCCGGTGCGACCATCACGAGCACCGCGGTACTGAAGGCAGTGAATGGGGCGATCTCGGCAGGCATGGCGGTTCTGAGCGGTGCAAACGCTGCGAGTGCAACCACAGTGAGTGCAACCACAGCGAGTGCGACCACTGTGAAGGCTACCTCTACACCTGCTCCAACCTCTGCTGTGCAAGTACAAACCCTTTCGACGCCGGATGGGAACGGCGCAGTGAAAATCTGTACCGAAACTGTGCGCGGCTTCAAGGGGGAAATTGTGGTTACCATTGGGCTGGATGCAAACGGCACCATCGTATCTCTTGACATTGGCGGTCCGAACTTCCATGAAACAGAGTATTATGGCGCGCAAGCCAAGACCAATGCGTTCCGGAATCAGTTTATCGGCAAATCAGGTGTGCTCACCTATGGCAATGGCGTTGATGCTATTTCCGGCGCAACCATCACCTCAAACGCGGTTCTCAAGGCGATCAACGATTGCCTGCAACAGTAAAGCGCATTGTTTCAAAGATAAAAACACAACCCCCTGTGGTCAGCGAAAGCCGCCACGGGGGGTTGCTTCGCTTTCCATATACGAGCAACGGGAGAGCCTGAATTGTAAAATTGCGTTATCAGAAAGAGTCAATCCTTGCTGCTTTGCAGACTAGTGCCAAGAACCTGATTGATGGTGCGCAGACTTTCGTTGAGTTCACGCAACTCCGAGGGGCTTAACGCTATCGCCCATTCGCCGACCAAATCCCGCATTTTAGCACGGATTTCAAGCAAACGGTTTACGCCCAGCGGGCAGATGCTTACATTGACCATGCGTCGGTCATTTTCATCCCGTTTGCGCTCGACGTAGTGTTCCTCAATCAACCGATCAATCAGCGGAGTGATGTTGGGTTTGGCAATCCCCAATCGGCGGGATATTTCGCTCACGTTCATGCAACCGTTATCGTTGAGCATAGCCATCACCTGCACATGAGAGAGCGGTACGTTAAATTCCCGCTGGATCACATCCATATGCAACAAGCGTTTCCTGAAGATGGGCAGTGCCAGAAACAGATTCTGCGCGACGCTGTCGATTAGACCCTCGTTTGCGATGTGTTTTCGTGGCATTGAGGTACCTCCAGACTGGTCTTTGGTAAAAGTAAACTACTACTCAATAAGAACTATTTGCATTATAACCATTTTTTAACAAGAAGGCAAGCAAAATCTCAAAAACGGATGAAAAGCGGATATTTTTTCCCTCTGGAGATGGATACTATTTGTAAAACCGCGTAAAACAGATCGGGAAGTTTACAAAGTGTGAAAAAAATGTTAAGATAAACGCTAATCAATAGATGTAGACGGGTGGTGCAAGGCATGGTCAACGAACTGATTGCCGGGCTGGCAACCGGCCTGTCGGGAACGTTTGTGTATGTGGCGATTGCGCTGGTAACGCTGGTGGGGTTTGTGAAATGCGTCTACCCTGTACTTCGCAACAGCGCGCTTTTAAACCGTGGCATCATGAAGCTGGAACGCAGTGCTGTAAGCAACGAACGCCCCATCTGGCGAGAAGCTCGCTTTCTTGGCCGGGCATTGCGACCGGACTGGCAGCGGTTTTTGCTGAACGCAGGCCAGCTTGACCTGCGCGGTATGCCTTGCAATACAGACGAATATATCAACGAAGATACCGTGATCTATAAACCCGGCCATGCGCAGCTTGCTGAGTTGATACCGAGCCTTTTAACCTCGCTGGGCATTCTGGGCACTTTTATGGGCTTGATGAGCGGTCTTTCCAAGTTGGATTTGACCGATGCAGCCAAGACCATTGCAGGTATCCCTAATCTGCTGGATGGCATGCGATTTGCGTTTGCAACCTCTGTGGCAGGTATCGCATGCTCTCTGCTGTTCAACGTGAGTAACCGTGCCGCTGTTGGCCATGCCTTTAAAGCGTTAGACTCTTTTGATGAAGCCTTTTATGAGCTTGCCATGCCCCGTCCGCTGGATGCCGAGGTGCAGATGATCTGTCAGAAACAGGACGATGAACTGAACCTGCAACGCGCGGCTGATCAGGTAGGCAGTCAGATGGCAAGCGCGGTCGAAATCGCAATGAGCCGAGCAATACAGCCGCTGACCCAGTCTTTGGACAATTTTATACAGGGGGCCAGCCGCGACCAGGTGGAGGGCGTACAGCGCATTGTGAGTCAGTTTATCCACCAGATGAATGCTTCCATGAACGGCCAGTTTACAGCGTTAGGCGACACGCTCACGCTGCTTAATCAAAATCAGGCAGCAACTCAACAGAATTTGCAGCGCACCCTCAAAGTGGCCGAATCGCTGGTGGAGGACGCAAAGCGCATCCAACAGAGCAGCCGCGAGTTTGCCAATGCTTTGGAGAGTGATACGCAGGCAATCGCACGGGATAAGCAAGACGAACTGCTGGATCTGCTGAAAGAAACCATCAACCAGCAAGCGGCGTTGGCTCGAAACATGTACGCAGTACAAGGCGAAATGCGAAACACATTAAAAGAAATGGAAGGGCGAGTGCAACGCCTGAATAGCGATACGGGCGCAACCGCCCGTACGGCGGCATTAACGGATGCGCTCAAGCGGACGCAGACCAAAGTGGAAACGCTGAACGAACGTCTGGCGACAGGCACCGCCGACGGAAACTCCAAGGCGAAAAACCGTAAGTTTCCGGGGATAGCGGAGGAACCGTAATATGGCGCGCCGGGTCGATTCCCGCCGACGCGGCGGAAAGGTGGATGCCGGAGCATCCTGGATTTCCTACTCGGATATGATGGCGGCACTGCTGCTCGTCTTTGTGCTGATCCTTTGTTACAGTATCTACCAGTACTTCGCGATGCTTGAAACCAAGACGGCGGAACTGGAGCAGAAGGCCTCGCTGCTAACCACCCAACAGCAACAGCTGGAGGAACAGAAAGCGACGCTGGATACCCAACAGGCACAGCTCACAGATCAGCAAAGCCAGCTCAACAGCAAACAAAACGCATTAGACAGCGCCTTGACGGCGATCGACAGCCAAAAAGGATTGCTGAGCACCCAATCGCAAACCCTGAGCGATCAGGAAGCGACCATTTTAGCGGCACAGGCAGCGCTGAAAGAAAAGGAGGATGCGCTCGCTGATGCGCAGGTTACGCTGGCAGATCAGCAAAGCAAGCTCAATGACGCAACTGTGCTGGTGCAAACCCAACAAACAACGCTCACTACCCAGCAACAGAAACTGGATGATCTGGTGGGCGTGCGCACAAAGATCATCCGCGACCTGAGTGATGCCCTGACCACTGCTAAAATAAAAGCGTCAGTGGATAAGAACACCGGTGATATCATGCTGGAAAGCACAGTTTTCTTTGATGTTGGCAAGTTTGATATTAAGGATTCTGGCAAGAAGTTCCTGAACCAATTCATTCCCCTGTACCTTTCAGTGCTGCTCAAGACGGAAAACGCTGATTATCTTGGGGAGATCATTATTGAAGGGCACACCGACACGCAGGGTACGTACCTGAGCAACCTTGAGCTATCGCAGGATCGCGCGCTTTCTGTGGCAACCTACTGCCTGCAAATGCAGGGTCTGAGCAAGGAACAGCAGGCGAAACTGCGCAAATTGCTTACAGCCAAAGGCCGCAGTTATTCCGATCCGATTTATAATACAGACGGTACTGTGAACATGGACGCTTCCCGCCGGGTGGAGTTCAAGTTTCGCCTGAAAGACAGTGAAATGATTGATGAAATGCGTTCGATCCTTTCTACTGGCAATCAATAACCACGGGGAGGTCGACTGGTTTGCGTATACTCAAAGCGGCAATGATCTTCATGATTGCGATGGTGGTGCTGGCATTGGCGGTGGTGAGTTACTTTTTCGCGACGGCGAAAGTATCCATTGCAGCCTACAAGGCAGAAGGCATTCAGGCGACAGCGAGCGCTGACCAGTTTGAGCAGATTAAAGCTCAGGTGGCGCAAAATGCATTCCATGGCACGCTATTCCAAACGAACGCTGCTCTTGGCACTGCTGACCAATATGCGTTTATCACCTACACTCTTCGCCTGAGCAACCAATGTCTGGTGCCGATTGATATGGTGGAAGTGCAGGTAGTGCCCGACCCCAGCGATGTGCTTCAACTCGGTGATCTGGAGGTACATTCTCTGGACGCGAAAACGCAGGGCGACATTACCGCCACCATCCTGACAGCGAAGGACAGCAACTCCATTCGGGAATTAATCGTCACGTATTATGTCTGGGGAGTAAGCTTTACCATACGCGAAACCTATGGAGGGTGATGGTTTTACGTTGTCCCTGCATCCTCTTTGGGAACTGCGACGCATGTGTGGCTAAGCTGGATAAAGACCTCTTCTTTGTCAGAGGGTGTCTTTTCCTTGCACCGGCGTGTGTATATACGAAGAACAAGAAGGCGGGCGATCAATAAGCGAAAGTGCGGGATTGAATATCCTGTAGGCATTCACTGAAGGTGAAAAGGGTCGAATTTGACCCTCATCGTTTGGGAAACCTCAGGGTTCGTCTTTTTTCGCACGAAAGCGTACCATGGCGATCCCGAGGGACGCCGGGGAGAGCAAGAAACCACGATCACGCGTGCAAACATGAGTCCACCTTCTTGAAGAACAGAAGGATTAAACAAAAAAGGTGCAGAGGCGTTCAATATGCCTCTGTACCTTTTACTTTGCGGTACCAAAGTGTTAAATTTCCATGATGATGGGCAGCACCATCGGGTTGCGCTTGATTTTATCGAAAATGTAGCGGTGCAGTTCGTCCTTGATGCGGTTCTTCATGTTCTGCCACTCACTGCCATCGATACGCCCATAGCTCATGATGATGTTGCGGGCCAGTTCGCGGCTGCTTTCGATGATGTCTTCGTTCTCGCGGACATACACAAAGCCGCGGCTGATGATATCCGGGCCTGAGACCATCGAGCCGTTGTCGCGATCGATGGCCATCACAACAATGATGAGACCATCCTGACTCAAGTGTTTGCGGTCGCGCAACACCACGTTGCCAACATCGCCGATGCCCAGGCCGTCCACCAGCACACCGCCGGTGGGTACCACGCCGGTGATGGCAAGGCTGTTGGTGTCCATTTCAATCATCTGGCCGATTTCGGGGATAACGATATTCTGGCTGGGCATGCCGAGGCTTTCGGCGAGTTCAGCGTGCTGCCAGAGCTTTGAGTATTCACCGTGGTAGGGGATGAAATACTGCGGCTTAATCAAAACGTGCATCAGCTTGATTTCTTCCTGACAGGCATGGCCGGAAACGTGCACTTCGGCGATTTGTCCGTAGATCACATTCGCACCGCAACGGTAAAGCTGGTTGATAACACGGCTGATAGGCTTTTCATTGCCAGGGATGGGGTTGGCGGAAATGATGACCATATCGGTGGTCTTGATTTGCAATTTGCGATGTTCACCATAGGCCATGCGGGTCAAGCCTGCCATCGCTTCGCCCTGACTGCCGGTTGTCACCACGAGCAATTCCTCATCGGGATAATTATCGATATCATCAATATCGACAATGCTCTCCTCAGGGATATTGATGACGCCAATGGACATCGCGACACGCGAAACATTCACCATGCTGCGCCCGACAAAGCATACCTTGCGCCCATACATGGCGGCGGAATCCACTACCATCTGCACACGATGAACATTGCTGGCAAACATTGCAACGATTACACGACCCTTTGCCTGTTGGAACAGGTCAATGAAGGTCTGGCCGATTTTGGTTTCGCTCATGGTATGACCTTTACGCTCGACGTTGGTCGATTCGCAAAGAAAAGCCAGCACACCTTTTTTGCCAATGGTAGCGAACTCGGCAAGATCGGTTACCTCACCTTCGATCGGTGTGTAGTCGATTTTAAAGTCGCCGCTGACGACGATGGTGCCCGCCGCGCAGGTGATCGCCAGCGAAACCGCGCCTGCAATGGAGTGATTTACGTGGATAAACTCCACGGTAAAACCGCCCAGTGTGATGACATCGCGAGGTTTGATTACATTCAGCTGGATGCCTGCGATGCGGTGCTCTTTGAGCTTGAGATCCACCAGCGCGAGCGTAAGCTTGGTGCCATACAGAGGCATGGGCACCTGACGCAGCACATACGGCGTGGCGCCGATGTGATCCTCGTGGCCGTGGGTGAGCAACAGCCCACGTATGCGATCTTTATTCTTGATCAGATAGGTTACATCCGGAATCACAAGGTCTACGCCAAGCATATCCGCCTCGGGGAAAATGGAACCGCAGTCTACTACAAGGATATCATCGCCATACTCCACAACTGTGATATTCTTGCCGAACTCGTCCACGCCGCCCAGGGGGATGATGCGCAGCTTAGGCTGTTCGATTTCTGTCATTGAAGAACCTCCTTTTGGATCATGGCGACGCATGGCGACGCACAGATTTGAGTCGTCTAAAATCGTGAAAAAGCGTGTGGAAACGCTTTTCTTGAGCGAAAGCCATTGGGGTATATATCAGTAGCGGCATCAAGTGCCGGAACTCAACCTGACGAGCGATCTTGCAAGGGAATGCACTTTTCGCACGCAATCGGCTAACGATCCCTATAACGCAACCATTATAGCACAAAAACAAGTGGTTGAATAGGGTTGCAAGCCTAGAAGTAAATATGTTTTCGCAGCACTCCGCAGGCGAAAATCAAGCATTTTGGGCGTTTCTTTGCATCAGATGGTTCTGTTGGCAGAAACATCGACAAAGCATACTAAGCTCCTGATTACATGGGTGGTCAGGAACCTGCTGATATACCAAACACAATATGGACAACGGTTGTGTCTGGAGAGGAACGTGATCGGGTATACAAAACAAAGCGGGGTATACCCGTCTGTCTGTTCAAAGGGAAAGGATACAGAATCAGTACAAACGCTTTCTACAAGGTTTGTCGCAGATCGCATGAGTTTGGAGCGGGGAAACGACCCGGGAGATACATAGATACCGGACGAAAACGACATTTACGTAACATATGTAAAATAGTATGCTATTTAGAATGTCAAACAACAAAACAGGTGCTGCGAAGAGCATTGCCGAGGCAAATCAGAGGCGATCACAACCTATTTCCTGTGTATTGGGTTTGTCAGTAAAAACTTCCGTAACCCGGGGCGTCCACTCAGGACGACCGGAGATGCGCCGATTGACAAACCAGAGCACACCCACAGAAACAAGAAGACCGATCATTGCTCCGGCGAGAGCCAACCCGTCGTTGCCTTTGCCAACAAACCAACCTGAAGCGATGCCCAGAAAAAGCCCCGCCAGCGGGATCACATAAGCAATGGCTGTTGCTTCCAGAAACCGGCCCTCAGGCATCTCAACGCGAACCCAGTCGCCTACCTTGCAATCAGCCTGTAAAGCGATGGTACCCGTTTGGGAAAGCGATCCGCATGCGCCACATTTGGTACATGCCTCCGGTCGGGAAAAATGAATGTCGGCGATACGCGTCTTTTCATTATATTCATAAACTTGGCCAAACTTCGTCATTCCATTGATTCTCCTTGGGTTGTGAGAGTTTGTGTAAAACACTTGCCCAAAATATGGCACGGTGCTTGACACCAGTAACCACAAGTGCTAAAATATAAACTTGCATCAGTATCGTTACTATGCGGAGCCATGCCTGCCCGTTAATCAGTATTGTACATGCTGGACGGTAAAAAATCAACAGGAACTTTCTGGTTGATGGCAAAAGGCAAATCTGCTACGGCGATACCTGCGAGAACATAAGGGGTGATAGCATATATGGTGCATGAGGTTCAAATGGGGAAGCTGAGGAAACGCATGAGCTTCTCGCGCATCGACGAAGTATTGGACATGCCCGATCTGATCGAGGTGCAGAAGAACAGCTATAAGCGTTTTCTGGAAGAAGACCTCCGCGAGGTGCTTGCCGACGTTTCGCCGATCACCGACTACACCGATAATCTGGTGCTGGAGTTTGTCGATTATTCGCTCGACGAACCCAAGAACAGTGTGGAGCGCTGTAAAGAGCGCGACATGACTTACGCGGCGCCGCTGAAGGTGTTTGCTCGACTCAAAAACCGTGAAACGGGCGAAATCAAGGAATCGGACGTTTTCATGGGCGATTTCCCCCTCATGACCGAGCATGGTACCTTTATCATCAACGGTGCTGAGCGCGTCATCGTGAGCCAGTTGGTTCGTTCGCCGGGCGTATACTATGGCGACTCGATCGACAAGGCAGGTAAACACTTGTACTCCACCACCGTAATCCCTAACCGTGGCGCATGGCTGGAATATGAAACGGACTCCAACGATGTGTTATGGGTTCGTATTGATCGTGCACGCAAGCTGCCCATTACGGTCATTCTGCGCGCTCTCGGCTATGGCACCGACGGTGAAATTGCCGAGTTGCTCGGTGAGGATGAGCGCCTGATGGCGACCCTCCAACGCGGCGACAACGCCCAAAGCCAGGAAGACGGTCTGATAGAAATCTATAAGCGGCAGAAGCCAGGGGAGCCGCCGACGCGCGACAGCGCCCAGAACCTGCTCAATTCGCTGTTTTTCGATCCCAAGCGCTATGACCTGATGCGTGTGGGTCGTTACAAGTTCAACAAAAAGCTCTCGCTCGCCACCCGCATTCAGGATCACTTCGCCGCCGAAGATATCATCGATTTGCAAACCGGCGAAGTGCTTGTGAAGGCTGGCGAAAAGATCAGCAAAGAGACCGCCCGCGTCATCCAGAACAGCGGCTTGAATTCCGTTAACATCCGGATGGACGAACATGTGCATAAAATCGTGGGCAACCACTTTGTGGACGCGAAGCAGTACCTACCCTTCGACCCCAAGGAATGCGGCATCCTCGAAATGGTGCATTACCCGACACTCAAGACGATTCTGGATGGTTGCGGCAAGGAAGAATCGCAGATTCGGCAGGCGATTGCGGATAACGTCCATAACCTTGCTCCCAAGCATATTCTCACCGACGATATCGTGGCCTCCATCAGCAATCTACTGGGCTTGCCGTACGGCGTGGGCACCACGGACGATATTGACCACCTTGGCAACCGCCGCCTGCGCCGTGTGGGCGAACTGCTGCAAAACCAGATCCGCATCGGCTTGAGCCGGTTGGAGCGTGTTGTGCGTGAACGCATGGCCATTCAGGATGCCAACGATGTTCGCCCCGGCGAATTGATCAACATCCGCCCTGTCAGCGCTGCCATCAAGGAATTCTTCGGCAGTTCGCAGCTGTCTCAGTTCATGGATCAGCCCAACCCGCTGGCAGAACTGACGAACAAGCGCCGCCTTTCCGCACTCGGTCCTGGCGGTTTGAACCGCGACCGCGCCTCGTTCGAGGTTCGCGACGTGCATTACAGCCATTACGCCCGCATTTGCCCCATTGAGACGCCTGAAGGTCCTAACATCGGCCTGATCGGTTCTCTGGCGACCTATGCCCGGATTAATGAGTATGGCTTTATCGAAGCCCCCTACCGCCGCGTGGATAAAAAGACCCACAAGGTGACCGGTGATATCGTTTACATGACCGCCGATGAAGAAGACTTTTACAAAGTCGCACAGGCCAATGAGCCCCTGCAACCGGACGGTTCCTTTGTCCATGAGCGTGTGACCGTTCGTGACCGCGCGGAAATCATCGAAGTGCCGCTGGAACAGGTGGATTACATTGATGTAAGCCCCCGTCAGGTAGTATCTGTTGCAACAGCCATGATCCCCTTCCTTGAAAACGATGACGCCAACCGTGCACTGATGGGCTCCAACATGCAGCGTCAGGCTGTGCCGCTCTTGGTGCCTGAGGCGCCGATCATCGGTACGGGCATGGAGTTCAAAGCCGCACAGGATAGCGGTGCTGTTGTCCTTTCCAAGGAAAATGGCATTGTGGAAAAAGTATCCGGCGACGAGGTTGTGATTCTGGACGGTCACAAAGAACGTCATCGCTATCATCTGCAAAAGTTTGCCCGAAGCAATCAGGGCACTTGCATCAACCAGCGTCCGCGCGTGAAAGCTGGTCAACCCATTGAGAAGGGCGACCTGATCGCTGACGGCCCCTCCACAGAAATGGGCGAAATTGGTCTTGGCCGCAACGTCCTGATCGGATTTATGACCTGGGAAGGTTATAACTACGAGGATGCTGTGCTTATCAGCGAAAAGCTGGTCAAAGAAGATTTCTATACCTCCATCCATATTGAAGAGTTTGAGTCTGAAGCCCGCGAAACCAAGCTCGGGCCAGAGGAGATCACCCGCGATATCCCCAACATCGGCGATGACGCCGTGAAGGATTTGGATGAATTCGGTATTGTGCGCATCGGCGCCGAAGTACACGCGGGCGACATCCTTGTGGGTAAGGTAACCCCCAAGGGCGAAACCGATCTGACCGCCGAGGAACGCCTGCTTCGAGCCATCTTTGGCGAAAAGGCACGCGAGGTGCGCGATACCTCGCTGCGCGTACCGCACGGCGAAGGCGGCATCGTGGTGGATGTGAAGCTCTTCACCCGTGAAAACAAAGATGAGTTAAGCCCCGGCGTGAACGAGATGGTACGCGTGTATATCGCCCAGAAACGTAAAATCAGCGTCGGTGATAAAATGGCAGGCCGCCACGGTAACAAAGGCGTTGTATCCCGCATTCTTCGTGAAGAGGATATGCCTTTCATGCCCGACGGAACGCCGCTGCAGATTGTGCTTAACCCCATGGGCGTGCCTTCCCGTATGAACATCGGTCAGGTGCTGGAAGTGCACTTGGGCATGGCTGCAAGGGCGTTGGGCTGGCATGTGGCAACCCCTGTATTTGATGGCGCTACATTTGAGGAGATCAAGGAGTGTCTGCAAAAGGCAAGCATTGATCCTGACGGTAAAACGCAACTCTACGACGGACGCACGGGCGATGCGTTCGAAAACCGCGTAACTGTGGGTATCATGTACTTCTTAAAGCTTCACCATCTGGTGGATGATAAGATGCACGCCCGCTCGGTCGGCCCCTACTCGCTGGTAACGCAGCAGCCGTTGGGCGGTAAAGCTCAGTTCGGTGGACAGCGTTTCGGCGAAATGGAAGTGTGGGCACTGGAAGCCTATGGCGCAGCGAACACGCTTCAAGAAATCCTGACTGTGAAATCCGACGATATTGTAGGCCGCGTCAAGACCTACGAAGCCATTGTGAAGGGCACGAACATTCCCGCGCCGGGCGTGCCTGAGAGCTTCAAAGTGTTGCTGAAGGAACTCCAATCCCTTGCGTTGGATATCCGCGTGCTGGATAAGGAGAAAAACGAGATTCTCATTCGTGAGATGGACGACGAAGATATGGATGAAACGCCGCCCGTTGAGCGCTTTGAACTCGAAGAAGAGGTTGACGAGACCTCCACAGGCGAAGCCGCCGCAGCCGACGATGAAGCGCTGGACGTGGACTTCAACCTTGAAGATGACGATCTGGATGATTTCAACATGGACTTGGGCGACGAACTCGGCATCGACCTTGACGACGAGGTAACCGCACCCAAGACCGACGACGAATAAAAGGATGAGTCCTTTGCCCTGACTGCGCAGCAAGCTCGCCGTAAAAGGCGAGCCTGCGCGTCGGCTAAGGACGAACGACATCTTTGCGATTGTCTGATTCAACCTTGCAGCTGCTGTGCCAATTCTCCCAAGAGACCAGATACAGCACTGAAGGGTCAAGGCGCCGAAAGGTTGCGTGTTCTCAGAGAAAGAGCACAACAGCCATGCTGTGAGCAACCCACAGGCGGGAGGTTTGACAGGAGTGTAACGTGATCAGCCTGTCAGACTGACCGGATCGAAGCCCTTGTCAGGGTTTTGCGAGGGTGAAACCCTGTAATGAAACCATGTGATTGTCCAAGCCCGAAAGGAGTGGCCATACTTGTTTGAACTGACTAATCTTGCTTCCATCCAGATTAGCATGGCATCGCCGGAAAAGATCCTCGAATGGAGCTTTGGCGAGGTTTGCAAACCGGAAACGATTAACTACCGCACACTCAAACCTGAACGGGACGGTCTGTTCTGTGAGCGTATTTTCGGCCCAACAAAGGACTGGGAATGCAATTGCGGTAAATATAAGCGCATCAAATTCAAGGATAAGAACAAAATTTGCGACAAATGTGGCGTGCAGGTCACCCGTGCGAAGGTTCGTCGTGAACGTATGGGTCATATCCAGCTTGCCGCACCTGTGAGCCATATCTGGTATTTCAAGGGCATCCCCAGCCGTATGGGCATGTTGCTGGATATCAGCCCCCGCGCGCTTGAAAAGGTACTCTATTTCGCCAACTTCATTGTGCTTGACCCCGGCGACAGCAAGGTAACGGGGCTGAAACGGCATGAGCTGATCACCGATGCCAAGTATCGCGAACTGGAAGCGCAGCTGGGCAAAGGCGCGTTCCACGCAGGGATGGGCGCCGAGGCCGTGAAGGAAATGCTGCTTGCGCTGAATCTGGAAGAGATCAGCGAAAAGCTCAAGAAGGAAATCACCGACCTGGCGGAGAAGGAACGCGAGCGCGACAGCGAAGGTCAGAAGCGTGCGCGCGCGATCAAACGCCTTGAAGTGGTTGAAGCCTTCCGTCAAAGCGGCAACAAGCCGGAATGGATGATTCTCGATGTAATCCCGGTGATTCCGCCCGACCTGCGCCCCATGGTGCAGCTTGATGGCGGTCGCTTCGCCACCAGTGATCTGAACGATCTCTACCGTCGCGTGATCAACCGCAATAACCGCCTTAAGAGGCTGCTGGAACTGGGTGCGCCGGATATCATTGTGCGCAACGAAAAGCGTATGCTTCAGGAAGCGGTGGACGCACTGATTGACAACGGCCGCCGTGGCCGCGCGGTCACTGGCCCGGGCAACCGAGCGCTGAAATCGCTGTCCGACCTCTTGCGCGGCAAGCAGGGTCGTTTCCGCCAGAACCTACTGGGCAAGCGCGTGGACTACTCCGGTCGTTCCGTTATCGTCGTGGGTCCTGAGCTGAAACTTTACCAGTGCGGTTTGCCCAAAGAAATGGCACTGGAACTGTTTAAGCCCTTTGTAATCGAACGCCTTGTGGCGCTCAAGTATGCCCATCATGGCAAAAATGCCAAGCGTATGGTGGAAAAAGGCAAGGCTGAGGTGTGGGACATTCTCGAAGGCGTGATTAAGGAGCATCCGGTGCTTCTGAACCGCGCGCCTACGCTGCATCGTCTGGGCATTCAGGCTTTTGAGCCTATCCTTGTGGAAGGCCGTGCCATCAAGCTGCATCCGCTGGTTTGCACTGCATATAACGCCGACTTCGACGGTGACCAGATGGCCGTGCACGTTCCGCTGTCCATGGAAGCGCAGGCGGAAGCCCGCTTCCTGATGCTGGCTCACAACAATATTTTGAAACCGCAGGATGGTAAGCCCGTCATGAGCCCCTCGCAGGACATGGTTATCGGCTGCTACTACCTGTCCATGACCTATCCCAAGCGCGAGAACCTCACGCAGGAGCAGATTCCGATCTTCTCCAACTACAACGAAGCCATGATGTCTTACGCAACTGGGAATATCACGCTCCAACACCCCATCCGTGTGCGTGTGACGCGTTCCTTCGAAGGCGAAAGCGCAACAAAGATCATCGATTGCACATTGGGTTTGCTGATCTTCAACGAGATTATTCCGCAGGATATCGGCCGCAAACCCAGAACCTGCCTGGACGATATGTTCGGGCTGGAAGTGGATACGCTGTGCGGTAAGAAGGACCTGGGCAAGATTGTTGATCAGGTATACCAGAAACATGGCATCCATGATACCGCGCTTGTGTTGGATGCTATCAAGGCATTGGGCTTCAAGTACTCCACGCGCGGCGCAATCACCGTGTCGGTGAACGATATCGTAGTGCCTCCCCAAAAGCCGGAGATGTTGGCTGAAGCCGATGAACTGGTGAAGGAAACCAACGATATGTTCACCATGGGTATGTTGAGCGAAGACGAGCGCTACAGCAAGGTTATCGAGATCTGGGGCAGCACCACCAATAAGCTCCGCAATATGATCCTTCCCGGACTGGATGAGCGCAACCCAATCCGAATGATGACTGACTCCGGCGCCCGCGGTAGCGCCTCGCAGGTAGCTCAGCTGGCCGGTATGCGTGGCTTGATGGCCTCTCCTTCCGGTAAAACCATCGAGTTGCCGATTCGCGCTAATTTCCGCGAAGGCCTCTCCGTGCTTGAGTTCTTCCTTTCCTCTCACGGTAGCCGTAAGTCTCTGGCTGATACCGCTCTGCGTACGGCAGACTCTGGCTACCTGACCCGCCGCCTTGTGGACGTTTCACAGGAAGTGATTGTGCGCGAACCGGACTGTTTCGCCAAGCGTGGCGAAAAGGTACGTGGCATCACAGTTTCTGAAATCACCATCGGCAACCAGGTTATTGAAAGCTTGGAGGATCGTCTTGTTGGACGTGTGGCAGCTGAGGATATCGTGAACCCTGTAACCGGAGAAATCATCGCGGCGCTCAACGAAACCATCACTCACCTGAAGGCGCGCCAAATTGCTTCCTCGGGCTTAAAGAAAGCACAGGTGAGAAGCGTTCTGACCTGTCGCAATGAAACGGGTGTATGCGCACGCTGTTACGGCGCGAACCTTGCAACCGGCGAACCTGTGGACGTAGGCGAGGCTGTTGGCATCGTGGCTGCGCAGGCTATCGGTGAGCCCGGCACGCAGTTGACGATGCGTACATTCCATACCGGCGGCGTTGCCGGCGGTGACGATATCACGCAGGGTCTCCCGCGCGTCGAGGAACTCTTTGAGGCTCGCAAGCCTAAGCGTGACGCAATCCTCAGTGAAATCAGCGGTCGCGTCAACATCGGCGAGAGCAAGAAAAAACGCGAGATCATGGTTACCGGGGATGAAGATGGTCACGAGCAGAAAACCTACCAGATCAACTACGGTAGCCGTCTCAAAGTGACGGATAACCAGATGGTGGAAGCTGGCGACGAACTGATCGAAGGTTCCATTAACCCCCACGATCTGTTGCGTATCCTTGGCGTGAAGGCCGTTCAGGATTACCTCCTGCGCGAGGTGCTCAGTGTGTACCGTCAACAGGGCGTTAACATCAGCGATAAGCATATCGAGATTATCGTACGCCAGATGTTACGCAAGGTTCGTGTGGAAGACAGTGGCGACACGGTGTTACTGCCCGGCGCGCTGATTGACATCTTCCGATTTGAAGAAGCCAACCGCGACACCATCGAAAAAGGTGGCCGCCCTGCGATTGCCAAGCGCATCCTGCTGGGGATCACCAAGGCTTCATTGGCTACGGAAAGCTTCCTCTCGGCAGCTTCCTTCCAGGAGACCACACGCGTGCTGACCGATGCAGCCATCAAGGGTAAGATCGATCCGCTGCTGGGCTTGAAGGAAAACGTCATTATCGGCAAGCTGATACCTGCCGGTACGGGCATGAAGCGCTATAAGGACATCGATCTCGTCGAGAACTTTTAAATCAATGCGCCAATGAAAAGCCGACGCTGGAATGCTTACGTTCACCTGTGGAAACGGTGCTGAATTCCCTCGCAATCAGCCGGGGGAATGAAACTGGACACAAGCGGGGGTATGAGCATCGACCCATTGTTGGAACATTCCAAGCGGAAGGAGCAATCCTTCCGCTTGGTTTATAGGAGGATTTATAAATGCCAAACATTTCGATGCGACTGGCACAAAGTGAGGATATGCAATCGGTGTACGCGATTTTTAGCGATGCGATCGCGGATATGAACGTGCGGGGTATCCATCAGTGGGATGAAATCTATCCCACCCCTGCGATTCTGAATAGTGACCTTGCCAAAGGGCAGCTGTATGTTGGGGAATCTGAGGCAGATGTAGTTGGCGTAGTAGTGCTTAGTGAAGAATGCGACCCTCAGTATTCAAATGGGAAGTGGCTGGGAGTTGGCCCGTTTGTGATTGTGCATCGGCTTTGCATATCCCCTGATGTACAAGGCACGGGGATCGGTCGCGGCCTGATGATCGCTGTGGAGGCATGGGCAAAAGCGCACGAATATACCGAAGTACGTTTGGATGCGTTCTCACTGAATCCACAGGCTTTGCGCATGTATGACCGACTGGGTTATGTGAAACGCGGCGAAGCAAATTGGCGCAAGGGCTTATTTTTCCTGATGGAGAAAAGCCTTGTGTGAAACGATCGTCTGGGATCATAGCCGATTTGCCAGATAATCTTGAAGCACTTTGAGTGCCCATACCTCATAGGTGCAAATTTTACGCATTATGGGATGAAGCAAAACGTTTGTGAGCAAGAAGCGCAAAACAAGACTGCGCTTAAAGAGAACGGCGATTTTGCACATTTCGTACTTGCAAAAAATCTATGAGTATGTTATAGTATATCACGTCGTCTGGCAACAGGCATGGGATTATAGCTCAGTTGGTTAGAGCGCCACGTTGACATCGTGGAGGTCGATGGTTCGAGCCCATTTAATCCCACCATAGCGCAAACCCTTGAAACGGAATGGTTTCAGGGGTTTCTTTTGTTCGATTTCGGGGAGTAAACAGGTCTTAGAACGTGATTTATGGTAAATGTCAACATCTTTGTCAATCGCTACACCCTACAAACCTTACCCTGTAAGCGATTGAAGAATGTTTTTGTGTCAAGCAAAATGTCAATTCATTGGGCTTCATTTGCAGTTTTAGCAAATTGACTGTTAAGCTCCTCAATGACTGACCTTTGCTTCATAATTCCCTCATGGCGAGTTCTGGCATATATCGTTTCTACCATGCGTGTGTCGGCGTGCCCCAATAAATCAGCTACAATGGCGCTAATTACTCCGCTTTCCTTAAGTTGTGTTCCATAGGTTGCCCTGAAATCATGGTTGTCAAATTTTCCATAAATTCCAAGCAACTTGAAAGCCTCGGTATAAGTGCGTTGCATTGTCTTGTGCGGCATCGGCTCCTCTGAGTCGCGTCCATGGCATACATAACCGCTTTCTTTCGCAAGTGGTAATAGAATGTCTTTCAACGCTTGCGGTATGATGAATGTTCGTAACGACTTTTTAGTTTTGCCGCAATGCCTAACCACGGGCTTTTTGTTTTTGGGATAAGTGACGGTAATTGCCACTTCGCCATAACCCTCTTGCAAGTGCAAGTGTTCCCAACGCATACCACACACTTCCTCTTTTCTCGCGCCTCCTGCATATGCAAGCAAGCCCATATACAAGCGTTGTCGCTCATCCTCCAATGTGGGAATAGCCCTTTTTACTCTGGAGATTTCTTCGTCTGGCAGCGCCTTATGGTGGCCGGCATCTGTTCCTGGATTCCGTAAAAGAGTCTTCTTAAAGGGTGTGTCTCTTATCAAGCCCATTTCCTTAGCTACTTTGAAAATTCGACTCGCTAACCCACTGACTCGTTCAATGCTCTTATAATCAAGGTCTTTCTTTCTGCCATGCTTTGATGCTGATGCCATCCAGGAGTAGAACTCTTGTATCGTTGCTACTGTTACTTCGCTCATTTGCATTTCGCCGATAAAGGGTAAAATATTCAGCTTTAGATATTGC
>Ga0302289_1000023_pt1 | contig 100953 bp, 75 predicted proteins | sample III_Fen_N1_2_FD_194552 | JGI IMG/M metagenome (GOLD analysis project Ga0302289, IMG submission 194552) | Peat permafrost microbial communities from Stordalen Mire near Abisko, Sweden - III_Fen_N1_2 | ecosystem: Environmental > Terrestrial > Soil > Wetlands > Permafrost | place: Sweden: Abisko... | reverse complement strand
CAGGTGCCTGCATTTAGAGGATCAAGTTGGAAATTTTTAGGATCGGTAAGCGTCACAAATAATTGAGTGCCATCGCTAGTCATTGCAGGCGTAATTTGCGCAGTGATGGTTCTGGTAGTTGCACCATCATTAAGAGATGAAATTCTCAATCGACTGGCATTGTCTGTTGCCGTAGGTGAAATAGCCGCACCAGCCGTAGTCGCGCCTGATAAAGACATGGCTATATTTGTATTAGAAGCACCTACTGCTGTGTTAAAAATGGCCAGTAGTGCAGATCCATTTACGGTCAAAGTTAGTTTTTGGTCAGTCGATTGAGCGCCCACTATATTTGGATTTTGTGCGCTTGCAACAAACGGTACGGCCAAGAATGTGAATAAAGCAATACCGCTTAAGATTAAATTTCTTTTCATAATTGTACGGTTTAAATGTGAACTTGTTTTTTATTGTTTGTTTAAGATTCTCCGGAAATAGTATATGTAATGATGATATTCTTGCTTTGAAGAGCTGTTGCCCCTGATTTCTTTGCATAGCGGTAGGTTACCGTATATCCGTCCGTGGCCCCTGTGCCCGACCAGCAGGTTGAAATACCTGTTACTACAGTTTTGATGGTTGCATCGGTAAGTTCCTGTTCGACAGCAGTGGTACCACCGTTTGTAGCCAATGGTTGAAACGAAGCCGGTCTTGTCAAAGTGACAAAGAACTGTGTGCCAGAAGAGGATAGATTCGTATTTATTTGAGCGGTGATCGACCTTGTTTTTCCGCTTTCAACCAAAGAGGATATGCGCAAACGCGTATCAGAATTTGTTGTTACATCTATCATGGCGGCACCGGCTTGGGTGGCACCCGACAGTGATAATGAAACGCCCGTGCTGGTTGCGCCCGTAGCTGAATTATAAATGGCCAATAAGGCGGAACCGTCAACCTTTAGACTTATGTTCTGTGTGACAGTAGCTGCAGAGGTACCAGGGTTCTGTGCAGTTACACCAATTGTAAGTGCCAAGCCAAACAGTGCAATGAAGACTATTTTTAAGCTATTGCTCATTAGCAGAGGTGTAACATTATTAGATAAGTGTAAAGAAAATAATTCATGATGCAAATTTAGATAAAAAAATTCAGCCAAAAAATATAAAATATAGAGCAATAAAGATACACTAGGTTATTTTTCAGGGAAGCAAAAAGGATACGGCAATCTTTTTGAGTGAGAAAAAGGATCAGAATTATAGAGTAAGTGGTTGCTGTTATGGATTGTTTGAAATGGTGTACACCACTACGGTAGAGATGGTTTGAGTCGATCTTAACTGTGAATAGGTTGCTGGGTCAACTTGCAGCGTATAATATAATATAAACCCCTGACCGGATGAAGAACCGGTATAACCACTGGCAATGTTGTCGATGAGTAGTTCATTTGAAGATAAGCTCAGTTTTATTTCAGGTGCCGGGATACCGACATCTCCATAACCGGATATTTTTTCGGCATGTAAGGTTAGCTTTGTGCCAGGAGGAACTCCATTTGAATTGGTGGAAGATTGAATCTTTGCCATTATTTTTCTTGTAACATTCTCAGGAGGGATGGATGTCAGTTGAAGATAGGTCGAATTATTCGGAACCGAGCTCATGCTTCCGCCTGCCTGGGAAGAAAGCAAGTTTAAACTAAAAGTTGTGGATGGGTTTATACGAATAAGGCTTACATCGTATACATTGATGGAAAAATTGTATGTGATGATGGTATCAGCATATACCTTAACAGTATATAGTACGTTTATTACTATGATCAAACATAGGAAAATGGTTTTTCTCATGGCATAGTACGTTTATTATTCACCGGTAATAAAAGTATAAACAACCTTAATGTGTAGGTTGCTGAGTTGCTCTTCCGGGAGTATTTCGGGGTCGTAATTGGATTTTAAGACCCAGTTAAAAATCAACAGATGCCCCATATTGTTTCCCTGCCCTGTATAACATGAACCTATATTAGTGATGATGGGTTGTGGAAACATGGAAAGATAAATGGGCTCTGAGGGAATGCCCATTTGTCCGTTTCCGGCACCCACATCCGGTTTGACGGTAAGTTTGATGGCTATTTCAGCGGGTAAATCCTCGGAACTTAAACTGGCGCAAATGCTGTTGGGATTGTTATTTTCTATAATGGAAGAGTAATTGATCCAAACTGAGTCAATGACAGATGACGCCAATTTTCTTTTATTCCCTTCTCCTTCAAATATGGAAAATCTCAAATCGGAAGATAACATACTTAGTTTGGCACTTGGGGGTATAGCCATTTGAATGGGCATATTTGCCGCATTCTCTTTGTTTTGAGCGAATATAGTTGTTGTCAAAAACAGGAACAGCAAAAAAATAGGTATGTTTCTAATCTTCATTATCCTTTAGTTTGTAACTATTCCCAGTTTAAAGAACAGTTTTTGCACAGCTAAGATAGGATTTGTTTTTTAATGGTGTATAGTTGTGGTCAATAAAACGGTAGCAATGTGTACAAAAAAAAGAAGGTTGTCTCCCGACAACCAATCTTCCTTTACCTTAAATCTAATACCATGAAAAACACGATACAAAGATAGCCCTCGATTTTGTATAGCACAACACTTTTGCCAAAAATATATGTTATTTAACATGTTTATTCGCAAATAATCATTCCGAGGTGTTTTTTTGGAAGAAAGAATTGTGTCAGACTACCCCTACATGAGTTTTCCAAAATCCGTACTACGATTGGGGCATTCAACTATACATACGGCAAAACGGTCTTTCTACTTTTATATCAAGATTAGAAGGTGCATAACCACTCTCCTTCAACATCGAGGATATGAAGACACTCTTTTTAGCAATCACACTTTTGATTTGCTTAAGCAGCTCGGTTGTTTTTGGTCAGGGAGAAGTATTCCTGTTTGGTCAGTTGATGAGTTCTGCTTCAACTTCAAAAATTCAAGAAGTTACTAGGCTTAAAACCAATACGCCTCTTGTTACTATTTCCACAACGACCAATCCCCTTTACAAGGGTAAGATTGTTGCTTATAACAACTCAACCCGAGTACTTGTTTCAACAATAGCCACAAATCTTAGGCACATTAGTGCTTCAATAACAGATGGTGAAGTACCAAATGGAGCATCATTATCGTTGTGCGTCCTTGATCCGAACGATAATTTCAACGGAGAGTCGGGCATTTTTTCCTCCGAAATAAAGCTTATGAAAGCGGATAGGGTAATTGTTTCGGAGATTGGCACTTGTTACTCTGGAAAGAATATCAGTGATGGTTACGGAATAGAATACTCATTTACGACGCATTCATCATTGATCAATAGAAAGGCTACATCAAACAAGGTAACGGTTACATTGACGATTGCTTCTGATGTCTGAAATAGTGGAATTGATGTGAAAAAGATGGTTTTCGAAAGATGACCATCTTTTTTTTGGTGCGCTACGCAGGTCGCATCACTTGACGGTGAAAGTACGTTATGGGGGCTGGCAGTTGCCAACCATTAGCAAAAAGCAAGGGTGTCCATCGTGAGGTGGACTCTTAGTTACGCAGACGCATTCGTATGGTCATTTGGAAGCAATGGAAACGGGTAAGAACCCGCTTTCGTAACCTTATAAAACTTGGTATCCCCAAGCATAAGGCATATATGTTTGCTAATACTAGAAAGGGCTACTGGCTCACAGCCAAAAGCCCAATTCTTCAAAGGTCTATCCGCTCCGATTTACTGGTACGAGCTGGGTATACGTTTCTCTCCGATTGTTATCGGTCGTGTCAATGACGTAAATACTCGATTTGTACCAAAATGTTCCAAACATAGAATCTTTTAGTTGAAATGTAGAATCATTTTAAGTGGATAGTGATATCTTTGCTTCGCATTGTTAATCACTAATCTAACTACCAAAGTATACTTACCTTTTTGAAGAACACAATGAAAAAACAGCATGTATTTATTTTGGTCATTGCCCTTGCCTTCATGGTTCCTGTAGCCGTGATGTCTGTGATAGGGATGACAGAGGCCGGGAGTGGAAAGAATCTACCCGCCAGACCTGAAGGGCCTTGTGACATTTATGCCACAGGTGGTGATCCATGTGTGGCTGCACACAGTACGACCCGCGCTTTGTATGCTTCGTACAACGGTCCGTTGTATCAGGTGATGCGCCAGTCTGACGGGAAAACGTTGGACATCGGTGTTGTCCAGCCAACAGAAGGTGATCCCGGGGGTTATGCCAATGCTGCTGCTCAGGATGCATTTTGCGCCAATACCTATTGTTGGATTACTGTTTTATACGATCAATCGGGAAAGAAAAACGATTTGGTGCAGGCTCCACGTGGAGGGTTTGGCGGACCGTCCATGGGTGGTTTCAACAACGTGCCGATGGCCGATTGGGCTCCGGTTACCGTGATGGGGCATAAGGTCTATGGTGTATTTATTGCCCCGGGTATGGGGATGCGTTGGAACGATGCCAAAGGAACGGCTGTTGACGACCAGGCTCAGGGCCAATATTGGGTGATCAATGGACAACATTATAATTCGGGTTGTTGCTTCGATTATGGTAATGCGGAAACGGATAGCCGTGATGACGGTGATGGTACCATGGAAACCACTTACTATGGGAACGCCAGTTCCTGGTATCATGGTGAGGCTCCGGGTCCGTGGGTTATGACCGACCAGGAAAATAATTTGGTGGGATGCGTCAATGCCAATCCCAACGATAAATATTGTCCCAATTTGGAAAGTATTTCCTCGCGCTTTGTGATGGCTACCGCCGATGGTGAGTCGCATCATTGGAGAAGCATGGGTGGTGATGCTCAGGAAGGTGCGCTTAAGGTCTATTACGATGGGCAGCGTATTCAAAACGACAGAAGCAGTTACGACCCCATGCGCAAACAGGGTGCCATTCTGTTGGGTAATGGGGGTGATAACAGCAACGGTTCGCAGGGTACCTATTATGAGGGTGCCATGACGGCTCCGGGCACGTTCCCTTCAAAGGAAATCAACCAAAAAATTCAGGCCAACGTCGTGGCTGCCAAGTACGATGTGGCGCGTGTAACCATTGCTCCTGCCACTTCGACCGAGGCCCCTACGGGCTTGCAGACGTTTGCTCTCCGTTCCACTCAAAGTGCAACGGTCACGTTTGTCAATACCACGGGGAAAACCATCAACGATGTGGTGTTGAGTGTGGCAACTCCCTTGAATTGGAGTTCGGTGGTATTGGGTACGTCTTCGGCTACGAAGCAGTTTACCAGCTTGACTCCTGGCCAATCCGTGATGGTCACGTTCTCAATCACCTCTTCGATGGAACCGTTTAACGGTGATCTTGTAGCCAAGGCTACGTGGAAAGCGGAAGGAAGTAGCACGTTGCAGTCTGATATTGCCATCGAAAAGGCGCGCAATGTCAATCCGATTAAGATCAATGAATTCCGTTTAAGCGATGGCTCTGCTGACAATTCATCCAACACGTTTATCGAGTTGTACAACGAAAGCGACCTGGCAGTGGATCTTTCCAACTGGTCGTTGACGCAACACGCTACGCAACTGCCGGCTTTCTCTTCTGTCAAGATTCCGGTCGGTACCAAAATTGCGGCCAAAGGGTTCTATTTGTTGGGATTGTCCAACTCGGGTCTGGCCGTTGCCGCTAAAAAGGGTACGTCCACCATATATATAAGGGATGTCAAGGGTATGAAGGTGGGCGATGCGATTCGAATTGGATCGGGGGCTTCGGCTGAATCCCGTAAAATCACCAAGATGGTGGTTCCTGAAGAAACGACAACCGCTCAACAACCCGGTGCACGTCGTATGCCGACAGGTGGTACGACCACTGTTTGGCAACCGTTGCCCGATGGTCCCGTCATCACCATTCCGGTTGGTTCTACCAATATTCCTGTGGCCAGTACGGCTGGTATGAAAGTGGGAGATAAGATTGCCATCGGTTATGGGGCGAAATATCCGGCGGTGGCCATGGCCATTGAAAAATACGAAGTGGTTACGGTGACCAGTGTCGGGAAGCCGGGTACTCAGGCCTATTTGTCCATGGATGCTAAGGCTGGAGAGACAAACATCAAGGTTTCTTCGGTTGCCAATATTTCCGTGGGCGACAAGATTCGTTTGGATATTGACAGCAAAGGTCATGGTGTGGAGATGGTTACGGTTAAGAGTGTCGGTACGCAATCGGTGCGCAACACGTTGAATGGCCCGCTAAAAGCCAACGAGGATGCCGGCACGGGTTTGGAGTTGACGGCTCCGCTTAAATACGCTCATGCTTCCAATATTCCGTTCAGTGTTCGCGGTACAGGTATTACGTTCACGCCGGCTTCGGCTTACCCGCACTCCAGCAACGAGCCGGTCTTGTCGCTAAGCTACAGCTTGGTGCTCGATCAGCCCTTGGCTTTTGAGCACGGCATTGATGATGTGGTGCTTGATAAGAATGTCACAACAGCCGGGTACCAGGGTACGCCTGCTCCCAGTCAATGGTTTGGAGGTCCCGCTTTGTCCACTTCGGCAGGCAGCATGGTGCTGCGTGATGCTAGGGGATTGGTGGTAGATGCACTTAATTACGGTGGCGTGGTTGACCCATGGGCTGCTGAAGGTTTCCAGGGTTTTTCCGGTGCAGTCGAAAACGGCTGTTTCGCTCCGACTCCCAGTGCCGGTAGAGGCTTTGGTGGTATGAGACCGGCAACAACCGGGCCTGCCCCCAGTCAACCCAACATCAGTTCGGGACGTTACCCGGACGGTGCTGACACCGACGACAATAAACGCGATTTCTCGCTTCAATCGTCCATGAACTTGGTGGTAGCTGCTTCCGCCGGATCGAAGAATATCAAGGTGTCAAACGTGCAGAACCTGCGCATCGGGCAAATCGTGTACATCGGTTCGGGTGAGTCGTTGGAGACGGCGTCTATCGCCATTATCGGTACGGCCGGCAATACATCGGCATCCACCGCAATCGGTGCCGGTTCAAGAGTGATTTATGTGAGCGGTACGGAAGGGTTTACGGCTGGCCAAACTATTTTGGTTGGCAGTGGTGCCTCGATGGAAAAAGCGGTGGTTGCTGCTGTTTCGGCAACGCGTCGTCGCGGTGGCATGGGTGGAATGGGCTTTGGCGGAAATGCCACTGCAACGGCTGTTCCCGATACCCTTGTTTTGACGGCACCGCTTAAGCTCGCATACAGTGCGGGTGCACAGGTGTCCGGAACCGGTATCACCCTTGGCGCACCGTTGAAGAAGGATCATGTAAGTGGTTCGCAGTTGGCTAACTTCGTGCCCACACCGGGCATGCCCAACCGCTATGCCAAGAGACAGTAAGTGGCCCTGGTGGCGGTTGGCCGTGATGGGGCTTGGCGTGTTGGCTTTTTTATTGAGCCTACTGCTGAGTTGGCACTTCCTTACGGGCGGTTCGATGATTGGATGCAGCGGCGGCACCTCGTGTGATGAGGTGCTGCAAAGCCGCTGGTCACTGCTGGCCGGCGTGTTGCCTGTCAGCAGTTTGGCGATTGGTCTTTATTTAGCTTTGCTGGCTTCCACCTTATATATAGGCCCCGCAACGGAAATGCCGGTGCGGTTGATGGCTTGGAACGTGTTGATGGTTTTATCAGGAGCCATTCTTGGTAGTGCTATTTGGTTTACCGTAGTTCAAAAGTGGTTCATTGGAGCTTTTTGTCCCTATTGCATGAGTGCGCACATCACCGGTGTGGTAGTGTCAGTGCTGCTGTTGGTCAGGGCGTTGAAAGAGGTTTTGTTGAAACCTCGACGTGTGATTGGCTTTTTTGTGGCTGGCATGCTGTTGTCAGGCCTCATGGCCGTGGTGCAGGTGGCTGTGAAAACGCCGGTTCAATACAATGAGGGTGAGACGCCCGAAAGTCTGCCCCTGGTGAATGTGCAAGAGGCGCCCATCATCGGTTCGCGCGATGCGACGCATACGATTTACCTGTTGTTCGACTACAACTGTGCTCACTGCCAGAAAATTCATTTTATGGTGCAGGAGGTGGTGGAACGGTATAAGGGCAAAGTGGCGTTTGTTTTGTGTCCTACTCCTCTAAATACTCATTGCAACGCCTATGTGCCAAAGGATGTTGATGCGTTTAGCACCTCTTGTGAGTTGGCTCGAATCGGGTTGGCTGTTTGGAGGGCTAAGCCTGCTGCCTTTGCTGATTTTGAAAACTGGATGTTTACCTACGATTCGGGCGATCGTTGGAAATCGCGTACGCCTGAAGCGGCCACTAGCAAGGCCATTGAGTTGGTGGGCAAGCCTGCATTTGAATCGGCGCTTGCTGATCCTTGGATTGGAGCGTACATGGAATCGTGTGTCCGCTTGTTTGGTCATACGCTTCAAAGCGGAAAAGGGGGCATACCCAAATTGGTTTACGGCTCGCGCTGGGTGATTCCTCAACCGGCAACTACCGATCAGTTGATGTCCATCGTGCAAACGAGTTTTTCCTTGCCGAAGCCTTGAAATCCGGTTACAACATCCAACTCCTGAAAGAAACTCAACTCCAGAAAAATTACGTTGAATACAATACTGGCCAGACCATGAAGAAATATCCGTTTATTCTAACCCTGTCGTTGGCATTTTTAACGCCTGTTGCTGTTTCCTTGCTGTTGCTTTCTGGTGCTGAGGCCGGTTCCATCATGAAACGTCCTCAAGGACCGTGCGATGTCTACAAAGCCGGCGGAACGCCCTGTGTGGCGGCACACAGCACCACACGTGCGTTATCAGCTTCTTACAATGGTCCGCTTTATCAACTCCTGCGGCAGTCGGATGGAAAGACCCTCGACATCGGTATCATTCAGCCCACGCCAAACGATCCGGGTGGTTACGCCGATGCGGCCGCTCAGGATGCATTCTGTGCCAATACGATGTGCTGGATAACGGTGATTTTCGATCAGTCCGGCAAGGGCAATGATTTGCTGCAAGCCCCTCCGGGCACCTTCAAGGGTCCGGCCAAGGGTGCGTTCAACAACTTGCCCATTGCTGACATGGCACCGGTAACCATTGCTGGGCACAAGGCCTACGGTGTCTACATCATGCCGGGCATGGGTCTTCGCAACAACAATGCCAAGGATTTACCCATCAACGACGAGGCGGAAGGCATTTATTATGTGGTAAACGGCAAGCATTACGACAGTGGGTGCTGCTTCGACTACGGCAATTCCTCCACCAACAGCAGAGCCGTCGGCACCGGCACGATGGAGACCACTTACTACGGTATTTCTACGGCTTGGGGTAGTGGAAACGGTTCGGGCCCCTGGATCATGGCCGATATGGAAGCGGGTTTGTTTTCCGGCTACAACGCTAAGAAAAATGACGTTCCCTCCATTGATACGTGGAATTTTGTCACTGCCATCGTGAACGGTGGTGGTGGAAATCGCTGGGAACTCAAGGGAGGCGATGCGCAAAAGGGGAATTTGACAACGTATTACGAAGGTGTCCGCCCCGGAACACCGCAAAACAGCGATTATTCCCCGATGAACAAAAAAGGGGGTATCCTGTTGGGAAATGGGGGCGACAATGGCAATGGTTCGGCTGGCACATTTTACGAAGGTGTGATGACAACGGGTTTTCCCACAGCGGCCACTTCGGAGGCTGTTCAGGCTAACATCGTAGCTGCCCGCTACGACGTTCAGCGTCTGGGATTGTCGCGTATCACAACATTTACTCCCGGTTCGGTACAGGAAGTAACGGTTTCGTTCACCAATACGACGGGTGCACCTGTCAACAATCTATCATTGAACTTGGTTGTACCCAAGGGTTGGGCCGCTACCGTTTCGGGAACCAACCGCACGACCTATTCGGTTGCCGGGGCAGTTGCTCCGGGCACAAGTGTCAGTGCCGGGTTTACACTTACTTCTTCGGCGGCTCCTTTTTCCGGTTATGTTTCTGCTACAGCAAGGTGGAAAAGGGGAACGACGTCCGATTATGTGTCTGAAAAAACGGCGCAACGGGTTAGGAATAGTTATCCGGTTACCATCAATGAGGTGCGGTTGGGCACGAGCGACAACGCTTCCAACCAGTTTGTGGAATTGTATAACGCCTCGTCTTTTTCGGTCGATATTTCCGGCTGGAAGGTGGTTCATGCCCGCAGCGAATGGGCTCCTTTTACCCTGGCGACTATTCCTGCCGGTACCAAGCTTGCACCGAAGGGCTTTTTTCTGCTTGGGCTGTCGGCCTCCGGGCTGGTTGCTCCTGCTCTTAACGGGCAAAAGACCTTGTTGGTACGCGAAACAACGGGTTTTGAACCGGGTCAGGCAATTGATGTGGACGGCGAAAACGGCCGCATTGCTCAGGTGGGCACTGCCGCATCGCCTCAAACAACGCTCTTTATTCCAGTTTCTACCGGTCCTTGGTTGAATTTCCCGACAGGAACTTCCAAGCTCCCTGTGACTGATGCTACCGGTTTTGTGGTTGGTCAACACATGGGCATTGATTGGGGAGGGCGTTACGAAGTGGTGACGGTCACTTCATTGGGCAAAGCCGCCACACAAACCAACCTGGCAGCTGCTGCCAAGGCTGGTGAGACCACCATCAAGGTAGCCACCAACGTCAACATGACTGTGGGTGATAAGTTGACCATCAGCACCGGGTCTCGCACAGAAATAATCTCGATTAAGCGCATACTCAACGTGGCAGTTGCGCCTGTTCGTGGCGCATCAAGGCAAGCCGGTGCTTCGGTTGAGCCCGGCGAAGTGGAGTTGGAAACACCCTTGAAGTACACGCACATGAACGGGGTTGATGTCTCCGATCCGGGTACCGGTATCGGTTTTACACCGGCTACGCGTTTTGCCCACAGGAGCGGCGATGCCGTGCAGGCACTTGGAAGCGGCATTGTACTCGACCGTGCATTGGCCTGGTCTCATGCGGAAGGATCTCCCGTGGTGAACAAGCAACAAACCAAAATGGGTTATCAAGATGCCGCGATGCCTCAGCTATGGTTCGGCAGCCCACTTTCTGCTGCAGCGGGTTCCATTGCCTTACTGGATAAAACGGGTAAAATCATGGCTGATGGCTTAGTTTACGGGTCGCAGCAAAGTAATTCAAGCGCCAACGGCACCATTCCCAGTCCGGAAATTGCTACGTTGGAGGGTGTCCAGCATCAGGGTGGTCAAATTGTCGTGGTGCCGGCTTCAGGTCGCAGGGGGTTTGGTCCCGCCGCGCAAACGGCAGAACCAAGCAATAAAAGTGTGGGTCGTTTTCCGGATGGTGCCGACTCCGACAACAACGTTAGCGATTTCAAGACGCAACGTGCCTCAAGTCAACAAGCTACTTCTGTGGTTAGTGCTGCCGATGCAAAGGTGCCCATTGCTGCCCAATTGCCAACGCCTGGAAAGCCCAATCAGTATTGATGGAGTGGGTTAAGTAAAACTCCGCCGAGTCTGTTTTGGCGTGTTGTTTTCGTTGTTGTGTTGTTTAATCGTTAAGGCATTAAACGATAGTGAAATTTTCTAATCAAAAGCATATATTTGTACGGCTTTTCCCTTCTTGTTGGAAGGGAAAGTTTGTATTGTGTTAACATATATTAACAAACACCATGAGAAAGATTTTTGTTGTTCTGTTCGCCGTATTGCTAGGCTTTTCTGAGTTAAGTGCTCAGGTGATTAATAATTGGAGAGGACCCAATCGTGATGGCAAGTATCCGGACACCGGTTTGTTGAAAGTCTGGCCTGAAACGGGACCTACCCTAAAGTGGTCGTATGAAACACTGGGAAAGGGGTTTACGTCTCCAACCGTTGTCAACGGTAAAATCTACATTACCGGATTGGAAGGCGAAGAGGGATACCTTCATATCTTATCGCTGGATGGCAAGTTGCTGAAGAAATTCACGTACGGAAAGGATGTCTTCTCGCCTTCAGGTTTCCCGGGTCCGAGAAGTTCGCCCTTATTGGATGGAAAACTGTGCTACTTGGTGTCTGGATTTGGAAAATTGGTATGCTTGGATACCGAAACGGAGAAAGTCGTGTGGAGCAAGGATCTTTTTGCTGATTTCGACGGGAAAAATGTTACGTTCAATTTTACGGAAAATATGCTCATTGACGGGGATAAACTCTATATTTCACCGGGTGGAGTTGTTAACAACGTGGTTGCGTTGAACAAAAAGACAGGAGTTATAATTTGGACCAGCCCTGGAAAGGGTGACCTTTCAGCGTATTGTTCACCCATCCTCATTACCCACAACGGGAAGCGGATGTTCATCAATATGATGGCCAAAAATGTAATTGCCTTAGATCCTGCCAACGGTAAGTTGTTGTGGTCGTTTCCGTACAAAAATCAAACCAGCATTCATCCCAATGCTCCCATCTATTTCAACGGGGATGTATACGTTTTCAGCGGTTACGGTTATGGTGGACGTAAATTGACCATCAATCCGGAAGGAACCGGTGTGACTCAGGCGTGGTCGAATACAACGGCAGACAGCCAGGTTGGCGGTGCTGTTTTGTACGACGGCTATATTTACTGTTCGGGAGACCGCAACCGTAAGTGGTTTTCAGTGGATTGGAAAACCGGATTGAACAAACAAGAAACGACTATGCTCGACAAAGGTACCGTGATTTTGGCTGAGAACCTGTTGTACATTTACACCGAAAAGGGGGAACTGGCATTGGTTCAACCTGATGCCGGCAACCTGAAGCTTATCAGCAAGACCATGATCACCAAAGGGTCTGATCAGCACTGGGCACATTTGGTCATTAACAACGGTACCTTATATGTACGTCACGGGAATGCGTTGATGGCCTTCAACATCAAATAATACCAGTATTGACGAATGAAGTTTTCCTGGGGCAACGGGATTCGCGTTCTGCCGGTGGCGATTGCCGTTGTGGCTGTTGTCGCGCTTTTCTGGTGGATTCTGTGGGATCCCACCAGTAAGTGGACGGAGTCTGTACCGGGAAAGGACGCCGCCTTAACATCGGCGTCGGTTTCTGAGAACGTGAAGATTGGTGCGTTTTTTAAACGGATGGGGCAGGAAAAAACGGCTCTCACCGGTACATGGACACGTTTTCGCGGAGCGAACTCGGACAACATAAAACAATCGGAAGTTCCGCTTACGGATCAATTTCCGGGGAACAAGGCCACTATTTGCTGGGAAGTGGAACTGGGGGAAGGACATTCGGGCGCAGCCATCTACAAGGGGCTGGTGTACGTGTTGGACTACGATGAGGCTCAAAAAGCGGATATGCTGCGTTGTTTTTCGCTCGTTTCGGGCAAGGAACAATGGCGTCGCTGGTATACCATTCAGGTGAAGCGCAACCACGGCATGTCAAGGACTGTTCCCGCTGTGACGGAAAATGTGATTGTCACCATGGGGCCCCGAGGGCACGTGATGTGCGTGGACAGGGTTTCCGGTGATTTCAAGTGGGGCAAAGACCTGGTGAAGGAATTCGGTACGGAAGTGCCGCTATGGTACACGGGTCAGTGTCCACTCATAGAAAACAACGTAGCTATCTTGGCTCCCGGAGGCAAGGCGCTCCTCATTGGGGTGGATTGTGCCACGGGCAAGGTGCTGTGGGAAACCCCCAATCCCGACAAATGGAAGATGTCGCATTCCTCAATCATGCCGTATACCTTTAAAGGCAAGAAAATGTTCGTGTACGCCGCTGTGGGTGGCATCTGCGGTGTGGCCGCCGATGGTCCCGACGCGGGAAAGCTGTTGTGGAAAACGTCCGATTTCAACAAGTCGGTGGTGGCGCCTTCGCCTGTCTGCATGCCCGATGGTTCCATTTTTATGACGGCCGGCTATGGCGCGGGCAGCATGCAGTTCCAGTTGAAAGAAAGTGGCGGAAGCTATTCGATAGAAAAAAAGATGACCCTCAAACCGGGCGACGGCTTGGCCTGCGAACAGCAGACGCCCTTGCTGATTGATGGTTATTTGATTGGCATCATGCCGAAAGACGGCAAGACGTTACGCAACCAACTGGTGTGCGTGAAAGCGTCCGATCCGACCAAGGTGGTTTGGAAAAGTGGCTCAGATAGGCAATTCGGTCTTGGACCTTACCTGGTGGCCGATGACAAGATCTACATCCTCAACGACGATGCTACCTTGCACGTGGTGAGGAAAAGCGTTACAGGTTTTGAGCACTTGAGTAAGGTAAAGTTGTTTGATGGTGCCGATGCCTGGGCACCGTTGGCTGTGGCCGACGGTTACATGGTGTTACGGGATTCCAAGAAGATGATGTGCATCGATCTGCGTCTAAAACGATGAAAAACAAGTACCTGATTTGGATTGTGTTGGTGGCAGCCGTGGTTGGCATTGCCGTGGTGGTTCACGACCTGAGTTCAAAAAAGCGCGGTGAATTGCCCGGAAACGTGTTTGCGTATCCGGAAAAAGTCGCTTCGAAGGTGAATTCGTCGGAAATAGGTTACAAGGAAACACGTCAGATCAAAATAAAGAAAGGTACGCCAAGCGCCTTTGCTTATTCGGGTGGAAAGATTTATCTGCTTATTGACAACATGCTGCAGGTGTTGACGCCAAGGGGCGAACGTTTGTTTACCCTTTCGCTGGGTGAAAAGCCTGTTTGCGTGACGGTAAGCGGCACCGATATGTTGGTAGGGTTCGAACGCAGGATACGGCGTTACGACGCTTCGGGTACGCTATTGTTCAGTTCGCCGGTTTTTCCCGAAACTTCCTTTATTTCAGCCTTGGCCGTACACGAAAACAGGGTGTATGTGGCCGATGCCGGCGAAAAGAAGGTACGCATTCTGGATGCAGCGTTGCGGGAGGTGGGTTCGTTTAAAGGCGAATCGGGCGTGTCCGACCAGCATGGTTTTATTATTCCCAGCCTGCACTTTGAGTTGGCGGTGAACGGCGACGGTGAATTGTGGGTGGTGAATCCGGGCTTGCATGCCTTACAAAATTACGCACTTGATGGCACGTTCAGAGGCCAGTGGAGTCGTTCTTCGTTCGAAACGGTCGGATTCAGCGGATGCTGCAATCCCTGCCAACTTGCATTTTTGTCGGACGGAAGTTTTGTGACGTCTGAAAAAGGATTGGTGCGGGTCAAGGTGCACAAGCCTTCGGGTGAATTGCTCACGGTCGTGGCACCTCCTGAGGCGTTTCCCAATGAATACAAGGCGCCTGATGTGGCCGTGGACGAACACGACAACATTCTGGTGCTGGATGTGGAGAAATGCATGATTCGATTCTTTTCGCCGAAATAGTTGATTTTAAAAGGGAAACCATGAACAGAAGGGATTTCTTACTCAAATTGGGTAAAAGCATAGTGGTGATTACGGCGGTGACAGCTACCGGCAGGTTATTGTCGAAAAAAGAGACAGATTCCACATCGTGTTCAACCGACTCGTCCTGTGTCGGTTGTGCCAGCTTGCAGCACTGTGGTTTGCCCAAACGGAACGCGTATATGACCCAAAACAAGGTAACTCAAAATAAGTAAGCCGATGTCCAAACCTCTAAACAGAAGGGATTTCCTCAAGAACCTACTGCGGTATTCGGCCGGTTTAACGGTGCTGGGTGTGGCAGGTGCTTCCCTTGCAAAAACGCAAACCAAGACCTGGGTGTGGCAGATTGACCCCTTCAAATGTACGTCCTGCGGCCGTTGCGCCACGGAGTGTGTACTGACCCCTTCGGCCGTGAAGTGCGTGCACGCCTATGCCTTATGCGGGTACTGCGACCTCTGTGGAGGATACCTCAAACCCGACCATCTGGAGCGCAACACAGCTGCCGAGAACATGCTTTGCCCCACGGCTGCCATTGAACGTAAATTCATTGAGGCTCCCTATTACGCCTATCACATCAACGAAGACCTGTGCATCGGCTGCGCCAAATGTGTGGCGGGGTGTACGTCGTTCGGCAACGGAAGTTTACACCTACAGATCAATCATCATCTTTGTTCCAATTGCAATGAATGCGCCATTGCACGGGTTTGCCCCTCCGATGCCATAAGCCGGGTTAGTGTGGACGAAGCGTACCGCATCAAAGGCAGTTTCGGACCCACACAAAAATGATCGGCATGAAACACATCCTCCTTTTTCTTATACTGCTGGTGTCTTTTCAAGGAATGGACGCGCAGGTGCAACGGTTTCCCAAACCTGAATTTCAGACGGCATACAAGGTACCCACTACGGTGGAGCCGGCTCCGACATCCTTGTTGATGGAATACGTCGATGTGCTGGTACTGGTGGTCGTCATGTCGCTTACGGCTTGGTTTATTTTCAAAAAGCGTTCGCGTAAGGGCATTTTGTGGCTGTCGGTGTTTTCGTTGGCGTATTTCGGGTTTTACCGGGAGGGCTGCATCTGTTCGGTGGGTTCTGTACAAAACGTGTCCTTGGCGCTGTTCGGTGAAGGGTACACGCTGCCGTTGACGGTCTTGTTGTTTTTTGCGCTGCCCTTGTTGTTTTCGTTGGCGGTGGGTCGTGTGTTTTGCGCGGCAGCCTGTCCGTTGGGCGTGGTGCAGGATCTTGTCATTGTCAAACCCATAAAGGTGGCTCCCTGGGTGCAGAAATCACTGGGTCTGTTTCCTTACGTGTACCTGGCGCTTGCCGTATTGTATGCCGCAACCGGTACCGATTTTATGATTTGCCGTTATGACCCCTTTGTGGGTATTTTCCGGTTGGGCGCCGGTTTCAACATGATTGTGCTGGGCATCTGTTTGCTGGTTATCGGCATGTTTGTGGCCAGGCCCTATTGCCGCTTTATTTGCCCCTACGGCGCTCTGCTCAGGGTGGGCTCTCACCTGTCTAAGAACCACTTGTCCATTACACCCTCCAACTGCATCAACTGTAAGTTGTGCAAAAACGCCTGTCCGTTTGACGCCATCGATTTTCCGGTGGAAGAAAAAGAAAACAAGGCGACCCGTACCGATTTCCGCAAGTTTATGCTGTACTTGGTGCTGATTCCCATTCTCATGGCAGCGGGTGGTTGGATGATGTCGGCCTCTCACCGGTTGCTGGCTAGTGTTCATCAGGATGTGGCGTTGTCTGAAATCATCTCCAAGCATCCGGAGGTGTTGTTGCAAAAAGGCAATGTGGACGTGGATACGTTTTTGGCTTCCGGAATGTCCTTGGAAACGTTAAATAAGAAGGCCGAAGTTGTTCGTGAGAAATTCAGGGTGGGTGGCTGGTATGCCGGTGCCTTTATTGGATTGGTGCTGGGTTTGATGCTACTCAACGAGGTGGTATTCCGCAAGCGGGAAATTCACACGGCCAATCGATCGAATTGCATAAGTTGCGGTAGGTGCATGGATTTTTGTCCGGTGGAACCTACGGGAGGCAAAAAGGGAAAGAAAAAGTAGAATGATGGAAGATAAAATACGGAAGGTCAAACAGGTTGCGTGGATCTCGGGGGTGTTTACCGCTTTGGTCGCCCTATTGTTGCTATTGAATTACCTGCAACTGAGCGGCTCGGAACCGCTCGAAAGCAAGGCGCTGACCACCTTGGTGGAACGGCTTGTTTCTGAACCCGACAACCAACAACTGACCGGCGAGGTGAGACAACTTGATTTGTTGGCCCGCAAGGCGTATTTCAACAGTATCTGGCAAGTCAGAACGGGTGCGTTGCTGATGTTGCTGGGCGCCATCGCCTTTATTGTCTCCATGCGTTGGCTGCTGAAAATGCAGTTCAGCATTGAACGGCCGGATGAGGCAAAGGCACCTGATAAAACGACCCGAACGAAGACGGAGCGTTGGTTATGGGGAGCCGGCGGGTTGTTGTTGCTGTTTGGCGCCGTGGCTGCTTTGTTGAGCGAAAGCAAACTGAGTCCGATTTATGCGAAATCGCCACTTGCAAAGGGTTTGAATGAGGGTGTAGAACAAATTGAAATTCAAGGTACGGATTCGCTCGCGGCCGGAGATTCCACCGCGTTGGCTGACTCGCTGCGGGCTGAACCGGAAATTCCACTGAACGAAACCACCGTAAAACAACAGTACAATGGATTCAGGGGCCCCTTCGGACAGGGTGTCAGCACACACACGAATATTCCGGTTAGTTTCAACGGCCCTTCCAAAAAGATGGTGCTTTGGAAAACCAAGATTCCGGTATTGGGTAAGAATTCACCCGTGGTTTGGGGCAATCGCATTTACCTGACCGGCGCTACGGCCAGCAAGCGGATGGTTTATTGCATTGACCGGTTGACCGGTGCCATCCTCTGGGAAGGAAAGGTCGACAAGATTGCCGGTTCACCGGCTTCTTCACCGGAAACTACGGATGATACCGGATTGGCTGCACCCACTGCCACGGTGGATGGCAAACGGGTGTTCGCCTTGTTCGCCAACGGTGACATCATCGCCTTCAGCCATGGCGGCCAACGGGTATGGGCCAGAAATCTCGGGCTTCCCGACAACCATTATGGCCATTCCTCGTCGTTGCTGACGTGGAACGGTAAGGTGTTTGTACAGTACGACTCACAAGGTCATTGCAAGGTGATGGCCCTGAACGCGGAAACGGGTAAGACAATGTGGAATACGCCCCGCAGTAACGAGGCCTCTTGGTCTTCGCCCATCATTGCTACCGTGAAAGGCAAGATGCAACTTATTTTGCAAGCCACCCCCAATGTTGCCGGATACGACTTGAACAGTGGTAAGCAACTTTGGACGGTTAACTGTATGTCGGGCGAGGTAGGTCCTTCGCCTGCTTTCGGTGGCGGTCTTGTGTACGCGGGCAACGAGTATGCCAAATTGGTGGGCATCAATCCGACTTCGGGAGCCATCGTCTGGGAAAGCACAGACCGCTTGCCCGAGGTGTCCAGTCCTGTCTATTACAAAGGTTTGTTGTTTGTGGCCACCACCTATTCGGTGCTTGCCTGCTACGACGCCACCAACGGAAAACTGTTGTGGGAGTATGAGGCTAAGGCTCCTTTTTACTCTTCACCGGTGATTGCAGACGGAAAACTCTATATTTTTGATACGAACGGCAAGGCGTATGTGTTTAATCCGGGGAAAACGGTACATCTTATTGGCACGTCTGTTTTGGGAGAAAAGGTGTATGCCACACCGGCCTTTTCAGAAGGATGCCTGTATGTGCGCAGTTCTGGAAATTTGTTTGCCATTGGAAAGCCGTTATGAAAGAATTTATCGAAGGCTTGTTGATCGCTAAGGGTACCGGCAAGGAGGCAGTGATACCCATTCTGCAAGCCATTCAAAAACAGTATAATTACCTACCTGAGGAGGCCTTGAGGCAGGTGTGCGAGCACTCCGACATTACCTACGCGGAAATCGTCGGGGTGGCCAGTTTTTACGCGCAATTTCGGTTCACGCCTGCCGGAAGGCATCTTGTGAAGGTCTGCGTGGGAACGGCTTGCCACGTAAAAGGAGCCGGATTGGTGCACGATGCCCTGGTGAGGAGTCTATCTCTTGAAGAAGGACAAGATACCGATGCGAACAGGGAGTTTACCCTCAAAAAAGTGAGCTGTTTGGGTTGCTGCACGTTGGCACCCGTGGTTCAAATAGACAACGTGACGTACGGTCACATAAAACCATCGACGGTAGGCGCTGTCTTGGATGATTTCAGGAAACAAAGCAAGAAGCAGGCGTTCCGACAATCGGTGCTGTTCAAGAAGGATGTTTTTCAAGGCGAGATTCGTTTGGGATTGGGTTCCTGTTGTGTGGCCAGCGGCAGCGAAGAGGTGCGTCAGGCCGTTGAAGCCAAGGTGGAACGTGACAACCTCAATGTGGACATCAAACAGGTGGGCTGCGTGGGTATGTGCCACCAAGTGCCATTGCTGGAAGTGGTTCCAGAAGGTAAGCCCCCCATCTTGTACGCCAAGGTGAATCCAGGCGAGGTAAAGGCCATTGTGGAGCATCACTTCAAGCCGGTGGGATTTACCAACCGGTTGCGCAGAACACTCACCAACTTGGTTGAAAGTGTGCAACAAGAACAGGACGAAGACGTGGTTGAGAAGTTTTCCATCGACATTCGGGAAAAACACGTCCATGCATTTTTGGGCAACCAGAAACCCATAGCCACTGAATACAGGGGCATCATCAGCCCCCTCAGTCTGGAGGATTATCAGAAACACGGCGGCTTCGAAGGCTTACGGAATGCCTTGGCCCTGAAACCCTCGGAAGTGATTGAAAAGGTGAAGCGCAGTGGCCTTAGGGGCAGGGGCGGTGCCGGTTTTCCCACGGGGAAGAAGTGGGAACTGGCCACGCTCACACCAGCCGATGAACGCTACCTCATCGCCAACGGTGACGAGGGCGACCCCGGCGCATTTATGGACCGCATGTTGCTCGAATCGTACCCGTTCAGGGTAATTGAGGGAATGCTAATAGCCGCATGGGCCGTGCATGCCACCAAAGGATTGCTGTATATTCGCGCCGAATATCCCCTAGCGGTATCGCGCATCAACCAAGCCTTGGCTATTTGCCGCGAAAATGGCTTGCTGGGCGAGAACATTCTTGGTTCAGGTTTAAGCATCGATTTTACGGTAAAAGAAGGTGCCGGTGCCTTTGTCTGTGGCGAAGAGTCGGCTATGATAGCTTCCATCGAGGGCAAGCGCGGCTTTCCATCCATTCGGCCTCCCTATCCGGCTGAAAAGGGGTTGTGGGGCATGCCCACGCTCATCAACAATACAGAGACATTTTCACAAGTACCTTACATCTTGCGTTACGGAGAAGCCTTGTTTGCCTCCATCGGTACCGAAAAGAGTAAGGGCACCAAGGTGTTTGCGCTGGCCGGAAAGATAAACCGAGGCGGTCTTATTGAAGTGCCCATCGGCATTACGATACGCGAAATCGTGGAAGAAATTGGCGGTGGCGTTCAGGACGGTAAGAAGTTCAAGGCAGTTCAGATAGGCGGTCCTTCCGGGGGCTGCATTCCTCATTTTCTGGCAGACACCCCGGTTGACTACGATACCCTCAGCGAATTGGGGGCCATGATGGGTTCAGGGGGGCTCGTCGTACTCGATGAAACCGACTGCATGGTGGATATTGCCCGCTACTTCCTGTCGTTCACCCAAAACGAATCGTGCGGTAAATGCACGTTTTGCCGCATCGGTACTCGCCGTATGCTGGACATTTTGGAGCGAATCTGCAATGGAAAGGGTGTGGCTGCCGACCTGGTCGAGCTGGAAAAATTGGCGGTTTACACTCAAAAGGGTAGCCTGTGCGGGTTGGGTAAGACCGCACCAAACCCCGTTCTCTCCACCCTGCGCTATTTCAGGGAAGAATACGAAGCACATATTGAGGGCCGTTGTCCGTCGGGCAAGTGCAAGAACCTCATTCATTACCGCGTGGAAGACACCTGCATCGGCTGTACCATTTGCGCACAGGAATGTCCTACCAACGCCATTTCCTTCACGCCGCACGAAAAACACAGCATTGACGATGCACTGTGCATCCGCTGTGACATTTGCCGCCAAGCCTGTCCGTATCAGGCCATAACCATCAATTGAACGCACGCATGGAAACGATAACACTCACCGTAAACACCGTAAAGGTTGAAGTAAAGCCGGGTACCACCGTGCTGGAGGCTGCCCGAATGGCCGGTTTCGAGATTCCCACCATGTGTGACAACGCCGAAACGGAGCATTTTGCTTCCTGCATGGTGTGCGTGGTGAAGGACGCTCGAAACGGAGCCTTGCTGCCGGCCTGCTCGTCGCCCGCTCAGGAGGGAACAACGCTGATCACCGACGATGCGGAAGTGCTTGAAGCCCGAAAAATGGCCATTGAACTGCTCATGTCTGAGCATGTGGGCGATTGCGAGGCTCCCTGCCGGGTAGCCTGTCCGTCCAACATGGACATCCCTGTCATGAACAGGCTCATTGCTGCCGGTCAATTTGCGGAAGCCCTTAAGGTGGTGAATCGCGACATCATTCTTCCCGGTGTACTGGGCAGCATTTGTCCCGCCCCCTGTGAGGGCGTTTGCCGTAGAAAGGTCGTGGATGAGGCGGTTTCCATTTGTCTGCTTAAACGCTTTTTGTATGATGCCGGGCCCAAACCGGAACCGTTTGAATGGCTGACCAACGCTCCATCGGTGTGCGTGGTCGGCGCCGGGCCTGCGGGCTTGACAGCCGCCTATTTCCTGCGTAAACGCGGTTACCGTGTGGACCTGTTGTTCAAGGAAGAAACACCCGGCGGAAGCCTGCGCTATCACCTCCCTGACGGGTTGCTTGATCTCGCCGTTTTGGACGCAGAGGTTGAAACGATTCGGGCTGCCGGTGTGACCTTTCGTCCCGGCGTGCTGGTGGATCAGGTGCAGTTTGATGCGCTGGTACAGGAATATGATGCCATCGTCCTAGCCACTGGCAATTTCACAGAAAATTCCCACGGTTGGAGTTTACAGCACGACGAAAAAGCCCTGTACGCCGACAAACAATCGTACCGTACGTCGATGGAAAAGGTATTTGCTGTGGGTAATGTGCTGCGTTCGGGCAAGTTGGCTGTGCGGTCGGCCGGTCAGGGCAAGGAAGTGGCTTTTTCGGTGGAACAGTTTTTGTCGGGACAACCTGTCATCGGCGAACCGGTGCGGTTCAATTCAACCATAGGCAGAATTATCCCGGATGAATACGCTGAATACATGAAACGGGCGTCTGCGCTACCCCGTCACTCACCCAACATCCACAACACCCATAGTGAACCTACCCTTTCAGCCAGTGCCAAAGGTTCCATCGCAGCCAAGGGGTTTGCCTTGGATGAAGCCATCGCCGAAGCGAAACGGTGCATGGATTGCGACTGCAGGAAGGCGGACGACTGTCTATTGAGACAACATGCCGAACGGTTCCGCATTGCCAAAAAACGCTTTGCTTCTTCGGAACGGGTACGCGTGAGCCGCCAGTTGACCGCCGGAATGGTGGTGTATGAGCCCGGAAAATGCATCAAATGTGGCATTTGTGTTCGGCTCACGGCCAAATACAGCGAACGTTTCGGCTTCACATTTATCGGTCGCGGGTTTGATGTGGTGGTTGGTGCTCCTTTAGATGCCACCCTGGATGAGGCCCTGAAAGAAACGGCTGAAATCGTGGTCAAGGCGTGCCCAACCGGAGCGCTTGGAGCGTTTGCCCCACTTGTTAAACAGGGAAACAATCGTTAACTTGGCCTATCATGAAACCTTGTAGCGAATACATAAAAAGGGTTGCTTGGTCGTTCCTGCTTTGCCTCTGCGTTATTTCAAACGCGATGGCCGCTGACTGGGTGATTTCCCGCGGTAACCAACGGCTGCAGGGGGTCACGTCTGAATTGTTGCCCACCGCCGTGAAGCGTGAATGGGTAGTCACTTTGGGCAAGGAAATCAAAGCATCCCCCGTGGTGTACAAACAGAAGGTAGTGATTGGCACTGCCGATGGTGAGGTTTTTTGCCTGACTATTTCCGGCAAGATTCTGTGGCGTTTCAAAACGGAAAATTCGGTGGAAGCGTCGGCGCTTATCCTGAACAATAGGGTCTATGTGGGCGATTTGAGCGGCAACTTGTACGCCATCAACCTGAATTCAGGAAAAAAAATCTGGAAATTTACAGCCGACAACCAATTTATGTCGGGAGCGAATTGGTCGGTGCGTAACGGAAAAACGTACCTGTTGATTGGTAATTACGACTATTTCTTGTATTGCATTGATGCAAGCAACGGAAAGCAGGTATGGAAATACGAGGCGAAAAATTACCTGAATGCCACCCCGGCCGTGGAAAATGGGTTTGCGGTGTTTGGGGGTTGCGACGGTAGCCTACACGTGGTGAATATCGGCACAGGCAAGGCGGCTTCGGTGAATCCGCTGGCCACCTACGTGGCCGGTTCAGTGGCCTTAGACAAGGGAATCGCTTATGTTGGCGACTACGATGGCAAGGTTTCTGGATTTGTCTACGGGAACAAACGGAGTAAATGGGCGTTTAGCTTGAAAGACAGGGAAGTGCCTTTTGTGGCGGCTCCTTCCGTTACGAAGTACCGTGTATTGATTGGAAGCAAGGACCGTTTTTTGTATTGCCTAAACAAGAGCAACGGAAAAGAGATGTGGAAGGTCAATATGGGGAATCCGGTGGAATCGTCCACCATTACCGATGTCCACAACGTACTGGCCTGCAACATGCGGGGCGACTTGATGTTGCTCAGCCTGACCAAGGGCGCCAAGGTATGGACCTACAGTCTGGGAAGCCCCGTAGTGGGGAATCCGGCTTACAGCAACGGGCGTTTGTTCGTGGGCACCTACAACGGTAAGTTGTATTGCTTGACACAAAAATAAGAAGGTTTATGAAAATTGTACAGATTATACCGGGTTCGGGAGGCAGTTTCTACTGTGGTAACTGTATGCGTGACAGTAAGTACATCCATGCGCTTCGTTCACAGGGGCTTGATGTGGTCATCGTTCCCATGTACCTTCCCTTGTTTCCCAAGGAAGAAAACCCGGAGCCTGTGCCTGTTTTTTACGGTGCCGTCAACTTATACCTCAAACAGCTGTTTCCTTGGTTTGAAAAAGCCCCCAAATGGATATTGAAGGCGTTGAACTCCAAGCGGATGCTCTCGTTTGCCGCCAAAATGGCCAATTCCACCCGTGCCACCGGTCTAGAGGAAATGACCATTTCCATGTTGCAGGGTGAGACGGGTCGGCAGCGCGAGGAACTCGACCACCTGGTAAATTGGTTGAAAAACCACTACAAGCCGGATGTGATTCACATTTCCAATGCCCTGTTACTTGGATTGGTGCACGCGTTAAAAAAGGAACTCAACGTACCGGTGGTGTGTACACTCCAGGACGAAGATGTGTGGGTGGATGTCATGTCTGAGGCTACCAGGGAATTTACCTGGAAGCTGATGCAGGAGAAGGCCAAGGAGGTTGACTTGTTTATCTCCGTGAGCCGCTATTTTACCGACTACATGCGTGCTCAACTTGCCTTGCCCGAAGAACAGGTGGCCACTCTTCACCTGGGAGTGGATCCTGCTGATTACACCTACAAGCCGGCTTCTGAAAAGCAGCCGAGTGTGGGCTTCCTTTCACGCCTGTGTGCAGAAAACGGGTTGGATATTCTGGTTAATGCCTTTATTTTGTTGAAACAGATGCCGGGTAATAAGTCGGTCCGGCTTTATCTCACCGGGGGGCAAACGGCGGATGATACGCATTTTATTGCTGAACAACGGAAAAAGTGGACGAAAGCCGGTCTGGCCGAATCGGTGGAGCTGTTGGAAAAATTTGATTCAGACGACAGGCAGGCCTTTTTCGACAAGGTATCTGTTCTGTCGGTTCCGGTGAAAAAAGGGGAGGCTTTCGGCATTTACCTCACCGAAGCCATGGCCGCCGGCATTCCCATTGTTCAACCGGCGCTGGGTGCTTTTCCTGAAATTGTGGAAGTTTCGCAAGGGGGCGTCATCTATTCTCCGAACACACCTGAAGCACTGGCGGAAGCCTTGAATGCCTTGCTGAACGATAGTGAAACGTTGGAACGGCTTGGTAAAAACGCCCGCAACAGTGTAGAATCAACCTTCAACATACAGGTGCTCGCCAGTAAGATGGCTGGCTTGTATGAACAAACCCTTCGCTCCTACAAACCATGATGATACGCGCAGAAAATATAGTTAAAAGCTACCGTAGCGTAGCGGGTGGTCCCGACCGCCTGGTGCTGGATCACCTCACCCTTCAGGTGGAAAAAGGCCAGAGCGTTGCCTTGATGGGGCCTTCGGGCAGTGGCAAGACCACCTTGCTCAACATCCTGGGCACGCTCGACACACCGGACAGCGGGGACTATTTTTTGAACGCGGTTCGCGTGAATACCCTGAATGAAAAAGAACTGTTGCGGCTCAGAAGCCGGTCCATCGGATTTGTGTTTCAGTCGCACCGGCTGCTTCCGCAGTGTACCTTACTGGAAAATATCCTATTACCCACCCTGGCTTCCGGGCTCAAACCTACCGAGGCGTTCCTGCGAGAATTGCTTGAACAACTGGGCGTCTGGGAACAGCGGTTGCAAAAACCGGCTGAAATGTCCGGGGGCGAATGTCAGCGGGCGGCTGTGGCCAGGGCGCTGATCAATCGGCCCGAGTTGTTGTTGGCCGACGAGCCTACCGGTTCGCTGGATAAAACGAACGCCGATAGTTTGATAGATTTGTTACTGGAAACCAGCCGAAAATACGGTACGACACTGGTTGTGGCTACCCACTCCGACCGAGTGGCCAACCGCATGGACACGATATACAGTCTCGAAAACGGCAAACTGAAGGTATGAACAGGCTCACCCTGATCGTTCGCACGTTCCGGCATTACTGGAAGGCCAATCTGGTGGCCTCGCTCGGAATAGCCATTACCACGGCAGTGCTGTGTGGCGGACTGATTGTGGGCGATTCCTTGCGACACAGTTTGCTGGCTCAGGTGGGAATGCGCCTTGGAAACACCACCCACACGCTGACATCAGGTGAACGGGTTTTTACAACGGCATTGGCCAAACGGGTGGAGACAGCGACTGGTTTTCCTTCAGCCCCGGCCTTGCTTTCAAAGGCAGTGGTTACGGTGCCTGAAGCGGGACAGTCGCTCAAACAGGTTCAGATCTGGGGTGTTGACAACCGTTTCTGCTCGTTGGCTGTCATGCCGGATAGTGTATTACCGGCACCAGGAGAGGCTGTTGTCAGCGCAAACGTGGCCAAACGGCTTAAGCTGAAGGTGGGCGACGAGTTGCAGCTGCAAATCAGCCACGTAGGCCATTTGCCGGCCAATACCCCGTTTGTGACGGATGATAAACAGGTGGTGCAGGCATCGGTGGTGGTTAAGGCCATAGCACCGCCTTATTCTTACGGTTTGTTTGATTTACGCACCACTCAAACGGCTCCCTTCACACTTTTTGTGAATCTCGATTGGCTGAACGACGTAATGGAATCCAACGGTCTTGCCAACGTGCTGCTGGTGAACGCCCATGATAAGGACGCTGATGTGGAGGCCTTACAATCAAGCATTCGCCAGGCGACCCGCCTAGAAGATTTGAGCTTGATTTCACGTCAACTGCCTGCAAGGGAAGACCGAATCGTCACTTCATCACGCGTGTTCATCGACGACAACATTTCTAATTCGTTGATGAAATCGTTTTCCGAGAGCAGTCCCTTCATTACCTATTTTGTCAATGCGCTCACGTTCAACGGACGCGAAACACCCTATTCTTTTGTCACGACCGCATCTGCGACGGAAGGTCTGCCTCGCTTAAAACCCGATGAAATGGTCGTTAACGAGTGGTTGGCGGCCGATTTGGGTCTCCACGTTGGCGACACCCTCAACATGAGGTATTATGTGTTTGGAAGCCTGAAAACCCTGACCGAAAAAAGCCATCGTTTCATCGTAAAAGACGTGTTGCCTGTTTCAACATTTGCGAAGGACAGTTTGTTGATGCCCTATCTGCCGGGTCTGACCGATGCCGGCAATTGCAGCGAATGGAAAGCCGGCATTCCCATTGACCTGAAAAAAATCCGTAAAAAAGACGAAGCCTATTGGAATGATTTCAAGGGAACCCCCAAGGCTTACATTTCCTTGGAAACAGGTACATTATTGTGGAAGAACGCGTTTGGAACCTTTACGTCCATCGCGCTGAAATCAGAGGCCACTTCAGCCGATGCCACTTCCACTTTCACGGGGAAAGAGGCACAATCGGGCAGTCTGGATCCCTTTGTGACCGATTTCAGACTGAACCCTGTACTAAAGGAAGGGCTTACAGCCGCCGGTTCAGGCGTGGATTTCAGTCAGTTGTTTCTGGGGTTGGGTATGTTTCTCATCGCTTCGGGCTTGTTGCTCACGGTGTTATTGTTCAAGCTCAGCCTGAAACGGAGGGAAGACCAGATTCGCTTGTTCACCGCGTTGGGTTTTTCCAAAAAACGGATTAACCGCATCGTGTTGTGGGAAATTGCAGCAATAGCCCTGCCCGGTGCACTGATGGGGGTGTTGTTGTCCATTGGTTACAGCAAGCTGGTATTCCTAGGCTTGGAGCGATTGTGGTTCGACATTGTCCGTACCGATGTATTGTTATTACACCTGAATGCTCTCCACCTGTTGATGGGTGCACTAGCCGGCTTTTTACTGGGTATGGGCACCGTGTACCTGAGTGTCCGCACCGTCTTGCGCCGTCCTCGTTCCACGGAGGCTCAACGCATTGTTACGGTCAAAAAAGACCAATTCTTCCGTAAGGGCAGGGTTATCGTTGCGTTCGTGGCAGTGGGATGGCTGGCCTACTTGGTCGTGGCCGGAAAGTTTACCGATACCTTAGGTTGGTTCCTGGCCGGTATGCTCTTGCTTGTTGCCTGTCTGTTAGTGGTCTTGTCGGTGTTGGTTACCCGCGAGAAACGCCAGGACGCGGCAAACATCAGTTTTCGAACGTTGGGTATGAGAAACCTGAGGCGTAACCCCTGGGGCAGCTTTTCAACAATCCTGTTACTGGTCATGAGCACGTTCATTTTGGTTGTTACAGCGGCCAATAAAAAGGGAACGCTTGAGGATGCAGGCGTTAAAACCAGCGGCACGGGAGGCTTTGATTATGTAGTGGAAGCCACCATTCCCATGATTTATGACTTGAACGACCCGGTACGACGGAAGGCGTTTGCTCTGCCTTCAACAGTGAACTTCGTACAGCTGCTATCCGCCTACGACGATGATGCCAGTTGCCTGAACGTGAACAAAGTAGCACAGCCAAAGATTCTTGGGGTTGATCCCTCCAAGCTGGAGGGTCGGTTCTCGTTTGTTTCGACGGGCCTGATTCGGGATAAACGCCACCCTTGGCAAACGCTCGATGCCGAAATGAACGGCGTCATTCCGGCCATCGTGGATGAAACGGTCATGGTGTGGGGTCTTGGAAAAAAGCTGGGCGACACGCTCACGTACGTGAACAAGCAGGGCGACAAAATGAACCTGCTGTTGGTGGGCAGTTTGTCCGGATCGATTTTTCAGGGTCATGTGGTGATTTCCCGCAACCAGTTTGAACGGCATTTTGCCGAAGGCGGTGGCTCCGATTTCATGTTGGTTACAACCACGGGCAAGTTGCCGGGAATTCCCGAGCAACTCGATTTCACGTTTAAGGAATACGGTTGGCAGGTCACCTCCACCATTGATAGGCTGGCTGAATTCGCTTCGATTGAAAACACTTACCTGAACATCTTTTTTCTGATGGGAGCCTTTGCTCTGCTTCTGGCTACGGCGGGATTGGCTGTCTCCATCTTCACCAGCTTGCTGGAAAGGAGGCAAGAATGGGCATTACTGCTTTCAATGGGTTTCAGCCGCTCTCAACTGTTGCGTTTGTTCGGGTACGAATACCTTTCTCTGTTTGTCGCAGGCACGTTTATCGGCCTGATTTGTTCCGTGGTTTCCACGTTGCCCAGTTTAGTTACCGGTGATGCCACGGTTTCCGTCGGCTACATTTCGGTGGTAATGGCAGCACTGGTCGTTAACGGCTTGCTCTGGCTCACGATTACGCCCTTCCTGTTTTTCAAGCAACTACCGGTCTGGAAGGTGCTGCGGAACGAATAAGCCTTTTTGACGATGTTCACTTTACTTACGTGTTCATTGTCAATGAACGCCGTTTTTTACTGAACAGAAAGCGATTAGTTGATGGTTGTGTTTTCTACGGCAATAACAACGCCATTGTATTCATTGATGATACTTAGCCCTTGATTGACCGCATCAATCTGATAGGCAAATCAAAATCAGTGCGTATGCCTCGTAAGGGGTTATTTTAGCAGCCAGCGTTTTTGACCGGTATTGTTGGTAATGAAGTTTTGAGACATGCGTTGAAAAATTACTTGTTGATGAGTGTCAGTAATCGTTTTCCCGATTCCGTGATTTTATACCGTTGTTCGGGATGTGTTAATTGGTCAGGGTACTTCATTTCAATCCATCCAACATCAACCAATGGATCAATGAACTTTACCTTATTTTTGTGGTGGTTGCTTAAGCCTATACTTCCAAGAAGATGATCTCTGCTAGTCCAAGTAGAACAGTCTGATAAAATTTCTTTGACTTTTCCATGTACATCGTTACGTAAAATGTCCTGTACTGGTGCAACTTGGTCACTAACTTGTGCACTAGCTTGTGCACAGAAAGCAATAATATCTTTTATACCACTGAATATTACCCCTTTAGCTTGTACACCAACTTGTGCACTTTCTGTTTCAGCCGGGGCACTAAAAGCCGAATGGATGGGAAGTGTTACCAATAAATAGGTTGAGTCGTCGGTGTCAAATACCGGAGCTGGCGAACCATTCTTACTCATGGCATCGTACATGGAAGGGAAACCTGTGCCGCGGCCTTCGGTGAGATGAAGTTCTTTTAGAAAATCACCAATTCTACGGTTGCGGTATTGCCGGGCAATAATCAAACGGCTGGTGCTTAAAACGTGCTTGTTGACAGGAGGCATGGCGGCAGGGTAGCTTAATACGTCAATCCTGTCGGGACGTACCTGAACTTCAATGGGTGCCCCCAGCTCGTAACTCTTGTGATAGACTGCATTGGAAAGAGCTTCCTCGATGGCAGCATACGGATAATTGTAGAAGCGGTCGGCTTCTGCCTTATCTGAGAGTTTCATTACTTTTTCCGACAGAATGTTCGTTTTGATAAACGAAAGCGCATCGCGCAATTGCTTGTGCAAGGGGCCTCCAAAATAATGCTCCGTGAAAATTGTGCCGGAGTCGTCTTTGTACCAAACTAACTCAATCCTTGTTCGAGGAAAAAACAGCTCAGGATCCTTACTGAAAAACAACAGGCCCACATTGACCGGTCGAATATCCTCATCAGCACCTTTTGCAATGTGCATAGCACGGCAAAGATCTAAAAATGGCATAGTCTTACTCTCTTCAAACAAATCACTCTTTATTTCCTGCAAATAGGCCTGAATAAATGCCAAATCAAAGTCCTGAAGGTTCGCCCTATTGTTGATTCTGTCATCAAAAGGTATGTGGGCTGTCAATTCCTGCAACTGCCTTAAATAGTCGTCTTTTGCCTGTATGCTTCGGGAACCTACTCGGATGTAATAGTAACGCTGATTGTTTGGTCCCAATGTTGATGGAGCCGAGTATGGTCGATTATCGCCAGCCGGACACCAGAGAACCAAGATGTGTTTACCGTCTAAAACGTATGGCAGAGTAATGGGAAAGTAGGTAGGCGATATCTTGTGACCAAGCTGAATGATTTCTCCCTGAATTGCATCAAGCTGATTTTGTTGCAACCCCACCGGCGGCAACACGGGTTGACCAGCATTTTCAGCAACCCCAACAATTATGTAGCCACCACCCCAATTGTTACTATCGTTGGCAAAGGCACACATGGTGTGTATCACCTCTTCCGGATTCCAGCCTTGCTTAAACTCCAACCGCTCCCACTCTACGGTGCGGCCATGAACGAGGTCTTGTATATTAACGGGGAGTGCCATGAATCGTTATTGTATTTCTATGGCATTATATGCCTCTTCGGTAATTTTACTATTAATCATAGGATCAATCACTTAACATCCTCGTATGTGAGTTCATAAAGTTTGTAGTTCATTATACCAATAGTTTGTCGGTGTTCCTATAGTTAATTTCGCCAATTTTAATGAGGTGCTCATACTAGTCATAACCTGTGAGTAGATTCGACAGGTCTTCTGTATATCCAACAAAAGCAGGGTTCTGTTTGGATAGGAAGTGTGAAAAAGTTGGAATGGAAAAATTGGATATTAGCGTGTTTATCATGATCGATAGATTGGGAGTAGGCTCACCGCGGTATGAAATTTCTGTAAGAATTTTTAGTGTCACAAATGTAAAGAATTAGTTGAAAAGCAGGTTGCCCTAGCAGGGAAACTTTTCCCTGTTTCCTTCTTTGGCGCGTTTTGACTTCTGTGTTTGGCATTACTATACTTTATCTCGTGTTCATCATGCTGGGTTTGCCTTCCAGTTGCGCGGCGGCATCAACGCTGAAAGCTCCTTCCGTTACGATTTCATCCCCGTCTGTCAGCCCCTCAAGTACGACGTAGCTGTTGCCCAACATCGGACCCAGTTCAATTTCACGCATGGAAAAGAGGCCGTCACCGTGTTTGACGTAGACCACCGAGCGTTTGCCTGTCCAAAGGACAGCGGTTGTAGGAACGACCAACTTGTCTTTGTATTGGTTCAGATTGGCCTGCACGATGCCGGTGGCGAACATGTCCGGTTTCAGTTTTCCTGAAGCGTTCGTTACTTCCACACGTACCCTGGAAACCCGGTTGGTGGGATCAATCACGGGGTCGATGAAGCGGATGCTGGCTGCAAAGTTGACTCCGGGCAGGGCTTCCACGGTGAAGGCGATTTGATCGCCGGTATGCAGAAAGGGTAAGTCGCTTTCATAGGCGTCGAACAACACCCAGACGTTCGACAAATCGGCCACATCAAACAGTACGCTGCCGACATTGACGTAGTCACCCGTGTTCACGCGTTTGGCTGTGACAATGCCGGAACTTTCGGAAAATACTTCCATGTTGTTCTTCACTTTTCCCGAACGAACAAGCTGATCAATTTGAGTATCGGTGAGTTTCCATTGCCTGAGCCGTGACTTGGCCGCTTCATACAACTCAGGTTGTTCGGCCTTGCTTTTTGCCGCTTCCAGCAATTCCTGTTCTGCGGCAATGAGGTCAGGCGAATTGATGAGCGCCAGGAGTTGACCTTTTTTCACCGATTCGCCGGTAAAACTGACAAACAGCTGTTCAATGCGCCCGGAAATATGTGCTGTTTGGCTCCGAAGCAACCGTTCGTCGGCCTGAACCTTGCCGTACAGCCTGAGTTCCTTGATAGGAGCGTGATGACTCACCACTGAAGTGGACACGTTGGCCAATTGCATGGCTTCGGCGGAGAGTTGCACCGCGGTGGAATCCCAAGTGGTACCACCCTCTGACTTCAAGGGTATCAAATTCATGCCGCAAATGGGGCAGGTGCCGGGATGGTCCTGTCTGATTTGGGGGTGCATGGAGCAGGTCCAAATTTCGTGTTTGGCTGCTTCCGTTTTTGGTGCTTTTTCCATTCGTTGACCGTGAAAGAGCAACCAACCGATGGACAAACCGATTACTGCGGTTACGGTTAGTTGGAATAGTCTATTTTTTAGTAGTCTTTTCATCTTCGTGTGTACGTTAATAGATGGCAGCCAATTGCCGAATCTTGGCTTGTGCTATCAGTAAATCGATGCGCGCATTTTTTAATTGAAGGGAATAGTCCAACAACTGGCGGCTGATGCGCAGCAATTCCTCTAATGAACCCGTGGAAGCAGCAAAGCGGGAAAGCTGCAATTGATGCATTTTCGAAATCAACTGTTGCTGACTTTCTGCCAATTGAATCTGTCGGAGTGCGTCACGGTAATGAAACAACGCCTCCTTAAAATCGGCCTGTAAGCTGTTCCGTGTTGCCTCATAATTATGTGCCGTTGCCGATTGTTGCCAGACTGTTTCCTGCACACTGGCCTTGTACTTTTTTCGATTGATGGGCAATGAGACTGAAACCATGGGCATCAGCATGTCCTGGCCATTCATCATGGCGGTTGATGACGCATTTTTGGATAGTACCGAGTATTTCAACCCAACACCGACCATGGGATATCCCATTCGTTCCCCCATTTTCTTTCGCGCTTCAAGGGATTCCTTTTCAAACTCGAGCATAGTCAATAGGGGATTTCGGTTCAATGCCGAATCGGAAGGGAGCTGAAGCGGATCGACAACATCACTGGCTGGGAGTACAATTGACGTTGAATCCGGGCGGTTCAACAGGGTGTTGAATCGAAACGCCAAGTAGCCGTAGGCGTCATCAAGCGAGGCCTGTTGATTGATCAGCGATTTTTCTTCCAGTTGAATCGAGTAAATGGCGCTTAACCCGCCACCGGATTCAGCCGTTGAATTGTTTCCGGTACCCGATTGATAGACGGTTGTGGCCAGTCGTTTTACTTGTTGGAGCAAGTCGAGGTTTTTCCCCAGAACCGCTGCTTGTTGCCGGTTGCGGTACAGTTCGTACCAACTGCTGCGGATTTCATACGCCACATCCAGTTTGGTTGATTCCAACGAGGCATACAACGCTTTGGCCATCAGGCTCATTTCATCCTTTGCGTGTTGAAGAACCCCGAACCAGGGAAATTGCTGCATCAATTGCAGTTCGGCCACCTGATTTCCGCCGATGAGTGCCATCGGTTTCAGGAAAAAGCCCATATTCAGCTCTGGGTCGGGAAGACTCGCCACCTGTGGCAGCTTTTCAACAGACGCCTTGTATTCACTCCATTTCTGCTGAACGGTGGGGTTGTTTTTCATCGCCGTTTCCACATAGGCAGTGAGCGAATCCGTCTGAGCGATGCAGTTGCCGGCGAACAACAACCCCAAAATAAAGGTACTGAGTTGTTTCATTGTGCTTTGTGTTGTTTTTTAACAGCCCCTTCACGCCACATGGATTGAAACAGTGGAACCACAAAGATGGTCATAACCTGAATGATCATCCCGCCAAAGGTGGGAATGGCCATGGGCACCATGATGTCGGCTCCTTTTCCTGTTGACGTGAGCACAGGCAACAGGGCGATGATAGCCACCGCCGTAGTCATCATAGCGGGTCGTACCCTGCGACGTCCTGCGACGACGACCGCCTCCCGAACGTCATGAACCGTTTTCGGTTGTTTATCCTCAAATACCTGGTGGATGTAGGTTCCCATAAGTACGCCATCGTTGGTGGCGATGCCAAACAACGCGACGAACCCTACCCAAACGGCAACGCTCAGGTTGATGGGGTGCATCTGGAACAAGTCGCGCATGTTGGTTCCAACGATGCTGAAGTTCATAAACCAATCCTGTCCGTAGAGCCAAATCAAAATGAAACCACCGGAAAAAGCGACGAAGACACCCGAGAAATGAATGAGGGAAGCGGTGACTGTCTTGAATTGGAAATACAACAGCAACAAGATCAACAGCAGGCTGATGGGGATGACCAGCGACAAGCGTTTCGTCGCCCGGTTTTCCTGTTCGTAGTTGCCGGCAAATTTCCAGGTAACGCCGGCCGGTGGTTTGAGTGTTCCAAGGGCAACTTCGTGGCTCAACTGTTTGGCTGCTTCCTCCACAACATCCACTTCGGCTTTCCCACTCACTTTGTCGAAGATGACATAACCCACTAAAAAGGTGTTTTCGCTTCGAATCATTTGTGCGCCTCGGGTGTAATCGATGTCGGCGATTTCTCCCAACGGAATTTGGGCACCGTCCATGGCGGGAATCAGGATATTTTTCACCGCTTCCGGATTGTCGCGAAGTTCCCTGGCATACCGAACCCTGATGGGGAATCGTTCCCGTCCTTCTACCGAAGTGGAGAGCGTCATGCCGCCCACGGCCGCCTGCAGCACTTCTTGCACGTTGTTCACCTGCATCCCGAAGCGCGCCATTTTTTCGCGGTTGAGGTTTATTTCCACATAAGGGGCGCCCACGGATCGGTCGTAAAAGACAGAAGCAGGCAGAATGGAGGGCACGTGTTTCAGTGCGTGTTCAAACTGCAGTCCCGCTTTTTCGATGGATTCAAGCGTGGGGCCGTAGATTTTCAGCCCCATGGGTGCCCGCATGCCGGTAGAAAGCATGACCAGCCGCGTTTCGATGGGTTGGAGTTTGGGCGCCGACGTCAATCCCGGAATGTTCGTCACCTTCACGATTTCGTTCCAAATGTCGTCCGGATGCTTAATCTGGGGTCGCCACTGACGGAAGTATTCCCCAAAGTTTGCAACAACCAGGGAGTCGGCTGTCAAGGGCCGGTACCTTTCCGTTTCGGGTACGTAGCTTCCACCGTTTTTCAAGACAAAACTGCCGTCTTTGTTGGTCTTGAACCGCATGCGATGCCCGTTTTCATCCAACAGGTATTCCGGCCGGTAATTGATGGTATTTTCAAACATCTGGACAGGTGCCGGGTCGAGCGCCGAATTCACCCGTCCCCATTTGCCCACCGCACTTTCCACCTCGGGAATGGCTGCCAACCGCTTGTCGAGTGTTTCAACATACCGGAGATTCTGCTCAATCCCGGCGTGAGGCATGCTTGTGGGCATCAGTAAAAAGGAGCCTTCGTTGAGCGAGGGCATGAATTCTTTGCCGGTGTTTCGCCAAATGAATATTCCCGCTACCAATGTCAACGTAGGTAGTAGCAGAAATAGGGTTTTGTTTTCCAATGCCCAACGCATGATGGATTCGTAAAAATGAACCACCACCATCAACGCGCCCAGCACAACGGTAATGATTCCCGCAACAAACAGAAAATTGACTAGCAGGCTGTTGTGTGCACCCAAGGGCAACCATTCCACACTCAGCCAATACGTGGCCACCAGTACAACGATGGCCAGATTGATTAACGGTGGTTTTCGTGCATCTTTCCACCGGTGTGCCGTCAGGTTGTTGATACCAACAGCCAGTAACACCACAGCCAGCTCACCCATTCCAACGAATGCCAGTGCAACAGCCCCCGCCAACAAGGCGTAATTGGCATAATGGCGGATTTTCTTCGTATCAATGCGCACGTTGAAAAACAGGTAAACCAAGGTGGGTAGCACGACAATGCCCAATACGAAGGCTGATAGCAAGGCAAATGTTTTCGTGTAAGCGAGCGGATGGAACAGTTTGCCTTCAGCTGCTTCCAACGCAAACACCGGCAAAAAGCTCACCACGGTGGTCGCAATGGAAGTCACCACAGCCGCCCGTACTTCTGTGGTAGCCAGGTAGATCACATTCAACAGTGTTTTACCACGGATGCCTTTGTTCTCCGGTTCTTCTAGATGCCGTAGGATATTTTCCACATCCACAATGCCGATATCCACCATCACACCGATGGCGATGGCGATACCTGAAAGGGCAACAATATTGGCCTCCACGCCAAATAAGCGCATGAGGATGAAGGTCATCAGTACTCCCAGTGGCAGCAGTCCGGAAACAATCAACGATGCCTGCAAATTGAGCACCAGGATTAGAATCACAATGATGCTGATAAGGATTTCGTGGGTCAATGCCGACTCAAGCGTGCCAATGGTTTCTTTGATGAGGCCGGTTCTGTCGTAGAAGGGTACGATGGTAACTTTGGAAATGCTGCTGTCCGGCAAGGTTTTCTGGGGAAGACTCGGTTCCAGCTCCTTGATGACGTTTTTAACGTTGGTGATCACCGCCATCGGATTGGAGCCATAACGAGCTACCACAACCGCACCTACTGCCTCTGAACCCGCCTTGTCCAGCCCGCCGCGACGGGTAGCCGGTCCAAAACTGACATGCGCCACGTCCCGAATGCGTACCGGAAGGTTGTTGCGCACGGCTACCACTGAATTGGCAAGGTCGTCGGTGTTCTTGATGTATCCAAGGCCCCGAATGAGGTATTCAACCCGGTTCAATTCCATGGTTTCAGCACCGATATCCAGGTTGCTGTTCCGAACTGCATTCATGACCTCCATCACAGACACCCCGAATGCTTTCAAGGCTTCCGGGTTGACATCCACCTGGTATTCTTTCACAAAACCGCCAACGGAAGCTACTTCGGATACTCCCTCAGCCGAAGCCAAGCTGTACTTTACATAATAGTCCTGAATGGTTCGCAACTCCTGCGGGCTCCATCCACCGTTCGGTTTGCCCGTTTTGGGGTTTCTGCCCTCGAGTGTGTACCAGAAAATCTGTCCCAAACCGGTGGCGTCAGGCCCCAGAGTGGGTTGTACGCCCGTTGGCAACGTGCCTGCCGGCAACGAATTCAGCTTTTCCAGTACCCGCGATCGACTCCAGTAAAATGCTACATTATCCTTGAAGATGAGGTAGATGAAGGACATGCCAAACATGGACGTGCTGCGCACGGTTTTTACCCCGGGAATGCCGGAAAGGGCTGTTGTCAGCGGATACGTCACCTGGTCCTGAATGTCTCGTGGGGAACGCCCCATCCATTCAGCAGCTACAATTTGTTGATTTTCACCGATATCCGGGATGGCATCGACCGGAATGGGATCTCTGGGAATCAAGCCGGTATTCCAATTGAACGGGGTGAAGGCAATGCCGGCCACCAACACCGTCAATAGAAATAGAAAGACAATTAACCGATTCTCGAGAAAGTATCGGACAAGTCGGTTAAACATGGTGGTTTAACGGTACTTGCAGCAAGTTGGAAGTTTGTTGTAGGCCTTGCTGTCGGCTTTGATGTTTCCTGCATCGTGACCCACGGCAGCCAGTGCTTTCTGCACAGTCACCACCTTAACCTTGGCGGGATTGTACGTGAGCGTCAGTTTCTTGGTTTTTATGTCCCACACAGCCTTGGTCACACCTGTCACCAGGGCGGCTTTTTCAATGCGTGCTTTGCATATTTCGCAATTGCCGCCTACTGCAAATACGTCTGTTTTTACAACGGCTTTAGATGAGTTGGGGGTTTGAGCAACCACGGTTGAACCTAAAACCACACATAAAATAACAGTAACGAATACCTTGAACGTTTTCATAGTTCTTTTGTGTTATAATTTATAGCATAAATCAATACAACACCTTACGGTGAAGATACAAAAGAATTCGTTCAAATACGATAGACACAAATTCGAGGTAGTTTGACACAAAAGGGTTGAACACTGCCTGGCGGAAAAACAGTTGTTATGGCAAGCAGCTGCGGTGTAGTAATCGGTACATTTTCAGAAACGACAAACGATGCAAGCGGTTGTGAAATTGAAGGGGTAACAAGTGATGCCGAAACATCAAAATGGCTATCGGTACCCCACATTGCCACGACGTCTTTGCAACAGGAGGCGTGCCATGTTGTGCCATTTGAGTGCGGGTTGCTTTCTCCTTCCATGCCGCAACCAGCCAGCTCATGGTTCAGCGACCACTTTACCTGCGCCAGCCTGCCACCACAAAAATGTGATGCCACTGTTACGTGCAGACCCGATGCCAGCAACATGATAACAATCGTTATGGATAAAATCCGTTTCATTGGCTAGGTGAATGTAGGGATGAAGATACGCTCTTTGGTGGTAAAATCCAAGAAGTTGCTACAAAATAAGCATAATTTAACAAGTAAATTGTTTGAAAAAGGAGGTGTGTTGTTGAGGCAACACTGTTTCCGAAATGTTTCAGTAAAGGCATAAAAAAAAGGTTCTACATTGCTGTAAAACCTTGATTTTGAGGGTGGGCCCAACAGGGCTTGAACCTGTGACCCCCTGATTATGAGTCAGGTGCTACTAACCAACTGAGCTATAGGCCCGATTCAGGAAAAGAGCGGCTGATGCTGTCTAAACCCGAAAGCGGGTGCAATATTACGCATTATTTGCGAAACAGCCAAAAGCGGATGGTCAAAACTTCGTATCTTTGCCGCACGTTAGAAAGGCCTCACACTCAACTGGAATGATACGATTAAAGGGCATCAAGAACATCATATTCGATTTTGGCGGCGTACTGGTCGACCTTGATCCGAAGAAAAGCCTGGATGCATTTGCGGCAATTGGGCTGGCTAAGGTGTCTGAATTTCTCACCCTTTATGGACATTCAGGACCCTTTGGGCAGATAGAGAACGGGGAAATCGGGGTGGAGCAATTCCACGATGATGTCCGGTCGCTTTTTGGGGTGACCGCTACTGATGAGCAAATTGATCATGCTTGGCTGTCTTTTCTGGGCGAACTTCCGGTGGCCAAGATGTGTATGGTGCATGAACTGGCCAAAACCTACCGGGTGTTCCTGTTGAGCAATACCAACCCCATTCATATTCGACGGCTCAAGGAATTTGACGAAAACGGCTATCCGCTCCACGAATGCTTTGAGAAATGCTATTATTCGTTTGAGCTGGGTCTGTCAAAACCGGGCAGGGCAATTTTCGAACACGTATTGAACGATGCGGGTCTTGTGCCTGAGGAGACGTTGTTTGTGGATGATGGCCCAGAGAACTGTAAGATGGCCGCTTCGCTTGGCATCAGGACCTATCAGCCAAAACCCTTTGAAGATAGTGCCGCCCGCTTGCTACGGCCCTCCGCTTGCGTGGCCACCATGGGGTTTTTTGATGGCGTCCACCGTGGCCACCAATTTTTGATTGAAACGACTAGACGGTTGGCTGCCGAAAAAGGGTTGCCCTCGTTGGTCATCAGCTTTTGGCCACATCCCCGCATGGTGTTGCATACCGATTTTTGTCCCCAACTCCTCACGGATTTGGAGGAACGCACCGCGTTGCTGAAGGAAACCGGAGTGGAGTACCAGTTGTTGCTCGATTTTGACCTGAACCTGGCTGAGTTGAGTGCCGAGGCGTTCATGGCCTTGCTGAAGGAAGAATGGAACGTCAACACCTTGGTGGTGGGGTTCGATCACCAGTTTGGCAACTTAAGGACAGACAATATGGACGACTACCGAAAATACGGTTTGGCGTTGGGTATTGAAGTGGTTCAGGTAGACCCCTTTTTTCTTTCTCAAATCTCGGATGCACTTACCTCGGTGGCATCTACCTTATCCATATCTTCGTTGCTCTCGAATCCAAGGAAAACAACGGTTAGTTCTTCGTTGATTCGGCGACTTATTCTTGCCGGTGAGGTGGAGGTGGCCAACCTGGCATTAGGAAGACCTTTTTCTGTGAAGGGCGTTGTGGTAAGTGGTCATCACATTGGAAACTCCTTGGGTTTTCCAACGGCCAATGTGCAGCCTGTTTCTCCCAATAAGCTGATACCCGCCATTGGGGTGTATGCTGTATGGGTTTATGTGGAGGGGCAGGTATTCAAGGGAATGCTGAATAGTGGCAGAAGGCCTACTTTATATGCCGATTCACCCATTGTCATTGAGGTGCACTTGCTTCACTTTTCCGGTGATTTATACGGTAAAACCCTGACCATCCGGTTTATGAAGCGTATTCGACCAGAAGAGCACTTTGCCAATGTTGAGGCGTTGGTTGAACGATTAAATCGGGATAGGGAGTTTGTAGAGTCGTATCTTGGCTGATAATAGCCGAAAATTTACTTTTTTTCTTCCGGAACGATGGGAATGTGGCGTTTGATGCTTTGTTCCAGCGAGATCAGTGTTTCTGTCGCTGTAACGCCCTCGATTTCCTGAATCTGTCGGTTCAAGAGTTCCATCAAATGCTCGTTGTCGCGGCAATAGAGCTTGACCAAGATGGTGTAAGGGCCGGTGCAAAAATGGCATTCAATGATTTCGGGTATTTTTTCCAAGGAAAGGACCACGTCTTTGTACCTGGAACCTCGATCAAGTTTCACTCCAATGTAGGTGCACGTTTGGAATCCGAGGGTTTTTGGGTTGATGGTATAGCCAGAGCCGGTAATAACTCCAAGATCAATAAGGCGTTGTACCCGTTGGTGAATGGCAGCTCGGGAAACGCCACAAACAGCCGCCACGTCTTTGAAGGGTACACGGGCGTTCTTCGTAATTATATCAAGAATCTGTCGATCCAAGGCATCAATTTTCTCAACAACAATCGGTTCACTCATAGCGTAACGTTTAAAGCAAAGTAAGGAATAGTTTTTCACATTGAAAAGTCGTATCGTAAAAAAAAGGGTTGCACCGGCTCGGAGCAACCCCTTTTTTCTGATGGGGAGAAATTATTTTCCGGCAGATTGTCCGCCAATTCCCAATAATTCCACTTCAAAGATTAACATATCACCGGGTTTGATGACACCTGGTACGCCTTCATCACCGTAAGCCAAGTTGGAAGGAATCCAAAATTTGTAGTTGGCACCAACGCTCATGTACTTGATACCTTCTTGCCATCCGGGAATAACCTGGCCGAGCACGAATTCAACAGGTTGGCCACGTTTAATGGAACTGTCAAATACTTTTCCATCCAACAGTGTACCGTGGTAGTTAACCTTAACTGAGTCTGTTTCGGTTGGTTTTGGTCCGCTACCTGCCTTAATTACTTCGTATTGCAATCCAGAAGGTGTTGTAATGACGCCCGCTTTCTTGCCGTTCTTTTTCATAAAGTTGGCAACTTCTTTTTTGTTCTTTTCAGCAGCCTGAAGTTGAACGGTCGTTAAGCATTTCTGGAAAACAGCGTAGGCTTCTGATTGTGAGATGGCCAACTTGTTGGTATCACCTCTCAATGCGGCTTCGAAGACATCCAGGAACAGGTCTATGTTCATGTCTACAGGGATTTCCTTCTTCAGGTTTTCTGCCAAGCTGTAACCCATACCGACACCATAAGCGTAGCTAAGGCTGTCGGTCGCAGTTTTCATTCTCTTTTCAGATGTTTTGCTGCAGGAGGCAAAGCTTACGCTGAGTACCAGCATGATTGCGACAAAAAAGAAACTCAATTTTTTCATTTGTTTGGTCTTTATAGTTTTAGTTGGTAAAATTCGGGGCAACGTATCCATCGCCGTGCATCCGTTTCACTACGCAAACGGTCAGCAAAAGTAAATATTTTTTTGTAATTTAGAGCCACTAATCAGATTCATTAACAGTATGGGAAAAACGATTCGCATTTTTTGCGTAAATACGGGTAAATATGCCATATTCCCTATGGGAACATCAGCTTACGAAATTTATCAACAAATGGCAGAAGATGTGCTGCCCAGAGCCATTGCAGCACGGATCAACAATAAGACAGTCAGTCTTAAGTACGAATTATACAACCCCAAACAAATTGAGTTTATTGACATTAACAGCAGTTCCGGGATGCGCGCTTACGTACGCACACTTGCTTTTATCCTGGCGTCGGCCATTTCGGAATTGTATCCCAAGGGTGTGTTCAGGTTGGAGCATCCTGTTTCCAAGGGGTATTTCTGTGAATTGGATTTAGGAAGGCCACTCAAGCAGAATGACCTGTCTGCCATAAAAAAACGCATGCAGGAATTAATCAATGCGGATAATCCCATTGATTATTACCAAGAAGAGACAACAGTCGTGATGGATATGTTTAGGGAAATCGGACGGTTGGATATTGTGAATTTGCTGGAAACGAAAGGCTCATTGTATAGCGGGTATTGGAAGATGGGTTGGCACATCGATATCTATTACGGAGCCTTGGCCGTTTCCACGGGTTTCATCAACTTGTTTGATATTAAGCCCTATTTCAACGGATTTTTGTTGCAGGTACCCAATAGAAGGAAGCCGACCAAGTTGGAAGATATTGTGCCTCAGCTTAAGATGCTGGGTGTATTCAACGAGTATATGAAATGGAACCGAATCATGTTGCTGAACACCGTTGGTGATTTGAATAAGGCTTGCCTGAAAGGGGAATCGACCAATTTGATCAACATCACCGAGTCGTTGCAAGAAAAGAAAATGATGCAGATTGCAGATATGATCCAACAACGTGAAAAAGCGAAGATTATTCTCATTTCCGGGCCGTCTTCTTCGGGCAAAACCACGTTTGCCAAGCGTTTGACCATTCAGCTGATGGTGCTTGGAATTAAGCCGGTTTCGCTGTCGTTGGATAATTATTTTGTTGACCGGGAACTGACGCCTCTTGATGAGAAGGGCCAATATGATTTTGAGTCGTTGTACGCTCTTGATCTTCCTTTATTCAATAATCAGTTGAAAGATCTGCTCGATGGTAAGGAAGTGGAAATTCCCCAGTTCAACTTTACGTTGGGCAAGAAGGAGTACTTGGGAGATACGTTGAAACTTGGCTCCAATACCGTGTTGATTTTGGAAGGCATTCACGCCTTGAATCCCGATTTATTGCCGGAAATCAGCAGCGAGTTCTTATTCAAGGTCTATGTCTCTGCCCTGACTTCCATTTCGTTGGACAATCACAACTGGATTCCGACAACCGACAACCGGTTGCTGCGTCGCATCATTCGAGATAGCCGCTATAGGGGTTATTCGGCAATGGACACGATTTCCCGTTGGGAAAGCGTGCGGTCGGGTGAGGAAAAATGGATCTTTCCGTTTCAAGAGAACGCCGATGTCATGTTCAATTCTGCGTTGATTTTCGAATTTTCCGTGCTTCGTACCCATGCCGAACCCATTTTGAGGCAAGTGCCTCAACGCTGTGCTGAATATACGGAATCGCACCGCCTGCTGCGGTTTCTGGAATACTTTGTGCCCATTTCTGATCCGGAAATACCCCGGACTTCCTTGCTCAGGGAGTTTCTTGGGGGAAGCAGTTTTCGTTACTGATGGGAGATTGTGGCCTTTTTTGTACTTTTGAAAAAAATTCAGTCTGCGTGTCATGATCCGTCAAATCCAGCAACAAAAGCTGCTTCAGAAGCTATCGCCTCAACAGATTCAACTGGTGAAGTTGTTGGAGATACCTTCCATTGAAATGACAGATCGTATATTGAAAGAAGTTGACCTGAATCCGGCCTTAGAGCTGGGAGAATCTGTCCCTTCAGAGCACGATGACGAGACGTCCTTTCAGAACAGTGATGAAGGAAACGACAACGATTTCCTAATGGACGACGTTTCGCCCGACGATGACATCCCCGATTATAAATCACAACTACCCGGTAGCGGACGGCAGCCGGATGTATGGAGGGAATGGGTATCGGCCGGTACTGAGACCACATTGAACGATTTTTTGTCTGATCAAATGTCACTTAAGGAGCTTGACCCCATCGATCGTCAACTTGCCGACTTCATCATCGGCAATATTGATGACGACGGCTACCTGAGGCGCTCCCCCGTATCGATAACCGACGATTTGGCCATCATCCTGGGGTTGGATGTTCCTGCTTCAAGGGTGGAAGCTGTTATCCGCCTTATACAGACGTTTGATCCTGCCGGAGTGGGGGCTTCCGATTTGAGGGAGTGCATGTTGTTGCAATTGCGCCGAAAACAGCGTACACCCCTAGTAGAGCGCACTATTTTGCTCGTTGAAGACCATTTTGTGGACATGTCAAAAAAGCATTTTGAGGTTATCCTTAAAAAAATGGAGTGTACGCACGAGGAGTTAAAAGCAATGATGCAGGAGATTTACCGCCTCAATCCGAAACCCGGCAATTTGTTTGGCTCTGTCCTTGAACAAAGCAAGGAACAGGTCATTCCCGATTTTCTGCTTGAGAATGCCGACGGCTATTTGCAACTAACGCTTAACAACGGTACCGTGCCTGAATTGCATGTAAGTCGTGAATACCTGGAACTGCTGACCGACTATAAGTCGACTACAAAAAATCAAACAAAAGAAAAGAAGGAAGCCTTGCTGTTTGCCAAGGAAAAAGTGGAGTCGGCACATTGGTTTATCGACGCGGTGCGACAACGACAGGAAACACTTTTCAAGACCATGCAGGCTATCATCAATTACCAGCGGTCCTATTTTCTGGATGGAGACGAGAAGCATCTTAAACCGATGATTCTTAAGGATATTGCCGACAAGACGGGCTACGATATTTCCACTATCTCACGCGTGAGCAACAGTAAGTACATTCAAACCGAATTTGGCATTTTCCCGGTGAAGTATTTTTTCACAGAGGGGATGCAGACGGAAAGTGGCGAAGAAGTTTCCTCGTTGGAGATCAAGACTATACTTCAGGAAAGTATTGAAAATGAACAGAAGAAGAATCCGTTAACGGACGACCAACTATCCGCTATCCTAACCGAAAAAGGGTATGTCATTGCACGTCGTACCATTGCAAAATACAGGGACCAACTGGGAATTCCAGTTGCCAGACTACGAAGAGAGATCTAATAAACAGGCTATGACACAACTTTTTAGATGGATTTCCGGCATTTTGCATCCGATGCTCCTGCCTTTTATTGGAACGATATTGTTGTTTCAGACAGGGTTGTACAGTCAATGGCCGATCAGCTATAAGTTGTATGTGCAAGGCTTGGTCTTTATAACGACAGCCATTTTGCCGGCGTTGGCCATCTTATTACTTCGACGTAAGGGGGTGATAACCGACTTGGACGTGTCGGTTCGTTCACAACGCGTGATTCCCTATCTTGTTTTTGGACTTACCTATGCGGCAACTGTTTTTTTTCTAATGAGAGCTGCGTTTCCATGGACGATTGTCAAGTTGTTTTTGGGGTCGTTGCTTTCCATTTTAGTGGCCTTCATTATCACATTGAAATGGAAGATCAGTGCGCATACAATGAGTTTTGGTTGTTTGACGGGCGGAGCTTTTGTGATTTGCCTGGAGCAACACGTGAATCCCCTGCTCTTTTTTGTGGTCTTGTTCGTCTTGGCCGGTTTACAGGCAAGCAGTCGGGTGTATTTGAAAGCCCATACATTGGCTCAGGCCGGTGTAGGTTTTGTCCTGGGTGTGGTATGTATATGTGGTATGTATTTTTTAATCCCCTAATAGATAATGACTATGAATATTCCTGAAAAATTACTGTACACGAAAGATCATGAATGGCTGAAATGCGAAGGCGATGAGGCGTTGATTGGCATTACCGACTATGCCCAATCGGAACTGGGTGACATTATTTTTGCAGAAATGCCTTCCATTGGGGATGCATTCGATAAAGAAGTTGCCTTTGGAACGGTGGAAGCCGTTAAAGCGGTATCTGAGGTTTTCCTTCCTGTTGCCGGTGAGGTGATTGATGTGAACGCCGATCTTACCGACAAACCTGAATTGATCAATGAAGACCCCTATGGTGCAGGATGGATGGTTCGCCTCCGTCTGAAAAATCCCGCTGATGTGGAGGGTTTGATGGATGCAGCTGCCTATAACCAATTTATCCAATAAACGATGAAACCAGTTGTCAGTATCATCATGGGCAGCACGTCAGATATGAAGGTGATGGAAGGCGCTGCCACTTTGTTGAACGAGTTTAAGATTCCCTTTGAGATTAACGCCCTTTCGGCTCACCGCACCCCGCAGGAAGTGGAACAATTTGCGGCTCAGGTAACCGAAAGAGGTATCAAAGTCATCATCGCTGCAGCCGGAATGGCAGCCCATCTACCGGGTGTGATTGCTGCCACGGCAACGATTCCTGTCATCGGTGTTCCCATTAGTGCCACTCTGGGTGGAATGGATGCTTTGCTGGCCATCGTACAAATGCCTCCGGGAATACCTGTCGCAACGGTGGGCATTAACGCATCGCAGAATGCAGCTATTTTGGCTGTTCAAATACTTTCGCTTGGCAATCCCGAACTGGCAAAAGCGCTGGTCGAATACAAACAAGGTCTAAAGCAAAAGATTGTGAAAGCCAACGAGGACCTGAAAACCATTGAATACGCTTATAAAACCAATTAATGCCGTATTGTCCTGATCTGTTCAATCCCAGCCGCCGAAAAAGCACCATCGTACGAATCGGTTCGTTGCTCATGGGTGGAGGCGAGCCTGTTCGCGTTCAATCCATGACCAATACCTCCACCATGGATACAAAAGCCAGTGTTGCACAGGTACTGCGCTTGGTTGAGGTGGGAGCTGAGCTGGTCCGGCTGACGGCACAAGGTGAACGTGAGGCAGCCAATTTGGCAAACATCAAAGCCGCTCTGCGCGAAAAGGGCTGCGAGGTGCCCCTGGTCGCCGATATTCACTTCAATCCCAAGGCAGCCGATGAGGCGGCCTTGCACGTGGAAAAAGTACGCATCAATCCGGGGAATTATGTAGATCCCGTGAAGACATTCCGTCATTTCGAATACACCGAGGTCGAATATGCACTGGAACTGCAAAAAATTCGTGACCGGTTTCTGCCTTTCTTGGAACGCTGTAGCGAGCATGGAACGGCTATACGCATCGGTGTCAACCACGGTTCGTTGTCCGATCGCATCATGAGTCGATACGGCGACACACCGGCAGGTATGGTTGAGTCGTGTATGGAATTTTTGCGGTTATGCGTAGCAGCATCCTTCTTCAACGTGGTAATCTCCATTAAGGCGTCAAACACCTTGGTCATGGTGTATACTGTCAGGCTGCTGGTAGAGCGGATGGACACAGAGAATATGCATTTCCCGCTTCATTTGGGTGTTACCGAAGCAGGAGATGGGGAAGATGGACGAATCAAATCGGCCGTTGGTATCGGAACGCTCTTGCTGGATGGTATAGGCGACACCATTCGGGTTTCGCTGAGCGAAGAACCCGAATATGAGATACCCGTTGCCAAACAGTTGATTGAGCTGGTTCAACAACGATGTAAGAACAATCAGATAGCAGCTATTGCATATCCTTTCTTTCAGCCGTTTTCGTACCAACGGCGTGAAACCCGCTCTGTGGGTTTCATGGGTGGAACACAGGTTCCTGTTGTCCTTGTAAACGAGGGCAAGCGTCGTGTTGCTGAGGCACTGGAAGGAGGACAAACTGGCGTTTCCTATCCGATAATTACCGCGGATGAGTTTGATTGCCTGGTTGACATACCAACAACCATCACCTTTGTCACAATCACCCTGAATAGTCTGAATGAATCGAGGCTGAAGCAGCTTGATGCGAATGAAAACATCGTGTTGTTGCTGCATGCGAAGAGCCTGGGCGAACGCAGGGCTTTCTTTCATGCCCTGATGAACGCGGGTTGCCGTACTCCGGTTATTCTATGCGTGGAAGAGTCGTACGCCACTGCTGAGGAGCTGCAACTGGGCTTGAGCCTTGATGTGGGCCCTTTGTTGATGGATGGTTTTGGCGACGGACTTATGTACATTCCGGCTGCCGGTTCTTTGGTTAAAACTGACTGGATTACACGGGTACTGTTTGGTATTTTGCAAGCGACACGGTTGCGCATCAGTAAGACCGAGTATATTTCGTGTCCGGGTTGTGGGCGTACTTTGTTTGACTTGCAGCGCACCATTGCTCGAATTAAGGCAAGGACAAACCAGTTAAAAGGTCTAAAGATTGGCATCATGGGATGCATCGTGAACGGTCCCGGAGAAATGGCCGATGCCGATTATGGCTATGTGGGTGCAGGCAGGGGGAAGGTAAGCTTGTACAAAGGTCAGACTTGTGTGGAAAGAAATATTCCCGAAGACCAAGCGGTAGACAAACTGGTCGAACTGATCAAGCAATACGGCGACTGGAAAGAACAATAAACGCATTTTTACTATAAAAAAGAGGCTGTCTACTAAAGACAGCCTCTTTTTTTCGTGCGCCACGTAGGGCGTATCAGTGAGTTGTTTACTTCAATAGAGCGGCCACTGACGCGTCCAACAAGTACTTGGAGAACTCAACATCGTTCAGGGCTTTCTTGGCATAGCTCTTGTCAGCTTTGACAGCTGCGCTAAGTCCACTTACAACCAGGTCTTTGTTGTTGGTTCTGGCACCAACCAATGCTGTTAGGTAGTTGGTTTCTGCATTGGGCTGAGCAACTGCATCCAGGGTTGTTTTGGCTTTGTTGTAATCCTTGGTCAATAATTGAGCCAAGGCTGCGTTGTTTGTTTTAAGGTCGCCAAAAGAGGTAACGGCTTTTGCGTATTGACCTTGTTTCAGGTATAGGATGCCTTGAGCCTCTTTCAGCCCTTCTGAGCCGGCTGCGCCTCCCAAGTAACTGTTTACGGTGGTGTCATCGGATCCGGTGGCCAATGCAACCAATGCAAGGTTACCGCTTACTTCCGAAGACTTGTTCAAGCTGTAGGCTTTATCAAAGCTGGTCTTAGCCTGTGCCATTCTACCGGTCGTGAACTGAACGACACCTAAATTATTGAATCCGCGGTAGTCGCTCGGAAACAACTCGGTGGCTTTTTTGTAAATGCTTTCTTTTTCAGCAGAGCTGGATACGAGGTTGCCTGCATACAAAAGTTCTTCGATGGATAGGCTGGAAGGGTTGTTCAAGGCGCTGTTTTTAAGCTCTTCATCCGATTTGCCAATCACATCCATCGTTATTTTCAGTTTTGAACGTCTCAACTGGGGGAGAATCTCCTCGGCTAAGTTTTTGTAAACGGCAGACAGGTTTTTGATTTCTTGTTCGCGTTTTTCCGGATCTTGGTACATGGCTAATACACGAAGGATCAATTCTTTGTCTTGCATGCTGGATGCATTGACCAATTGTTGGAATCCATCCCAGTCTTCTGCCGTAAAGTGAGCGTCAACGGGTGTAGTGAGGTTGGCACCCTTGATGGTTTTGTTTAAGAATCCAAGAGTGGTTTTTTCACGATCGCCTGCCAGTTTCTCGTTCAGTGAAATGGAGCCATCGGGAGAAGCGAAAGAAGCAAGCTCGATGGAGGTGATTTTCTTATTGGCGTTGCTTCCGGATTCAACGATTTTTCCGGTCAGATCCTTAACGGGAGCTGAACTCAATTCGCTGTTGCGCAACTTGGATTGTTGGATCAGGAAGAGGATGCTGGCTTCTTGTGCTTCCTGGATGACGCGTTGGAACTTGTCTTTCGAGGCTATAGGTTTTGCACTGGCAGCATTGGTTAGCATCTCAGTGGCGATGACACCGTCGGCTACTTTGATATCTGGAATGGTGATGTCTTTCTTTCCAATTTTCGTGGTGAAACGCAGGTAAAGTTCCGATTTGCTCATGGCAGGCACATACGTGTAAACCGTGCTCAGTGAAACAGAACCACCTTCTTTACCAATGACCTTGTTGTTGGCTTTTACTTTTGCACCTTGCACGGTCAGGGGTGTACCAAGAGCTTCTCCTCCTTCATATTTCAAAACCGGTGTGATGGTCACCACTGCCTTGGCTGGAACCGATTTGGCAGGGAAAGTACCGTCAATGGTAGCAGCAATTTTGCCGCCCTGTACAACGAGCACTTCTGGTGTTACTTTGAAATAGTCACTCGAGGGGGCGAATTTTCCTGCGCAGGATGTCAGCAGCAAAACAAACGCCAGCATGAGTGACAGAGAAATACATTTCTTCATGTTCGTATTGTTTATAGTTAATCAATATCAATGTTTGCACAAAAATACAAAATATTTGAAATATTGAAAGCCAGCGCTTTCATTATCCTGAAATGTTAACACCGTTTATGCTTTTTCAAGGTATTAATAGCTTAAGAACTCCATATTTTCCGTGTGCGTTTATACGGAGGAGGTACAAATGCCGCTTGGAAGGAACAAATTCGAGCGGTATAATTGGTGGCAGCCCTTTTTGAGTATGCACCCGTTTCCCGGTTAGGTCGTACACATCAACGGTGGTTTCTGTTGTCCAGTCATCGGGAAACAAGAGGGAGGCCTTATTGCTTTGTTTTGAAATGTAAACAAGGGGGATTCGGGGAGGCAACGTGTCGTTGTTGTATTCTGTACTGTCTAAACTGGTAATGGTATCAAATGTAACAACAGGCTCTATCCAAAGTGAGGTATAAACAGGTTGATCCGGGTGTTTGGAAAAAGGAAACCACTCTAATCGTTGGGCAAACCAGGATGTATTAAGCGTTGTTTGCCGGTTGAGGGCTGCATAGACATAAAACGAGTCACTTTGGTTACTGATGGTCTTGTCAACCTCGTAACCCACATAAAAATCGGATCCCGCCCGAATGGGTTTATCGAATCGGAGGTAGTTCTCCGCCTGCGCATAATGGGTTTTGTTGACGCGAATAAACCGTCCGGAAGAATAATCTTTGTACGTTGGATTAAGGGTGGCCTTTACCAATTGTTTGCCGGGCTTCTCTCCGCCTTCGTAGATGGAAACAATGACTGGGGATTTGCTGTTGTAATTGCCTTTGAATGCCATCAAGTAAAGGCCATACACCGTTCTGGCTGAATCGGTGATGAAGTGTTCGGCATAGTCGTTGGTCCCAAAGCTGTTTTGACCCACTAACGAGCCGTTACCGGGTGCGTTCACCATGAGAGCCCCCAGGGAATCGGAAGGTTGGATGTTTGACAGGCGTTGTGCGGGATTGGTTGCGTATGGATCGAGTCCGTCCAACCGGATAACCGCAGGGTTGTTTACGGCGAGACCAGGAGCTAACCAATGCTTGAGTTGTTTGGTTGAATCGGGGAATTGGTCCCAAGCCCGGTTGAATCGAAAAAAGAAGTCTCCGGTATAGTCCGATTCACAGCCGTTTTCACCGCCGGAATCACCCCCTGTCATACCTCCCACCAATCGGTCGTTTTTGTCGAATAAGGGGGCGCCTGATGAACCATACCAGGTGTGACCTTTTTCCCACTTGCTGACAAGCCAATGGTTGTTGCGGGCGATGCCGTCGTTTGTTCCGATCCAACTGGTTGGAACGAGTGTGTCTTCTTCCACTGCATATTTCGCAACTTCTCCTTTTGGGTAATGGAGACTGGTAAAGGGGGCTGCTGTAGCTACTGTGTCGGTTGACCATCCGGCCAAATAGGGCCTGTAGTCAACAGGGGGTAGCTTATCCAGTTCGAGTAAGGCAAAATCGACCTCATTGCTCAAGGCCCTGGTCTTGGAGCCGGATACGGAAAATTCTTCTGATCCACGGATGTCGGTTCGGCAGCGAGGCGATTGGTAATTCAAAAAGGCCACCACTCTTCCGCCTAAGGAAGGATTGTTTTGCAGGCAATGCGAGGCGGTCAACAGATACGGTTTCCCGTCTTTGGCGGTATTGTTCAGCAGTGTTCCGGTGCAATACGTGTTTCCGTTAATAATAAGCAAGCAGGTGCTTCTGGATAGTTGGTCATAGGTGGTGTCGCAAGAAACATCAGGCAGGCAGGGCAGGTTCAGTTGATTGAATCGGGTGCCAATTCGAAACAAGCCCATGTAATCGTGGTTGACTTCGGTAATGGCTATCTCACCCCTGAAGGCTGCGTCCTTCGGTTCTTGGTATTCAATTGTCAGTTCGTCTCCTTCCACCGGTGCCACGCTGAGTTCGCCGCCATCAGGTTTGTTTTTGTTGGTGAACGCTCCCAGAACGCACGACTGGTCTTTGTTGTACAAAAAAACCTCAGCTCCATCAGGTAGCTTGAATGTGCCGAATAATACGTTCAAGCTGAAGGCACCCGGCGAGCGGACGCCTACTTTCCAGACCCTGACACCATCGGCAGTAGTGAAGGTGACTCCGGAATTTTCCGGTGAAAGGTTGGTAAAGAAGGTGTGCGCAAATTTAATACCCCCAATGCGGTTGCCGGGCAAGGCATCTATCTTGAGTAAGGAATCTATGTTGATGGGAGGAAGGTCTATTACGTAATCAACCACGGAGCCAATGGAAGAGTGTTTTTCTGCCTGAATACCCAATGGTCGGCCTCCATACGAAAGTTGTGCCGGGGTAGGCATGGATAGCATCGCCGCCATCCAAGTTAGCAACAGGTAGGGAAGCAAGCCCGTTTTTCGGTTCAACTCACTAGTGGGAAAGTGTGTCATGTGCCCAGTCTGTTTTACGGTTGAAATACAGATGTACCGGCCACCAAGTGGCAGGAAGGCTAATTAGGACGGTGGTTACAAAAACAACCAACACGTCGAACAGGTCCAACTGCACCGGATAGGCATCAACGATGTAATTGCCTCCACCGCCGAGTTTCAGCAATCCAAAATGCTGTTGAAGCAAGCAGACTGCTGTCCCGATGATGACACCCAATACGGCTCCGGTCAAGGCGATTAACCGACCTTCCATCAGAAAGGTACGCCGTATAAAGGCGTTATCTGCTCCAAGTTCGCTCAGGGTTACAGCATCTTTTCTTTTTTCCAGGATCAGCATGGATAAGGAGCCGACTACGTTGAACAGTGCGATCAGCAGAATAAAAGAGAGCATCAAATAGGTCATCCATTTTTCAATGCGGTTGACCCGGTACATATCGGCTTTTTGTTCCATCAGACCCTGTACGTCGTAGCTTGCGCCCAATTTTTTTTGGAAGCGGGAAATGACTTTCTGTGGGTTCACACCCTCGTGTAATTTAATTTCAATGGCGGTTACTTCTTCCGGGTATTCAAAGATATCCCGTGCCAGTGATAGGGGGACGATTACAAGATTGTTGTCGTATTCGGGTTGATTAATGCTGAAGGTGCCGCAAACCAACACCTGATAGGGTTTGAAAGAGGCTGCCGGATTGGCCAGATTGATGTTTCCTGTCCGTTTTGGAACGTGGATGGTGATGGGGTCTACAAAGGAAGTACCTGTTCCCAGCACGGAGGCAAGCCCGACGCCCAGGGTTGCGTATTGAAAATCATATTCCTTCAGTTTGAATGAGCCGGCAACCATCAGGCTGTCTATTTGGGTCAAGCGGTTGTAGGAATCATCTACCCCTTTAATGACGGCGCTGGTTTGTGCATCCTTATAAATCAGCAGGGCATTTTCTTGCAGTGTTTCGCAGTAGACCGCCACATCCTTGTCGGTCTTGATGCTGTGAAAGGCCTCGGAATTGGGAATAAAGGTTTTGCCTTCTGTTGCCTTGATGTTTATTTGAGGGTCAAAATTCCCGTAGATGGTTTTCAACAAGTCTTGAAACCCGTTGTATACGGATAAGGTGATAACCAATGCCGCTACCGCTACCATGACGCCAAATACTGACACCAAGGATACCAAGTTGATCGCATTGTGTGTCTTCTTTGAAATCAGGTACCGACGAGCTATGAAAAAAGGCAGGTTCACCAAAAATCGAATTAACGGGGATTGATTTTATTCAGCAGGTTGTCGATACTTTCCGCATAATCCAACGAGTCGTCGAGGAAAAAGGTCAGTTCGGGCATTCGTCTGAGTTGGAAACGCAACCGGGTGGCAAGGTCGTGCTTGATGCTTTTGGCTTGTTGCTGTACGGTTTTGATTACAGTGGGCCCATTTTCGCTCGGAAAGATGCTGAGGTAAACGCGGGCTGTACTCAAATCAGGACTAACCCTGACCTGGCTCACGGAAATCAATAAGCCTTGTGCTGACCGGGTTTGGAGTAAAAAGACCTCGCTGAGCTCTTTTTGCAGCAAACGGTTTATTTTTAGTTGTCTGGTGGTATCCATTTAGTTCTTTTTTCGGATAAGGGTAAGCCCGTCCCGGAGGGGTAGCATGACCTTTTCCAGTTCGGAATCGGTGGCAATGTACTTGTTAAATTTGGAAATAGCAAGGCTTTGACTATCATTGCCGGCTATGGGTTCAAGGATTTTTCCTCCCCACAGGGTGTTGTCCACCAAGATAAAGCCTCCGGGTGAAACCAATGGCCTAACAGCTTCAAAGCAAGCCTGGTAGTCTCGTTTATCCAAATCTAAATAAACCAGGTCAAACGGGCCTTGCAGGGTAGGGATGACATCGAGGGCTTCACCAAGGTGAAGCTGGATGCGGTTGTTCCATTCCGATAACGAGAACCAATGACGAATGGTGTCTTCCAGCTCGTCGTTATGCTCAATGGTGTGGATTTCGGTAGCTGAATCGGTGCCTTCGGCCAGGCAAAGTGCCGAATAGCCGGTAAATGTGCCCAGTTCCAACACTTTTTTCGGACGAATCATACGACACAACATAACCAACAGACGTCCTTGCAGGTGGCCGGAGATCATCCGTCCGTTGAGCAGCCTGAGCTTGGTTTCCCTGCTCAGCTGTTGCAGCAAGGGAGACTCCTCATCGGAGTGGTCCAGCAGGTATTGTTCCAGCAAATCGTCCATGGTCTTCTTGTTATTCAGCGCCGGAGAAATTCGGCAATAAGAAGTGGTCGGCGTTGTTAATCATGGTATCCACATGGTTCACCTCCAGAAAGGTGGTGCCACCCGCTACCCCAAAGCTGCTGCTCAAGTAGATGATCCTATCCTCGCTGCACAGCAACTCGCGTTGTTTGAGCATGCGTAAGGCCGACACCAGGTAGATGCGGGTATTTTTCCGAATTTCCTGGTAAATGGGAAACACGCCATAGGAAAGAGCCAGTTGTCTGACAGTCCGTTCTCGGTAGCAAATGGCGTAGACCGGATTCTTTCCCCTAAAGGCGGCGATGTACCTCGCAGTAGTGCCCGTATAGGAATCGGTCACGATGGCTGCCGATTTCAGCACGGCAGAGGCGTTGACTGCCTGTTGAGCTAGAAACGCTGTGGCATCGAGGTCTCCTTCGAACGGAACTACGATGTCATTGACGCTCATTTTAGATTTTTCGGCTTCTTCGGCAATTTTAGCCATGGTCTGCACCGCTTCCAATGGGTATTTTCCGTAGGCAGTCTCACCGCTCAGCATCAGGGCATCAGTGCGGTAGTAAATAGCATTGGCGATATCGGTCACCTCGGCCCGGGTGGGACGTGGATGCTCAATCATGGAATGCAGCATCTGTGTGGCAACGATGACGGGTTTCTTAGCCTCAACGCATTTGCGAATCAGCATCCGTTGGATGGCGGGAATCTTTTCCTGGGCCACCTCGATGCCGAGGTCGCCGCGGGCCACCATCACGCCGTAGGCGACTTCCAAAATTTCGTCAATATTGTCCACTCCCTCCTGATTCTCGATTTTGGCGATAATCTTGATGGGGCTGACGTTATCATCGAGGATTGCCTGAATGTCAAGTACGTCTTGTTTGTTGCGTACGAACGAGTGCGCGATGAAATCCACACCGTAATCGATGGCAAGCAGGATGTTTTTTTTGTCTTTTTCGGTAAGCGTGGGTAGATTGATACGCACTCCGGGAATGTTTACGCTTTTTCGGCTTCCCAGCACACCATCATTTTGTGCTTCACAAACAAGGTAATCGGGTGTTTTGTCAATCACCTTCATATCAATTTCTCCATCGTCAATCAACAGGTTGATGCCCGTGTTGATATCCTTGACCAGTTTTGGGTAAGAGCAACTGATACATGTAGACGTGGTCTCCAGTTCGGGGTTGCCCACGAAATGGAGGATATCACCGGTCTTGATGTAAATATCTTTCCCCCCTTCGTTGTAGGTTGTCCTGATCTCAGGTCCTTTTGTATCCATCAGGATGCCGATTTCCGACGAAACGGCGCGAACATTGTTGATGATGGTTGCGAATCCCTCCTCACTTAAATGGGCTGAATTCATGCGCACCACATTCATGCCTGCTTCAAACAAGGCTTTAAGAAAGTCAATATCGCACCGTTTATCTGAAATGGTGGCGACAATTTTAGTATGTTTGATCATATGCTGTTTAGTTTCGTTTCAATGCCAAAATGGCTTCAATGCCTTTTCGGTAAGACTCCATTCCGTATCCTGCAAACGTAGCCTTACAGGCAGATTCAATCATGGATACGTGGCGAAAAGGTTCTCGCTGGCTGATAGCTGAAATGTGCACTTCGATTACCGGGGTACTCACTGCCCGTATGCAATCACCTAAGGCAATCGATGTGTGGGTGTAACCGCCAGCGTTCAAGACAATGCCCTCGTAATCAAACCCGATAGCCTGTATCTTATCGATTAAGTCTCCTTCGTGGTTCGATTGATAATACTCGAAGTCAACCTGCGGAAAATCGTTTTTTAAGGATTTAAAATAGGATTCAAACGATTGGTTTCCGTAGATGCCAGGTTCTCGCTTACCCAATAAGTTCAGGTTGGGACCGTTTATGATGGCAATACGAATCATGATGCAGCCTTTTTTGTATTTTTGCCAGAACGGGAGGCTAATCCTATGGAAGAATCAGCCAATTTTTATCGCTACAAAGGTACGTTTTTTTTTCAAATAAGGAGTATGCAACAGCTTGGGGATATAGGATGGATGAAAAAATACACAGCTTACCTGAAGCTGGAGAAGTCACTTTCGGCAAACACGGTTGAAGCGTATTTGAAGGATGTCGCAAAGCTGTCCGGTTTTGTGGGAGACGACACTTCGTTGATTCGTGTCACGCCATCAATGCTGGAAACGTTCTTTGCTCAGTTGCGTGATGTGGGCATTAACGCCAGGTCGCAGGCGCGGATTTTGTCGGGCATCAAGTCGTTTTTCCGATTCTTGCTGTTGGAAGAAGTGATTGAGGCTGATCCCACCGATTACATCGACGCGCCGACCATTGGACGTCATCTACCCGAAGTGCTGAGCCTTGGCGAAATTGACAGCATCATTCAGGGAATTGATGTGTCTAAGAGAGAGGGGCAGCGGAACAGGGCCATGCTGGAAACGCTATACAGTTGCGGACTGCGCGTTTCCGAGTTGATCAATCTGAAACTTTCTAACTGCTATTTTGATGACGAATACATTCAGGTGGAGGGAAAGGGAGGCAAGCAACGACTGGTGCCTATTTCCCGACGGGCGATTGATGAAATTGAACGTTGGTTGGTTGATCGGAGCGAATGGCCGGTGGGGAAAGGCCAGGAGGATTTTGTATTTCTGAACAGGAACGGAAATGCCCTCACTCGATCCATGGTTTTCCGGATTGTCCAATACCAAGCCGGAATGGCCGGCATTCAGCGCACCATCAGTCCTCATACGTTCAGGCATTCGTTTGCCACCCATCTGTTGGAAGGAGGAGCCAACCTGCGCATTATTCAGCAAATGCTGGGGCATGAGAGCATTCAAACCACGGAAATCTACACGCACATGGACAAGACCTTCCTCAGGGAGCAAATCCTATCGTTCCATCCGAGGAACAGCAAACCCTGACCTGTTTTCTGCAATTAGAAATCGACATCCGACTTCGACTCAGAAGCCGGTACCACTCCGTCAGCAGTGGATGCAGTACTGTCTGCTCCATCTCCTGCCAGGGCAGTGCTGTCTTTCTTGGGGTAAGGAGTCTGGCATTTGTAGGGTTTGGATATGGGTTCTCTGGGTGCGGGGAATTTTGCCCTGTAACGACTTAACGATTCATCTGCCAAGACCTTTTCCATAAAATAGCCGAATACGGGCAGTGCTGTTTTACTGCCTTCACCCAAACTGCCTGTACGGAAATGGATGCTACGGTATTCGCCACCTACCCAGGCTCCGCCCACTAAATTGGGTGTTACGCCCACAAACCACGCGTCTGAATGATTGGACGATGTGCCTGTTTTTCCGCCAAAATCGGTTCCATACTTGAATAAATCCCACGACCAGAGATTCTGGGTGGTGGCTCCTGGTTCGGTCATACCTCCCAACAACATTTGCGTCATAAGGAAGGCTGTTTCGTAGGGCAACGCCTGCTTGACTTCCGGTTTGTGCTGAAAGATCACTTTGCCTTCGCTGTTTTCAATGCGTGTGACAAGAACGGGCTCTTGCATCATGCCTTCGTTGATAACGGTGCAGTAGCTGTTCACCAACTCCAAAAGGGATACATCCGAAGATCCTAAGCTGACCGACGGGGTTTCTTCCAGCTCCGATTTGATTCCCATGGCATGAGCTGTCCGTATGATGTCGTGGATGCCGGTTTCTTTGGCCACCTGCACGGCAACACTGTTCACGGAACGGGCAAAGGCGTACTTCAAGGTCATTTCTGTTCCGCTGAAAAAACCGCTTGCGTTACCGGGCTCCCATACCGTCGTGTCGCCGAATGGCCCCAAGTCCCAAGAAATGGGTTGGTCGATGCGGTAGTCGCAGGGACCAAGTCCTTTGTTGAATGCTTCTGAATACACAAATAGCTTGAACGTTGATCCCGGTTGCCGTTTCGACAGCACCTTGTCGTATTGCCAGAATTTGTAGTTAATGTCGCCTACCCATGCCTTTACATTTCCGTTTTGGGGTTCCATGGCCAGGAAACCGCAATGCATGAACCGAACCATATATCGAATAGAGTCCATCGTACTCATGCTTACTTCCTTCGAACCCAGCTTATAGTCAAACACCGTCACCTTATGTGGCTTGTTTAGGTAATAGTTGATGGAATCCGGTTTGTTGGAATACCGGCTTTTTAAGTACTTGTAAAAGGGCGTTTTTTTTGCAATGCCTTCGATGAAGCCCGGAATCTCGTGATGCAACTCGTCCTGCCAGGGGTTGGTGGAGCCCCAATGGTCTTCAAATTCTTGCTGTACGCGCCGCATTTGCTTAATCACCGCCTCTTCGGCGTATTTTTGAAGCCTGGTATCCAGCGTGGTGTAGATTTTCAACCCGTCAGAATACAAGTCCAGATTATTCTGTAAACAGAACGTTTGCAGGTACTCAATCACGGCTTCCCTGAAATAGCGGGCCTGACCGTCTGAATAGGTCTCGACTGAGTAGTTGAGTACAATGGGGCGTTTTTTCAAGGAGTCGGTTTCGGCCCTGGTAAGGAAGCCGTGCGTATAGAGGTTTTCGAGCACTATGTTGCGCCTTTTCTTGCTGTTGACCGGATTGGTGCGGGGATTATACGTTGTGGTTGCTTTCAATAAGCCAACCAGGGTGGCGGCCTGTTCAATCGTCAGCTTATCGGGTGTTGTTCCAAAATAGGTTTTGCACGCCGTTTTGATGCCGTAAGCGTTGCTGCCGAAATCAACCGTATTCAGGTACATGGTTAGGATTTCCTTTTTGGAATAGAACATCTCAATCTTGATGGCAGTGACCCATTCCTTGGTTTTTGAGATGAGGAGACGAAATCCCGGAATTTTACCAACCAAGCCGGTAGAATAATCAGAACGGGTCTTGAATAGGTTTTTAACCAATTGTTGCGTGATGGTGCTGGCACCTCTTGACTTGCCTTGCGTCATATCCTTTGCCGCAGCGAACAAGGCTTGGACATCGATGCCGAAATGTTGGTAAAACCGTTCGTCTTCAGTACAAACCAGCGCTTGAACCACAATGGGGGAAATTTCTTCGTATTTCACCGGAGTGCGGTTCTCCCGAAAATACTTGCCGATTAACTGACCGTCGGCACTGTATACCTCTGTAGAAAAAGATTGTTTTGGATTGTTAATACTCAGCAGTCCCGGTGATTTTCCAAACAACCAAAATAAATTGAGGTCGACCATGATCAGGTAGGCAAAAAAGCAAATAAACAGGTCGCCAATTACAATCAGCACTTTCTTGTACCAAGGTGAGCGCTTGTACCAGGCAACGTGTTTTTTCCAATTAACCTTCAGGTAAACCCACAACTGTTGAAGGTACGGTTGGGCCCATGTCCAGGCTGTCATGACCCAAGCCATCAATCGTCTGGTGAATGCATGGCTGGATAACCAATTAAGGGCTTTTTGTTGTAGTGGAGTCGTTTGCATTCTTTTCTTTCTATGGGTTCACATCGGGTGAATAATTGCAGCGCAAAAGTACACAAATAACCGCTTCATTGTCATTCCGCATCTGTCAGATCGATCGTTTTCGTTTGAGCAGTACCGCACAGGCGGTTAAAAGGATCAGCGAGAGAAGGCTCATCCACCATGTCTTATCAGTGCCAAGGTGATCCGGGTTGTCGGTGACCCACCGATTATTCGAAGAAAATAGGAAAAAGGTAGATAGGGCATTGTTTGTCATGTGAGCCAAAATGGGAACCCAGATAGTTCCGGTCCACCACAACAGGTAACCAAACCAGGCCCCCAGCAACAAGCGTGGGATAAAACCAAAGAACTGGAGATGGATGGCACTGAAAAGAAAAGCGATCGCCCAAATACTTACATGCATGATCCAAGGAGGGATTAAGCCATCAACAGACCTGCGTTTTCTACCCAACAGCTTGATCAGCATGCCTTGGAGCAAGCCCCTAAAAAACAATTCTTCTCCAAAACCGGCCAGTACGGCCACGACCAACAGGCTGAAAGCAAGGTCGTGCCACGCTGTGCCCGACATCATGCGGCGTGTCAGCTCTTCCGCCGTTTTTTCTGTGACACGCATCCATTCTTCCAGCCCATGGAGAAAAGGAGGAAGCTGCATGCCTTCATTCCAGACAACCAATGCGTTAATCAGCGGGATGGCGACCACCAGACTCAAGATGGCCAAAAACAACTGCTCGCCCGAGGGTTTGCGGAAAAGGAACGTTTTAATTGGGCTCTGCCCGTTTATCAGACAAAACAGAAACGGCGGGAAAACAAAGATGCACACCGATTGGATGCCCTGAAGCAGGCGCAGCATGCCAGTGCTTTGAAGCAACATATTGGCTTGAAAGATAGCTGTCTGAACATCGAAGGAAGCCTGCACCAGCAAGACAACCAGCGTGGCTATCCATGCCAGCATCATGCCGCCCAGTAAAACAAAAACCAAGCGTACCAATTGTCCAACCACCGAATCCTTGCCCATTATTTTTCAATAAGCGTCACGTTCCACTGCTTGGCAATGGTTTGCAACTCCTTTTTTGTCAAGTACGTCACCGCCCCGTGTTTCGGACGTTCGAAGTTGGTACCTTTCATCACCCCTTCGTTGAAATGTCCAAGGTTCTTGAACGAAACAAAGTCGGTAGTTTCGCTGAATCCCATGTTATTCGGGCGAGCTCCATAAACATCATACATTAAAATATAGGAGTCAGTGCCCAGTCGTTTGAATACGTTGGGGGCTTCCGTTGAGACACTTTCAGGGTCGATGCGTTTGTCGCCGGCCTTATAACCCTCATTGATTTTGTCGGAAACTGAGTGTAAGATTTTGGCATTCGACACGTAAAACAAGTGGTAGTTGGAACCAACATGAGTGATGTCACCGTCAATGCCACCGATTTCCGTGATGGGCTTGGGCGAGGTTTCCAGCTTCGTGAAGGCATCGTTCGCATAGGAATAATACATGTTACACTCCTTATTGTTGTACCGAATGGTGAAATAGACCATCATTTTTTTCTTGATTGGATCGTAAACGGTTTCAGGTGCCCAGGAACAATCGATGTCGCCCAGTTCCGGAAACGCCTTGTCAACACGGAAATCGGCGTGTGTCCAGTGGATAAGGTCGTACGATTTCATCAAGACAAGGGCGCGGTTATTGCCCCAGCCGTATTTTTCCACCGGACGTTCCCATTCTGTATCGCGAAAGCCGGCTCGTTTTCCGGAGATGTGAAGGTCTGTCATGGCCAGGTAAAAAGCACCGTCAGGTCCGCGTGTGATGTGTGGGTCACGGACTCCTTTTTGTTCGGCCAAATCAGCACCGATAAATAGGGGATTTCCATTGTTCAGGTCCGTGAAATGGTAGCCATCCGCACTGATGGCAAGGTAGGCCGAATGTGTCTGGTCCTTGAAATAGACCATGACATATCCCGACAACTCTTTTTCAGAATAGGAAAAGCCCTTCGGTTTGCTCACGGAGGGAACAATCTGAATGTTATTGGATGGGGGGGCAGGGGGTGTCTGGCTGACTCCGGAAAGAGAGAACAGCAGCCCTAGTGCTGCACTGATGGAAAAACGTACGGTGTGTTTCATGATAAAGCGTCTGTTGATGGTTAAACACTACAAAAATAGGAAGTAATCAGCAAATGAAAGCAGATTGCCCGTAGGAATAGTTAAAAATAATCAAGGTGCGTTTCGCTTTGACAATTCAAAGAATAAGTGTAATTTTGCGGCTCAAATTTTTTACAATTATGCAGGTAGACAAACAAGTTATCGATCAGGTAAATGCCGTCATTACAGTCGGATTGGATAAAGCCGATTATCAGGAGAAAGTTGAAAAATCCCTGAAGAATTACCGGAAAAAAGCTCAGATTCCCGGTTTTCGTCCAGGCAACGTGCCTGCAGGCTTGATCAACAAGATGTATGGCAAGTCAGTATTGGCCGAAGAGGTACAGAACCTGGTTTCTGAAGCCCTGTACAACTACATCAAGGACAATCAATTGAACATTTTGGGCGAACCGTTGCCCAGTAAGGATCAACCCGTCATTGATTTTAACACCCAGGAAGCCTTTACCTTCCGGTTTGACGTGGCATTGTCCCCCGAGTTGCCGTTCACCCTCAACAAAAAGGACGTGGTTCCCTATTATACCATCGAGGTGACCGAAGATATGATAAACGATCAGGTCAAAAACCTGTCATCTAGGAACGGTACTTACATCAAGGTGGAAGCCTCGGAAGAAAAAGACGTCGTGAAAGGAACCCTGATTGAAATACTTGCCGATGGTAAAGTGGGTATTGAAGGGCTTTCCGTTGAAGATGCCGTCTTGATGCCCAGCTACATCAAAAACGAAAGCGAAAAAGCCAAGTTTATCGGCTTGGGTCTGGGCGACACCGTGGTATTCAACCCCGCCATTGCCTATGACAATGCCGAAGCTGAAATAGCATCGCTGCTTCATGTAACCAAGGATGTGGCCAAAACCATCACCTCCGATTTCGCGTTTGAAGCAAAGGAAATAACCCGCTATCAGGAGGGAGAATTGAACCAAACGCTGTTTGACGCCATTTATGGTGAAGGTGTGGTGACCAGTCCTGAAGCCTTTCGCGAAAAAGTAAAGGAATCCATTCAGGCTCAATTTGAACCAGAAAGCGACTACCGTTTTATGATAGATGCCAAAAACGTCTTGCTCAAGAAACTCAACGACGTTGCGTTTCCGGTTGAGGCCTTGAAGCGTTGGGTACTTATGACCAAGGAAGATCAAACGCAAGAATCGGTGGATAAGGACATGCCTGACATGATTGAAGACCTGAAATGGCACCTGATGAAAGAGCAAATTGTCAAAGAAAACAACCTCACCGTAACCGAGGAAGATCTGCTTGAAACATCGAAAAAAGTGACCCGTGCACAGTTTTCTCAATACGGCATGATGAATGTACCCGAAGATTTGCTGGCCAGCTACGCAGCCGACATGCTAAAGAAAGAAGATTCGAGGCGCAATATCCTTGACCAGGCCATGAGCGCAGTGGTTTCCACCTACCTTAAGGGGGCCATCAAACTTTCCGCCAAGTCCATCGGTATGGAAGAATTTAATAAGCTTTTTGCTTGATTTATACGTAGAAACTGCGTTGGAAAGCGTTTAGGTTCTTGAATTAAAAATAATGGCTGTGAATATTCCATTTCACGGCCATTTTTTTGTACAACTGTTTTTTTTATTTATAAATTTGTTTTTCGGCTTAACAATCAAAATCAAGACGATCTGCATGAACGATTTTCGAAAATATGCCACCGGTCATTTGAACATGGGTGGTACCGCATTGGATGATTACATGAGAATCACCAGTAACTACATTTCACCGACCATCATTGAGGAAAGACAATTGAATGTTGCTCAGATGGATGTTTTTTCACGATTGATGATGGACCGCATCATTTTTCTGGGTACACAGGTTGATGACTACACGGCCAATGTGGTGCAAGCTCAACTCCTATACCTCGACTCCTGCGATCCGGGAAAGGATATCTCGCTGTACCTGAATTCCCCCGGAGGCGGTGTTTACGCAGGGTTGGGCATCTATGATACCATGCAGTTCATATCAAGTTCTGTCTCCACGATTTGTACGGGAATGGCCGCCTCCATGTCGGCAGTATTATTGGTTGCCGGGGCTAAAGGCAAGCGCTTTGCCCTGAAACATTCACGGGTAATGATTCATCAACCCATGGGCGGTGCTCAAGGACAGGCTTCCGACATCGAAATCACGGCAAGGGAGATTCAAAAGTTAAAAAAGGAACTGTATCAAATCATCTCCGATCATTCCGGGCAAACGTATGAGCAAATCGAAAAAGACTCAGACAGGGATTACTGGTTGACAGCTACTGAAGCCAAGGCCTATGGCATGATTGACGAAGTGATGACCCGTACCAAGTAACATGGCAAAAAACCTGGATAAATGCAGTTTCTGCGGACGTGACAGGGGTCAAGTTGATCTCTTAATCAGCGGTGTAACGGGAAATATCTGCAACGAGTGTGTGGAACGAGCCTACGAATTGGCATCTGATGTCAAGGTCAAACAAAAAAAATCAAAAAGTGGTTTTTCCCTAGAAAAGAAGGACTTACCCAAGCCAAAGGAAATAAAAGAATTCCTTGATGAGTATGTTATCGGACAGGATGATGCCAAAAAATTCTTATCCGTTTCCGTGTACAATCATTACAAGCGACTCTTGCAAAAGGATACCGGCGATGATGTGGAAATTGAGAAATCAAACATTCTGATGGTCGGACCCACCGGAACCGGAAAAACATTGCTTGCAAGGACCATTGCCCGAAAATTGCACGTTCCGTTTACCATTGTCGACGCCACTGTACTCACAGAGGCCGGCTATGTGGGCGAGGACATTGAGAGCATACTGACACGCCTCCTCCAGGTGGCCGACTACGATGTCCCCGCTGCTGAACGCGGAATTGTCTTTATCGATGAAATGGATAAAATAGCCCGCAAGGGCGACAATCCATCCATTACGCGAGATGTAAGCGGAGAAGGCGTGCAGCAGGGATTGTTGAAGCTGTTGGAAGGAGCGGTGGTGAACGTCCCTCCCCAAGGCGGACGCAAACATCCCGACCAAAAAATGATACCGGTGAATACGAAGCAAATCTTATTCATTTGCGGCGGAGCTTTCGAAGGTATTGAAAAAAAGATAGCGGCTCGATTAAACACCAAGGTGGTGGGATACGGAGCCTCCAAGAGTACGCAGCAATTTGATCGGAACAATTTTCTACAATACGTTTCCCCGATGGATCTCAGGTCGTTTGGCTTGATTCCGGAGATTATTGGACGATTGCCCATTTTGACTTATTTGAATCCTTTGGATAGAGATGCCTTGCGCCGTATTCTGACCGAGCCGAAAAACTCCATCATCAAGCAATACGTCAAGCTTTTTTCCATGGATCAGATACGTTTGGAGTTTGAACCCGATGTGTTGGAATACATTGTAGATAAAGCTGTTGAATTCAAACTGGGTGCAAGGGGGCTACGGGCCATTTCGGAAACAATCATCATGGATGCCATGTATGAAACTCCCTCCAGTGGGCAAGAAACCCTATTGATTACGTTAGACTATGCTAAGGAAAAGGTTGAGACCCTCAGTCATGCTCGATTAGAAAGCGCTTGATTTACAATGAGTATATAGAGATGAAGGAGAAAGATGAATTGATGCAGAACTTGAAGACCCATTTCGGATTTGATTCGTTCAAGGGTAATCAGGAAACCATCATCCGCAACGTGTTGGCGGGGAAGGACACCTTTGTCCTCATGCCAACGGGTGGTGGCAAGTCATTGTGTTACCAACTTCCTTCGCTGATGTTGCCCGGAACGTCGGTGGTTATCTCGCCCTTGATCGCCTTGATGAAAAATCAGGTGGATGCCATGCGCAACTTCAGTGAAGAAGACGGTGTGGCTCACTTCATCAATTCGTCACTGAATAAGGCAGCCATCGATCAGGTGAGATCGGATATCCTTTCAGGCAAGACAAAAATGTTGTATGTGGCTCCAGAGTCGTTGACGAAAGATGAGAACATGCTCTTCCTTAAGAATATACCCATTTCTCTTTTTGCAGTGGACGAAGCTCATTGCATATCAGAGTGGGGGCATGATTTCAGACCCGAGTACCGGCGTATCCGGCCATTAATCAATGAAATCGGACGGGCACCCATCATTGCGTTGACAGCGACTGCCACACCCAAGGTGCAGCACGACATTCAAAAGAATTTGGGAATGATGGACGCTACGGTATTCAAGTCGTCGTTCAATCGTCCGAATCTCTTTTACGAGGTGAGACCAAAAACCACCAACATCGACAGGGACATCATCAGGTACATTAAAGCCAATTCCGGAAAGTCGGGCATCATTTATTGCCTGAGCCGGAAGAAAGTGGAGGAGTTGGCGCAAACCTTGCAGGTGAATGGCATCAATGCAAGAGCCTATCACGCAGGAATGGATTCAGCTCAGCGTTCTGACAATCAGGATGCATTCCTGATGGAGAAAATAGATGTCATCGTGGCGACCATTGCTTTTGGCATGGGCATTGATAAACCGGATGTCCGCTTTGTCATTCACTATGACATTCCCAAGAGTCTGGAAGGCTATTATCAAGAAACCGGACGTGCCGGACGTGACGATGGTGAAGGTGTCTGCATCACCTTTTATTCCAACAAAGATTTGCAGAAACTGGAAAAGTTTATGCAGGGCAAACCTGTTGCCGAGCAGGAAATCGGAAAAGAGTTGTTGCTGGAAACGGCAGCCTACGCTGAATCTTCCGTATGCCGCAGGAAACTACTCCTGCATTATTTCGGAGAATCATACACACAAGATCATTGTGGAAACTGTGATAATTGTCAAAATCCTAAAAAACAGGTGGAAGCAAAAGAATTGCTATTGGCGGTCTTGGAAACCGTTGTGGCGTTGAAAGAAAAATTTAAGACCGACCATGTCATAGATGTCCTTTTGGGCAAGGACACGTCAGAGGTCATTTCATACAAACACGATGAACTCGAGGTTTTCGGTAGTGGGACAGATGAGGATGAAAAAACGTGGAATAACGTAATTCGTCAAGCATTGATTAGCCGTTACCTCGATAAGGACATTGAAAATTACGGGTTGTTGAAAATTACCAAGGCCGGTCGTGAGTACCTGGATAATCCAGTTAGCTTTATGGTGACTGAAGACAATGACTTCGAGGAGTTGGAAGAAGATGCTCCTGTGCGCGGTGGCGCAGCCTGCGCCGTTGATCCAGGTCTTTACTCCATGCTTAAGGATTTGAGAAAGCGAATTTCAAAGCGCTTTAACCTGCCTCCGTATGTGATTTTCCAGGACCCTTCCTTGGAAGCAATGGCCACCACATACCCCATTACGATGGAAGAACTTCAGAATATTCCGGGAGTAGGGGCAGGAAAAGCGAAACGATACGGAGAGGAATTTTTATCGCTCATCAAGAAACACTGCGATGAAAATGAAATAGAACGCCCTGAAGACCTACGCGTACGTACAGTGGCAAACAAGTCAAAACTCAAGGTTTCCATCATTCAGGCAATAGACCGCAAAATTGCCCTTGACGATGTGGCTGTGACTAAAGGACTTGATTTTTCCGATTTGCTCGATGAAATTGAGGCTATCGTCTATTCAGGAACGAAAATCAACATTGATTATTTCCTAAACGAAATCATGGATACCGACCATGTGGAGGAACTCATGGATTATTTCAAGAATTCCTCTACCGACAGCATTCTGGAAGCACTCGAAGAAATGGGCCGTGATTATACCGAGGAAGAGGTTAGGCTGGTGCGTATCAAATTTCTTTCGGAAATGGGCAACTGATTTCAGGAAAAACGTATATTAGCACGCAATAATTGCTAATCCACAACGTATGTCCTTTATTGCAGATCGCGTTCGTTTCGATGGATTGACCTTCGACGATGTCTTGCTGGTTCCAGCCTATTCCGACGTGTTGCCTTATCAGGTAGACCTTTCTACGCGCTTTTCAAGGAATATAGCCCTCCATGTGCCCTTCGTGTCTGCGGCCATGGATACGGTGACCATCCGTGTCGGCTCATCGGTTGGACAGTGTCTTGCCCTCATGGCCGAATACCACATCGGTGGTGTACCCGTAGTGGATGATTTGAACAAACTGGTTGGCATTGTCACCAACAGAGACTTGCGTTTCGAGCAAGATATGAATAAGTTGGTAGACGACATCATGACCAGCGAAAACCTAATCATTGCTTGGCAATCAACAAATTTGGAAAAGGCTTCGGAAATCCTGCAACGTTATAAAATAGAGAAGCTACAACGTATTACCGCATTGGTAGACGCCGATGTCGATGCCATTGTCATCGATTCGGCTCATGGGCACACGAAAGCCGTAATAAAGCTGTTGCGTGACGTGAAGGCCGCCTTCAATACCATCGACGTCGTTGTGGGAAACATTGCCACCGCAGAAGCTGCCAGGATGTTGGTCGATGCTGGAGCAGATGCCGTTAAGGTGGGCATTGGCCCCGGCTCAATTTGTACCACCCGTGTTATTGCCGGAGTGGGCGTTCCGCAACTTTCTGCCATTTACGATGTAGCCCAGGAACTTACGGGCACAAATGTGCCATTAATTGCCGATGGAGGACTGAGGTATTCGGGCGACGTGGTCAAAGCGTTAGCCGCCGGTGCCAACTCCGTGATGATGGGAGGCATGCTCGCCGGTGTGGAAGAATCACCGGGTGAGACCATTATTTTCAATGGACGCAAGTTCAACTCATATCGGGGGATGGGATCGCTCGAGGCTATGGAGAAAGGCTCAAAAGACCGGTACTTTCAAGGCGATGAAATCGATGCCAGAAAATTGGTGCCTGAAGGCATTGCAGCCCGTGTCCCCTTTAAAGGAAGCCTGTATGAAGTGGTCTATCAAATGGTAGGAGGGCTTCGTTCCGGCATGGGTTATTGTGGTGCCTCCACCATCGATGACCTGCACCATGCCCAGTTCACGCGTATTACCAGTGCCGGAGTGGCTGAAAGTCATCCTCACGACGTATCCATCACCAGTGAGGCGCCCAACTACAGCCGAACAGATTAAGCGTTTGAGAACGCGGATTACCTAACCGGAATACAGATTTACTCGCTGAATCATACAATTTTTTTTATTTCTCTACGTTAGTTGGTTTGTGTACCGTGTGCACAATGAATTGATACATGACTATGAAACGAATACTCTTATCCCTTTTCTTGATACTGATGGTAACGGCATTGCCGGCACAGGTCAATGATGATCCAATTTTGATGACGATTGGTCAGAAAAAAATAACCAAGTCGGAGTTTCAATACATTTGGAAAAAGAACAACACCGAGACTTCGCTGGACAAGCAGTCGATGGAGGACTACCTGAACCTGTTTGTCAACTTCAAACTAAAGGTTGCTGAAGCTGAGTCCCAGGGTATGGACAAAAAGAAATCGTTTATTGATGAGTTGGACGGATACCGCCGTCAGTTAGTTGTGCCTTACCTTACTGATTCGGCAACAGCGGAAAAAGTGGCTCGATTGACGTATGATAGGATGCGAGAGTACGTGGAAGTCAGCCATATCCTGATAAAGGTGGCACCCTATGCCACACCGGAAGATACCCTTGCAGCCTGGAATAAGGCCATGGATGTCTATAAAAAGGCTGTGTCAGATAAGTCGGATTTTGCCGCGTTGGCAGCCAGCTACTCCGATGACGTGACCAAGTCACAGGGAGGTTACATTGGTTTTGTCACCGGAATCCGCTTTTTCAACTCCTTTGAAAACGGAATCTATGGAACGCCTGTGGGGAAGATCAGTCTTCCTATTCGTACGGAATACGGGTATCACATCATTAAAGTACTCAGTCGTCGCCCCGCATTCGGTAGGTACCGTTCTGCCCATATCATGAAAAAAGTAAAGGATTCAGATACTCCTGAGGCCCAAAAAGCGGCACAAGATGCAATTTTCAAGATGTACGATTTGCTGAAGAAGGGTGGTGATTTCTCAGAACTTGCACAGAAATATTCCGATGACGCGAGTACGGCAACTCATGGAGGCGATTTAGGAATGGTGTATTGCGGTTCACTGCCCATTGAATTTGAGGAGATTGTTTTTGGACAGCAGAAAGGCACCTATTCCGAACCATTTAAAACCAGTTATGGATGGCATATTGTCAAAGTCATGGAGGCAGAACCCTATCCACCCTTGGACTCAATTAGGGATGACATAAACGCCATTATTAACAAGGACGAACGAGCAGAAGCACCTCGCAACGTTTTAGTCGAGAAACTCAAGAAAGAATACGGGAGTAACGTGGAAACACAGGCATTGGATAATATCATCTCGTCTTACAACAACCTGCGTCTCAAGAAAGATTCATCCGATGTCAAAAAACTGTTGACTTCCAACCGTCGATTATTTACCATTGGGAATGCTTCATATGCCCCAAAGGATTTTCTGGTTTACTTAACAGCTAAACCGATACTGGCGAACAACATCAATAAAGCATTTGACGGCTTTATGAAAGATAAGGTGATTGCTTATGAGGATGCTCGATTGGAAAACAAGTATCCGGAATTCGGACATTTGATGCAGGAATACAGAGATGGCACCCTCTTGTTTGAAATAAGCAGCAAAGAAGTGTGGGATAAGGCCTCGGCGGATCAAGCCGGGTTGAAAGCCTATTTCAATGCACATAAGGCCAATTATGCCTGGGATAAACCCAAGTTTAAGGGATTCTTAGTGGAATGCGCTACAAAAGAGGTGGCGGAAAATGCCCAAAAATTAATCAAGAAATTGCCGACAGATTCTGTCATTACCACACTAGACCGTGAGTTCAACAGTGGAGCCAGCATAACCGTGTCTGTACAACAAGGCTTGTTTGAGCAGGGAGATAACGAAGTAGTCGACAGGCTGATTTTTAAGAAAACAGCATCCACTATTCTTTCTAATTTGCCGGAAGCCTTTATGGAAGGCCATATGCTGAAAAGTGGGCCAGAAGAGTACTCGGATGTCATGGGCTTGGTCATCTCCGATTACCAAAACCAGCTGGATAAAAAGTGGCTGGAGACGTTGCGGAAGAAGTATCCGGTGACCATCAATCAGGCCGTGGTCAAGACGGTTAATAATAATTAAGTGATTCGGCGTTGCTGCTTTTTTACGTATCTTTACCACCAATAAACGTAAGTAACCGGTGTTCCTGTTATGAAGACTGTTTTTTGGTTGGTTTGCATGGTTCCCTTGCTGCTGAAGATGTGCCTGTCACCCGATGAAAAGACGGAGAAAAAGGTTCTTGCCGAAGTAGGGGGAGAACGTATTTACCTGGATGATGCACTCGATGGCATGCCAAAAGGATTGTCTGCGAAAGACAGCACCAACTTTGTAAAGGAATTCCTGAACAACCGAATCAACGATTTTCTAGTTTATCAAAAAGCCGTCGAGAACCTTTCTCAGACGAAAGAACTGGAGAAAATGGTAGAAAATTACAGACGATCCCTCATGATTTACGAATACCAGCAACGCGTATTGAATGAGCGATTCAAATCTGAGATGAATGAGGAGGAAATCAAACGTTATTACGAAGAGCATCGCAGCCGATTCACAACAGATAACCACCTGATCAAAGGCATTTTTCTGAAGATTCCCTCCAACGCTCCCGGTTTGACCAAATTAAAGCAGTGGCTTTCCCATCCTGATGAGAAAAACCTGCCCCACATCGAATCGTATTGCGTGCAATATGCGAGTGTCTTTAACTATTTCATGGACCAATGGACTCCCTTGAACGAGGTGGTCGGATCGGTGCCGTCTTTGTCAGAAAAAGGTTCGGGGCTGCTTCAGGTAGGACATACATTTGAAGTTGCCGAGAATGGTTCTTGTTACTTGTTGTATGTATCGGAACAGGTTTCCAAAGGCGATATCGCTCCTTTCGAATACTGTAAGCCTGTAGTAGTCAACGTTATGTTGAACGCCGGGAAAACAGCTTTTTTAAAGCAACTGGAAGCCGATTTGAGAAAAAAAGCCATCGATGATGGAAAGTTGACCCTATACAATTAAATGGAATTGAACGTGAAAAACCTTCCTTTACTATATGTTGCCATGACCCTGTTCCTGGGCGCGACAATGGCAAACGCTCAAGACAACGTAATCGATGAGATTGTATGGGTGGTGGGCGACGAACCCATTCTTCGATCTGAAGTGGAAACGCAGCGCCTCCAATCACAGCTGGAAGGTGTCAAGTTTGATGGAGATCCCTATTGTATCATTCCTGAACAATTGGCCATTCAACGGTTGTACGTTCACCAGGCTGACCTTGACAGCATCAACGTTGACGAAAACGACATCATCTCGATGGTAGACAAGCAGATCAACAAAAGCATCACTTACCTGGGTTCGAAAGAAAAGCTGGAGGAGGCTGCCAAAATGACCTTGCCACGCTTACGAGAATGGTACCGCGATAATTACAGGATACAATCACTTGTGTCGCAAGTACAAAGCAAATTAGTGGGAGACGTAAAAGTGACCCCTTCGGAAATACGGGAATATTTCAAAAATATTCCACAGGACAGCTTGCCTACGATACCCGGAGAGGTAGAAGTGGAAATTATCACCCTCGAACCAAAATACGCTCAACAAGACATCGATGCGATCAAAGAAAAGTTGAGGGATTATACCGAACGTGTAAACAACGGTGAAAGTTTTGCCACGCTGGCTATTATGTATTCAGAAGACAGAAATTCAGCCCGTGTGGGTGGTGAATTGGGCTTTATGGGTAAAGCCATGCTCGATCCTGAATTTGCCAATGTGGCTTTTTCCCTGACCGACCCCAAGAAAGTATCCAAGATTGTAGAATCGGAATACGGCTTTCACATCATCCAACTGATTGAGAAAATGGGTGATCGCATCAACTGCCGACACATCTTGCTTAAACCCAAGATCAACGCGCAGGAACGCAACACGGCTCTACTTCAACTTGACAGCATAGCCGACCAAATCAAAAACTCAAAAATAAGTTTTAGCGATGCAGCCAAAATCTATTCGTCCGACAAGGAAACCCGCAACAATGGGGGCTTGATGGTGAACAGCGCGACCATGACCTCGCGTTTCAAGATTGATGAGCTTCCCCAGGATATGAACAACATCGTTTACGACATGAATGTGGGAGAAATATCACAGCCGTTCACCCTCAGGATGGATAAAAACGGAGACAAGGAAGTCTGTGCCATTGTTCGGTTAAAGACCATGACGAAATCACATAAAGCCTCATTGACGGAAGACTTCCAGACGATGAAGCAATTGGTATTGGATAAGAAGAGAGCCAAGATCATTGACGATTGGATTAAGGAAAAACAAGCCAAGACCTACATCAGGATCAGTGACAACTGGCAGAAGTGTGCATTTAAATACCCGGGATGGATCAAATGACCTTCTTGAACACACGTTTTACTTTTAAAGGATACAGGCATAAAATCCACGCGATGGTTCTTTTATGCCTTTTTCCTGTATGGGTGTTCGCCCAATCTGCCCATCCGACAACCCGTAAGAATCCCTTCGACATCAAAACTCAGCCCAGACAAACGTATGGAACGAAGGTTATCAATGCCACTGCCGCCCCAAAGAATACTACTGCAACAAAAAAAACAGCCGCTTCCTACAAACAGCAAGTTCCGATAGCCGATCCTCAAAAAATGAGGATAGCCCCATCGAAAACCAGAAGAGATCCCGTGTATTTGGAACGAGCGGCTACCCTGTCGTTCGACAAATCGCTGGGCCCCGATTACCAACTTGTTTCCGGCGATGTGATTTTCCGACACGAAGGTGCACGCTTGTTTTGCGATTCTGCTTTTTTTTACCAATCGACAAACTCACTGCTTGCCATGGGTAATGTTCACATGGAGCAAGGTGATACCTTGTTTTTGTATGCAGCCACCATGTTTTACGATGGCAATGCGAAGTTGGCGAAAGCCAGAGACAAGGTCCGTTTGGAGAACAGGGACGTAACCTTATTTACCGACAGCTTGAATTTCGATAGAGTGGCCAATATGGGTTACTTTTTCGATGGCGGATTGTTGGTGGACGCCAATAAAGACGGAACGTCGAATGAACTGTCTTCGGAATACGGACAATACAGTCCAAAGACAAAGGAAGCCTGGTTCAAAAACGACGTAAAGCTTGTCAATCCGACATTTGTTTTGACCAACCAGCAATTGTTCTACAACACTGGAACCGAAGTGGCCAGCATTGAATCAGTCACAAAAATTGTTTCAGACAGCGGTGAGATTCATACGTCAAAAGGCTGGTACAATACACGAAGTGATCAAAGTCACCTATTGAACCGTTCGTACGTGAATACGAAGAATAGGCACTTGATTGCCGATACGCTCGACTACAACAGCCGAACCGGCGTAGGTATCGGCCACGGAAGAGTTGTCTTGATCGATACCCTGAATAAAGTCATCCTCCGCTCAGAATACGGATACAGCGATGAAAAATCTTCGTACGCCTTAATGGCACGAAATGCCTTATTGATAGAACACTCCTCAAAAGACACCTTATACCTGCACGCCGATACCCTAATGTCCCGCGCGGATTCTATTTATCGCCAGGTTAGTGCCTACCATGGTGTCCGCATTTATCGTTCCGACCTTCAGGGTGTGTGCGATTCGATGTTCTATTCAACCAAAGATTCAGTTTTACGCTTGTTTTCCAAACCCATTCTCTGGTCAGAACAGCAGCAGTTAAGTGGAAAATCGATGGAATTGCATACCAAAAACAACATCCCTCAACTGCTCAAGGTGAACAGTTCGGCCTTGGTCATCGCTTACGGAGGAGACTCTCTGTACAACCAGACTTCGGGTAGAGACTTGGTGGCGGTGTTTGACTCAATTGGAAAAGATATAATCAGGGTGGATATCAACGGCAATGCTGAAACGATATACCTTCCCCTCGAAAAGAACGGTGCCGTGATGGGATTGAATCGACTCGAAGGAAGTTCCCTGACGATGTATCGAAAAGACGGCGAATTGGAAAAACTGGTGGTATGGCCCAACCCCAAAGGAGCATTTTATCCTCTAGACAAAGTGCCTTCCGAAAAGCGCTTTTTGGAACAGTTTAGATGGTATGATCACGTCAGACCCCTTGATCCTGCCGATGTGTTCAGGGAAGCTAGCGTATCGGATAATCCAAACTAGTAGGCATATGGAAAACATCATACGGATACTGCCCGACACGGTGGCCAATCAAATTGCCGCCGGGGAAGTGGTTCAACGACCGGCCTCTGTGGTCAAGGAATTGATGGAAAACGCCATCGATGCCGGCGCGACTCAAGTTGACATCTATCTGAAAGAAGCAGGTCGTAGCCTAATACAAGTGATCGACAATGGGAAAGGCATGAGTCCGGAAGATGCTCGTACGGCATTTCTTCGTCATGCAACCTCCAAAATTCGAAAAGCCGACGATTTATTTCAACTGAAAACCATGGGCTTCAGGGGAGAGGCGTTAGCTTCCATCGCCGCCGTTGCTCAAGTGGAATTGGTAACGCGTCGTTCGACTGACGAGCTGGCTTGGAAAATTGAATTGGAAGGGTCTTCAATTACCCATGAAGAACCTACACTCTCGGCACAGGGTTCCCGCTTTTCGGTCAGGAATTTATTTTACAACATACCAGCCAGAAGAAAATTCCTGGGTGACAACGCCAAGGAATTAAAATGCATTCGGGATGAATTCATTCAGATTGCACTAGTCTATCCCTCGTTGTCATTCAGCTTGACATACAACGAGGAAGTGCTCTATCAGCTTACCCCGGGAACAACCAAGCAACGTGTGCTGACAGTGTTTGGAAAACGATCGGGCGGGCAGTTGAATAAACAGTTGTATCCCGTTCAGGTTGAGACACAGCTTATTGCCATTACCGGTTTTGTGGGAGATCCGGCCGCCGCCTGCCAACGCGATCCCTTGCAGTATTTTTTTGTAAACGGACGTTTCATTCGTCACAAATACTTTCGAAATGCCGTGCTGAAGGCCTACGAAACGCTTCTTCCGGCCGGCATGCACCCAACGTATTTTTTATTTTTGGACGTTTCGCCTCAGTCCTTGGATGTGAATATTCATCCCACAAAAACAGAGGTTAAGTTTGAATACGAGCAAGCTATTTGGCCTATCATTCACGCTACAGTAAGAGAAGCGTTGGGGAAATTCAACGCCATTCCTTCCATAGACTTTGATCGGGAGGATGCCCCTCAAATTAACGTATTCAAAAGCGACCGGACGGTGACCCCGCCTACGGTAGCGTTTAACCCTTCCTACAATCCCTTTAACAGCCCTCAACGTACAGCCCAGCCCAATTGGTCAAGCCTCTACGAAGGTTTTCACAACGAGCAACCTGTTCACGAATTACCTGAAGAGATAAACCGAATTGAAGAAAACGATCATTGTCCGTTCGATCTCGATGCCCCCAAATACCAACTACTGGGTACGTTTATCGCTTTGAATTGCAGAAAGGCCTTTGTGTTGGTGCATCAACAGCGGGCGCACATTCGGGTGCTGTATGAACGTAACCTGAGAGCCTTGTCGCAACACAAAGCGTTTTCGCAGGTATTGATGTTTCCCGTAGTGCTTCAATTGGACAAGGGTCAAGAACTGGATTTTTCAACCAGCAGGGAATCGTTGGAGTCATTGGGGTTTCAATTTGAGGAAGAGAATAATGCGTTGACTATTACAGCAGTACCCATGGTGGAAGAAACACTGAATCCCGAAGAATGGGTGTTGGCATTGATTCAGGAAGACCAGGAAAACGGCCTTCAAGCCTTGAGCGGACGTTCCGAACGACTGGCTTTGAAAATGGCAAGGTTATCGGCCATTCCTTGCGGTCGCTTGTTGTCTGATCAAGAAATGGAAGAATTGATTGTTCGATTGTCGGAAACACAGGAACCGAATTTTACACCCGATGGAAAACGTGTTGTGGTGTCTTTGACAGCAGAAGAATTGCTTAAACGTTTTTAACCGCATCATCAAAAGGCTATGGATACATACATTGGATGGGGCTACTCGAAACTTCCGTTGATACCGCTGCGTGCTGAACCTTCTGAACGTTCAGAAATGGTAACGCAGGCCTTGTATGGTGAACGAATGGTGATACTGGAGCAGCAATCAGACTGGAGCCAGGTAGAATTGTCGGATGATGGTTACACAGGCTGGTGTTCCACCAAGATGATAACTGCCTTTACAAAAGAAATGTGGGATGCGGCAGCATTGAATGACCGACGATATGTTACACAACCAATCTCTCGTTGTTTGTGTGCGGGTAAGACACTCCTGTTGCCTGCAGGCAGCCGTTTGTTCCCTGAAGATGTATTGATGGAAGACATAGTGGAAGAACCGATTGGTCTGCTGAATCCGTCGGAAGTTGCCCACCGCTTTATGAACGCCCCCTATCTATGGGGCGGAAAAAGCATTCTTGGTATGGATTGTTCGGGGCTCGTTCAACTCTCTTATTTATTAACCGGAATCAATCTCCCCCGCGATGCCGGTCAGCAAGTCTTGTTGGGTGAACTGTTACTGACGTTGGATGAGACGCATCCGGGAGATCTGGCGTTTTTTGCCAATCCCGCAGGTAAGATTGTTCATGTAGGCTTGATTTTGGCCGATGGATGTGTGATACATGCATCGGGGTCTGTTCGCATCGATCGGCTCGACAAGGAGGGTATCTTCAACCGGGAGACCCTGTCGTATTCACACCGGCTGTCTCAGCTTAGGCGTCTTTCTTTTTAATCGAAATTCTTCCTATTTATGAAGGTTTCATGGTGTGCGCTAATGGATATCACCTTTAAAGAAATAAACCTTCGTTAAAAGAAATAAATTGCACGTTACGTGCGTTGTGTCCCCCTGTTCACTTGCATAATTTTGAGCAGACACCAACACACAAGGATTCATGTCCGTCAAAGCAATCAATTATGAACTGAACCGCACCATCGGCATGAAGCTGTTACGCGTGCGTCAATCAGCTGGTCTGTCGCAACAAAATGTTGCCGATGACCTGGATTTCTCCCCCACCACCTATTCCAAACTGGAAAACGGAAAGATTGATTTTACGGTGACGCGCATTTTCCAGTTTGCCAACTACTTCAAAGTTTACGCACCGGATTTTCTCGATTTTACCATCGACAAGCCCCGACGTCAGGAAGACGTCAAACCCTTGTCGGAGTATAAAAACATGGAAACAAAATTTGAGGTATTGCGCGAGCTGTTTGGTGAGGCCATCAAATAAGTGTTACTTTTTCTTTTTCCACAACGTTGGCAGAAAACGTTCGTACATGAGGTGACGCCAGGTGGTTAAATCGTGTGCGCCTTCTCCTCCCACATAATACTCGTGATTCACATTGAGGGTTTCCAGTTCCCGGTGAAGGACTTCGTGTCTGGCGTTCGTATTGGTTTCATAGGTGCCGGCTCCAACGAAAAAGTAGTCAAGTTTATCGTTGATGTCCTTGTTTTTAAGTGCAGGAGTCATGTCGGTAGAGATGGCTGCACTCAAGAGGCCAACGTTGGCAAACAGGTCGAGGTTGTTCAATCCCACATATTGTGCATGCCTGCCGCCCATAGAAAGACCGCAAATGGCGCGTCCGTGGCGGTTCTGAATAACTTTGTACCTTTTTTCCACGAAGGGAATGATGCATTGCTTGAATTCTTCGTTCAGCAAGGGGAAGCTCAGTTCGGTATGATTAGGGTTCATGCGGTGAACCACTTGGTTGTTGGGTAAAACGATGATCATGGGTTCGGCTTTCTTTTCAGCCAACAGGTTGTCCATGATAAAGTTGATCTGACCGTGTTGGAACCAGGTTTCGGGGAGATCTCCTGAACCGCCCAGCAGGTAAAGTACAGGGTACCGTTTTTTGGGGTTATATCCCGGAGGGGTGTAAACGAGCATGTAGCGGAGGCCCTTGGTAACAGTGGAGTAGTAGTACAGGTTGTTGACCTCGCCGTGAGGCACATCCACCTTGGCGTCGTAGAAATTGGGTGTATCTCCGTGTACCCACAGCATGCTGAATGCCGGCATGTTGGCTTGTCCGGTGAAGGTATTGTTAGGGTCGCAAATGGTCACACCGTCAAGTTGCATCCAATACAGGTACACATTGGGTTTCAATGGGCCTATGGTGACTGACCAAATGCCATCAGCTCCCTTAACAAGGGGCACTATTTTTTTGGCGTCCTTACCTACGAACATCGAACCCGAAACAGTCACGGTAGAGACGTTGGGTCCTTTCAACCGAAAGGTCACCGTGCGGTCGTCGTTTACCTCGGGCGAAATAACGTTGGCCGACAGTGGAACAAGATTCTCTGTATTCTTTTGAGGTCTCCAATCAACGTTGACGTGATCCTGTTGGGCCAGTAATCCCTGGCAACCAAGACCAAGAAGCCCAATGAGCAGATATTGACGTGTGTTTTTCATGGTTGATACGAGTTAGAAAGGTTTGAATCCCATAATCTCGCGCACCGCAAGTAGGGTTTTTTGTGCACTTGCTCTAGCCTTTTCTGCCCCTTGGGTGGCTACTTGGTGGAGGTAGGCCTCGTCGTTGCTGATTTCCAGGTAACGTTCGCGGATGGGTGCCGTTACCTTGATGATGTCGGCAGCCAGTTGCTTTTTTAAGTCGCCGTACCGAATCTGGCAGGTGTTCCATTTTTCGTTGAAATAAGCAAATGTATCCGGGGTTGAAACCACGTTGAGGATGGTAAAGAGATTTTCAATGCAATCCGGTTTGATGGAGTCGGGCTCCGTGGGTCCGCTATCTGTCAAGGCTTTCATCACCTTCTTTTCAATGACCTTGGGCTCATCGCAGAGGTAAACGCAATTGCCTTCCGATTTGCCCATTTTTCCGCTGCCATCCAAGCCGGGTATTTTAACCAGTTCTTGGCCAAAGTTGTATGCCTGCGGTTCTTTGAAGAAATCAACGCCGTAAAAGTTGTTGAAGCGGCGGGCGAACTTGCGTGTCATTTCCAGGTGTTGCTCCTGGTCTTTTCCCACGGGCACCTTGTCGGCGTTGTGGATAAGGATGTCAGCCGCCATCAGGGTGGGGTAGGTGAGCAGTCCTGCATTTACGTTTTCCGGTTGTTTGCGCGCTTTTTCCTTAAACGAGGAGGTCTTGGCTAATTCACCCATGTAGGCGTGCATATTCAGCATCAGGTAAAGCTCAATCACTTCCTTTACGTCGCTTTGAATGAAAATGGTGGCAACTTCCGGGTCGATGCCGGCGGCCAGGTATTCACACAACACTTCTTTCACGTTGCTGTGCAAATCCTTCGGGTCCGGATGTGTGGTGAGTGCGTGGTAATCTGCAATAAAGAAGAAGCAGTTGTTCTCGTGCTGCATGCGGATGAAATTCTTCAATGCCCCGTAATAATTGCCGAGGTGAAGGTTGCCGGTGGAGCGGATGCCGCTCAATACTGTATCCATAGGTTATAAAGTGTGGATCAATTGTTTGAATGTCTTATTACTTATGTAAAAGACAGGCACAAAGTTAGCGATAATTCGGTGAAAATGAAACAACTCAGAGCTGCTCCAGGATTCGCTTCAGTACGGTTTGCGCTGAGATTTCACGGTTGGCGGCTTCGGGAATCACGAGGCTGCGGGGGCCTTCAATGACCTCATCGGTTACAATCATGTTGCGGCGTACGGGCAGGCAATGCATGAAGTGGGCGTCGTTGGTCACGGCCATCTGGCGATCGCTGACAGTCCAGTCGCGGTCTTTGCTGAGAATCTTCCCGTAGTTGGGGTCTTGGTAGGCCGACCAGTTTTTGGCGTAGACAAAATCGGCCCCTTCTAAGGCTTTAAGTTGGTCGTATTCTACCTTTGCATCACGTACAAATTTCGTATCCAGCTCATAGCCCTTCGGGTGAGTGATCACAAAATCCACGTCGGCTTCGTTCATAAAGTCGGCGAAGCTGTTGGGTACAGCCTGGGGTAGGGCGTTGGGGTGAGGAGCCCAGGTCAACACCACCTTGGGGCGGGGCTTGTCCTTGTATTCCTCGATGGTGATGAGGTCGGCAAAGCTTTGCAACGGGTGGCCTGTGGCGGCTTCCATGCTGAACACGGGCCGACCTGAGTAGCGGATAAATTGGTTGAGTATGGTTTCCTCGTAGTCGAACGATTTACTTTCAAATTTGGCAAAAGCGCGTACGCCAATCACATCGCAGTAGCTGCCCATCACGGGAATGGCCTCCAGGATGTGTTCGGGTTTGTCACCGTCCATGACCACACCCCGCTCGGTTTCGAGCTTCCAGGCGCCTTGGTTGATGTCGAGCACCATGGTATTCATGCCCAGGTTCATACCGGCTTTCTGTGTGCTCAACCGGGTACGTAGGCTGGAGTTGAAAAAGACCATCATCAAGGTTTTGTTTTCGCCCAGGTGTTTGTAGGCATAGCGGTTTTTCTTGATTTCAAGCGCTTCCTGAACAGCCTCCTTCAGATTTCCTAGGTCCTTGACGTTGGTGAAGTGTCTCATAATGTATGTGTTATTGTTTCGTTGTCAATGAGTTCTTTAATTAGGGCCAGCGCACTGAGTGTGGCCTGATCGATGTTCCGGGTTCTGAACGCGCCAAATTGGAACTTACGGCTGATCAGGCCGTGGCGCGAGCACGCGCAAATCCACACGGTGCCCACCGGTTTTTCGACAGTGCCACCGTCAGGGCCGGCAATGCCTGTGGTTGAAACGGCGATGTCGGTTTGGAGCCGTTCCCTTACGCCAATGGCCATTTGTTCTGCAACGATTTGGCTCACGGCGCCTTCTTTTAACAAGGCGTCGGCTGAAACCCCCAATACCTCGGTTTTGACACGGTTGTCGTATGCCACCACGGAGCCGGTGAAATAGTTGGAACTTCCCGGAATGGTGGTAATCAGATGGGCAATGTTGCCGCCGGTACAGCTTTCAGCCGTGGAAAGGGTCAGCCCTTTTTCCTTCAGCAGTTTACCCACGACAGCTTCGACAGATGCGTCTTCTTCGGCCAGTATGGTCTTGCCCAAGATGGAGCGTAACGATGCCAGTAACCGTTCAATATCGGCTGTCAAGGAAGACCGATTGTCGCGGTCGCCTGTCAGTCGTAGTTTAACCAAGCCTGCTGAAGGCAGGTAGGCCAACTTGATGTCGGCGGGCAGGTTGTTTTCCCAGTCAGTCAGCTTGATGGCCAAGGCCGATTCAGGTATCCCGTAAACCAAAATGGACTGATGCATTAGCGCGGGTGTTCGGAAATGAGCCTTCAGGCGAGGTAGTATCTCATTGCTCATCACCCATTCCATTTCAGAAGGCACTCCCGGCATGGAAACCAGTATCTTTCCCTCTTTTTCAAACCAGGTGACAGGAGCGGTACCCCGCTTATTCTGAATGATGGTGGCGGCTTTTGGGACGTAGGCCTGGTCGTAGGTCAGTTCGTTGATGACGATGGGCCTGTCCCTGAACAAATCGTTGATGGTATCGATTACCGCCGGGTTATACACCAATTCTGTGTTGAAGTAGGTGCACAGGGTTTGTTTGGTAATGTCGTCTTTGGTAGGGCCAAGGCCGCCAGTCAGTAGGATGACAGTTGCGCGTTCGTACGCCCTTTCAATCGATTCCAGGATGTGGTGTTCCTCATCGGAAACCGTCGTGATTTGTTTGACGCGAAAGCCTTCTTTGTTTAACTCTTTGGCCATCCACGCCGAGTTGGTATCGATTACCTGACCAATGAGCAACTCGTCGCCGATGGTGATGATTTCAATCTCAATATCCTTCATAGTCGCGTATCAACTCCGTGTTTGACCGTCTCCGTCGATAATCCATTTGTACGTGGTCAATTCTTCGAGTGCCATGGGGCCTCTGGCATGCAATTTTTGGGTGCTGATGCCAATCTCTGCACCCAATCCAAACTGGGCACCATCGGTGAAGGCCGTGGAAACGTTGGTGTAGACACAGGCTGCATCAACTGTCTGGGTGAACAGCGACATGGCTTGCTCATTTTCAGTAATGATGCTTTCGCTGTGTTTGGAACTGTAGGTGGCTATGTGGGAAAGGGCCTCCTCGATGCCGGCAACTGTTTTGATGGCCATCTTGTAGTCCAGAAACTCCGTACCAAAACTGGCGGCTGTGGCTTTTTGCAACAAATGCCCAGGGTAACGTCCGTTTAAAGACGTATAGGCTTTTTCGTCGGCGAAGATAATCACGTTGCTGGTTGCCAGGGGTGCGCACAGCTCGGGAAGGTCGGAGAGTCGCTTTTCGTGAATAATAAGGCAATCCAGCGCGTTGCACACGCTCACACGAAAGGTTTTTGCATTGTTGACTACAGCTGTGCCTTTGGAAAGGTTGCCGTCTACGTCGAAATACGTATGGCAGATGCCGGCGCCTGTTTCGATGACGGGAATACTGGCATTCTCACGGACATAATTGATGAGGTTTGCGCTTCCCCGGGGTATGATGAGGTCAACATACTCCCTGGCATGGAGCAATTCAGTAGTGGCTTCCCGTTCAGCGGGAAGAAGGGTACAGATGGCGGGATCCAAGCCGAAGCGAATCAAGACCTCGTGAATGAGTGAAACAATGGCCACATTAGATTGGTGCGCATCCTTGCTGCCTTTAAGTATGCAGGCATTGCCCGATTTCAGGCACAGCGAGAACACGTCGAAACTTACGTTGGGTCTCGATTCGTAAATGATGCCGATGACGCCGAACGCCACGCTTACTTTGCGCAGCCGCATACCATTCGGCCGGGTGGTTTCAGACAACACGCGCCCGAGTGGTGATGGCAAAGCCGCCACACTTCGCATGTCGGAGGCAATGTTATCTAACCGCTTGTTTGTAAGTTTCAATCGGTCGTATTTGGGATCCTTCGGATCCATTCTGTCCAAGTCCTGTTGGTTTTCAACCAGAATAAGGTCTTTGTTTGCCAAGGCAGCATCCGCTACGGCTAACAAAACCTGCTTGATGCTCTCGTCACTGACCTGAGCCAGTTTCCGCCCTGCATTTCTGGCTTTTTCGAACGTTTCATTCAACTTCATAACTGTCAGTATTTGTCTACTCTTAATCGAGGTACAGGTAATCGTAATGCACCAAGGGTTTCTCCCCTTTCTTCCCCATCACGTCGTTCGCAGTCAGGCTTCCGTATTGGGCCTTTCCTACGCCAATGGAGTGTCCGTCTTGATTGTAGATTCGGATGATGTCCCCTTTTTCAAAGGTGCCTTCAATCCGGGTAATACCCACCGGTAATAAGCTGGAAGCCTTGTCGTTCAACAAGGCTTTTTGACACCCTTCGTTGATGTGAACTTCTCCCTTGGCAAATCCTTCCGAATGGGCTATCCATTTCTTGACGGCCGATGAGGCTTTCTCTCCAGCAGTGAAGCGTGTACAAACCGCCTCCACCGAAGTATCCAGCAAGTCGGTCAGAATAGTGTCCTTTGTCCCGTTGGCGATAAAGACGGTAATGCCTTCCTCGGCCACTTTTCGGGCGATGTTTGTTTTGGTCAACATACCGCCCCGGCCAAACGATGATTTCTCGGTTGAAATGTATTTTTTCAACTCCTCTCCCGGTTCAATAACAGGAATCAATCGGGAGGCCGGATCGTTTGGGTTACCGTTGAAGATGCCGTCGATGTTGCTCAGGATAATCAACGCTTCGACATCCATCATCGTGGCTATCACGCCGGAGAGTTCGTCGTTGTCGGTAAACATCAGCTCTGTCACTGATATGGTGTCGTTTTCATTCACCACAGGAATCACGCCGTTCTCGAGCATTACCGTCATGCAGTTTTTCTGATTCAGGTAATGCCGACGGCTGTGAAAATTTTCCTTTGTGGTGAGTACTTGGCCGCAAATAAGTCCGTTTTTTTGAAAGAGGTCGTAGTAATGGTTGATGAGTATGGCCTGACCAACGGCTGAGTATAGCTGGCGTTGATCAACCGGATCCAGTTTCCGATTGGGTTGAATGACACTCCGCCCCGATGCTACGGCCCCTGAAGAAATCAGGATGACATCGATGCCGGCTTTCTGGAGCGTGGACACCTGATCAACAATGGATGCCAGGCGTTTAATGTCCAAGCCCCCCTGTCGACCAGTCAATACGTTGCTGCCAACTTTTACGGCGATGCGCTTGTAACGGTATGTGGTCATTCTTTTTTCGCTACTTGAGGTGACTGGCTTTTAGCCCACGAATCACCGCGGCAGAAAAGCCGGCTTGTTCCATTTCGTTCAATCCTTTGATTGTAATACCACCCGGGGTTGTCACCTTGTCCACTTCCGCTTCTGGGTGGGTGCCGTTGGCTTCCAGTAAGGCTACAGCTCCCTTCAGGGTTTGCAAGACGACATCCTTGGCTACATTCGGATAGATGCCCATTTCGACACCACCTTCCATGGCTGCTCTGATGTAACGGAATGCATACGCGATGCCGCAAGAGGCTAGTGACATATAGGCGTTGAGTTGACTCTCCGGTACCAGCATGGCTTTGCCCATCTGGTTGAAAATAGACACGATTTGTTGGTCCTGTTCGTCGGTGGTATTCCAAGAGGCAATGCTGGAAAAACTTTCCAACACGTCGATGGCTGTGTTGGGTATGACCCTGAATAAGGCCGGCATATCACCGTTTTTATCCTTGAAAAATTGCTGAAGCGAATCTAAGGTCACACCGGCTGCAATGGAAAGAATGACTTGATTGTTGTAGTTTAGACCGTCAATAATTTCATTCACTACCCGCTCGACCAACCAAGGTTTAACCGCCAGGATAATCAGGTCGGCTCCCTTCACACAGTCGATATTGGACATGTGGCAGGCAATAGAAGGGTTGAACGCGCGGATGGCATCCAGGTTCTTTTCATTCACATCGCTGATGGCGATGTTTGATGGTTTGATCATACTGCCCTGGCTCAATCCCCTGGCAATAGCTCCTCCCATGTTTCCGGCTCCAATAATGCTGACTTTCATACCAAATTCCATAACTAAAGGGTTTATGTTGTTACAGACTGTTCAGTACATCGCTGAAGGCCTGCAAAAATTCATCGGCTTGCTCTTTGCTGAGCGAAAGGGGAGGCAACAACCGAATGACGTTGGTCCCGCTTACACCTGTAAAGATATGCTTTTCCAGTAACAATTTATGCCTGATTTCCTTGATGGGATGTTCAAATTCCAATCCAATCATGAGCCCGATTCCTCTGACTTCTTTGATGGCAGGCAGTTGTTTGAGCTTTTCCAGTAGGTAGCCGCCTACTGTAGCCGCATTCTCAATAAGGTGCTCGTTTTCTATCACTTCAAGAATGGCCAGCCCGGCAGCGCAGGCCAAATGACTCCCGCCGAATGTGGTGCCCAGCATACCGTAAGAAGGTTTGAACTGCGGGCTGATGAGCAGTCCTCCCATGGGAAAACCGTTGCCAATGCCTTTGGCCACTGTGATTAAATCGGGTTTGATACCCGCGTGCTGATGGGCAAAGAATTTTCCGCTGCGTCCGTAACCCGATTGAATTTCGTCAAGGATCAAGATCGTTCCAGTTTCCGTGCAGGCTTGTTGGAGGTCTCTTAAAAACGAAGCTTCGGGAATTTGGATACCACCGATACCGAGGATGCCTTCAATAATCACAGCGCAATACGCTTCCGATGAAAGGTAGTGGCGCAGCGATTTGATATCGTTAAGTAGCAGGAAGGTAACCTGAATGTCTTGATTGATGGGTGCACAAAGTTTGGGGTTGTCGGTCACCTGAACGGCAGCTGATGTACGACCATGGAAGCTCTTGTTAAAAGCGATGACTTTCTTCCGTCCGGTGTGAAAGGAGGCCAGTTTCAGGGCATTTTCGTTCGCCTCAGCACCCGAATTAATCAAAAACAAGCTGTAGTCTTCATATCCACAGGCTTTTCCCAGTTTTGCTGCAAATGTTGTTTGCAGGGTGTTGACAACCGAGTTGGAATAGAAGCCAAGCTTGGCCACTTGCTCGGTAATCCGTTTGACATACGTCGGATGGCTGTGACCGATGGAAATAACGGCGTGTCCGCCGTACAAGTCGAGGTATTGGGTTCCTTTGTCGTCCCAAATGGTACATCCTTCACCACGGACGATGTTGATGTCAAACAGGGGATAAACGTCAAATAAATTCATAAGTGTACGTCTAATAAGCGTTTAAAAAGCCAGGGCTTTGAGGTTTAACCCGGTGCCTTCATCCAAACCGAACAGCAGGTTCATGTTGTGGACGGCCTGGCCGGAAGCGCCTTTCAGCAAGTTATCGATGACAGAGAGTATGAGCAGTTTGTTGCCATGTTTCTCCAGATAAAGGAGGCACTTGTTGGTGTTCACCACTTGCTTGAGGTCAACGGACCTTTCGCTGATGAAGGTGAAGCGGGCTCCTTTGTAGTAGTCGGTGTACAATGATTTGGCCTCTTCGAGGCTACCCTCGAAATTGGTATAAACAGAGGCGAAAATGCCCCGCGCAAAATCTCCCCGAACCGGAATAAACAGGATTTCCTGATTGAATCCGGCCTGAAGTTGTTCAATCGATTGATTAATCTCTTGCAGGTGTTGGTGTTCAAATGGTTTGTACACGGAGATATTGTCGTTCCGCCAGCTGAAGTGCGTGGTCGAAGCTGGTTTGACACCAGCTCCGGTTGAACCCGTGATGGCGTTTACATGTACTTCACCTTTAATCAGTCCCGCTGATGCTAGGGGTAATAAGGCCAACTGGATGCACGTGGCAAAACAGCCCGGATTGGCTACGTGTTTTGCCTTTTGAATGGCTTCCTTGTTCAATTCGGGCAGGCCGTAGATGAAATCGTGGTCGGGGTGTTTGTGACGAAAATCGGTGGAGAGGTCAATGATTTTAACCGAAGCAGGCACCGTGTTTTCGTGTAAAAACCGCTTGCTGTCCCCGTGAGCGGAACATAGAAAGAGCACATCCACCGCATCCAGCGGCAGGGTGTTGGTAAACGTCAGGCTGCATTCGCCCAACAAGCCGCTGTGAACGTCGGTGATGGCGTTTCCCGCGTTACTGCTGCTGTGGATGAATGTAATATCAACATCCGGGTGGTTCACCAGGAGCCGGATCAGTTCACCTGCCGTGTAACCGGCTCCTCCGATAATTCCTGCGCGTATCATTCCTTGTTGTTTTTCTTTTGAACGGCGTGGTAAATCTTGATGGAGTTGCCCAAAATTTTGGTGAACCCTTTCGCATCCTCGGCGGTGAAGGCTTTTTGGGTTTCACCGTATTCGCCGAATTCAGATTTCATTAAATCGTAGGAGCTGTCTATGCCCACCAATACGTAGTGATAAGGCTTGAGTTGTACGTACACCCTACCTGTCACACTTTGCTGCGTGCTTTCAAGGAAAGCTTCGCAGTCGCGCATCACCGGTTCCAGGTATTGGGCTTCGTGTAGGAACATGCCATACCAGTTGCCAATCTGGTCTTTCCAGTATTGTTGCCATTTAGTAAGGGTGTGCTTTTCCAACATCTTGTGGGCGTTGATGATTACCATGGGAGCCGCGGCTTCAAATCCTACGCGTCCCTTGATGCCGATGATGGTATCACCTACGTGCATGTCTCGTCCGATGGCATATTTGGAAGCAAGAATCTCAATATCCTGAATGGCCTTCACTTTATCGGTGTACGCCACCCCGTTGACCGCACTGATTTCGCCGGCCTCAAAGTCGATGGTCATTGTTTCCTCACCGGATGCTGTCATCTGCGAGGGATAGGCTTCTTCCGGCAGGGTCTGATTCGATTTCAATGTTTCCTTACCACCAATGGACGTGCCCCAAAGCCCTTTGTTGATGGAGTATTCCATCTTTTTGAAATCGGCTTTAAAACCATGCTCTTTCAAGTAATTGATTTCGTACTCGCGTGTCAGGATCATATCCCGGGTCGGCGTCAATATTTTGATGTTGGGAGCCAGCACATTGAAGGTCAGGTCAAAACGAATTTGGTCGTTGCCTGCACCGGTGGAGCCATGTGCTACGTACTCAGCGCCGATTTCCTTGGCGTATTCAATGATGGCGATGGCTTGGAAAATGCGTTCGGAGCTAACGGAAATGGGGTAAGTGCCGTTTCGGAGTACATTGCCAAAAATCATGTACTTGATGCTCTTTTCGTAATACTCTTTGGTAACATCGAGTGCGACGTGTTTCACCGCGCCCAACTTGTAGGCATTGGCTTCTATCGTCTTGAGGTTTTCTTCGCTGAATCCCCCGGTGTTGGCAACAGCCGTATACACATCATACCCTTTTTCTTCCGATAAATACTTGGCGCAAAACGAAGTGTCCAAGCCTCCGCTGAATGCTAATACAACTTTTTCTTTCACGTTATGTGTTCTTTTATAGGTTTATTTTTCTTCTGTTTGGTGTTCCTTGGGATCGTACAGCATGGCCGTGCACATACAGAAGCGGCGGTTCTGCCGTTGAAGGATGTCGTAATTCACGCAGCTTTGACATCCTTTCCAAAAGGCATCATCGTCGGTCAACTCGGCGTAGGTGACAGGTCTGTATCCAAGTTCGTAGTTGATTTTCATGACAGCCGCTCCCGTGGTCAATCCGAATAATTTGGCATCGGGGAAACGGGTGCGTGACAGTTCAAATGCCTTGCTCTTAATACGTTTTGCCAAACCATGTCCGCGAAACTTTTCAACTACGATCAGACCGGAGTTGGCCACAAATTGTTTATTTCCCCATGTCTCAATGTAGCAAAAACCGGCAAATTCCTTCCCGTTAAGGGCAATGATGGCCTTACCCTCCATTATTTTCTGGGTAACATATTCAGGAGACCTTTTTGCAATGCCTGTTCCGCGTATTTTGGCCGCATTCGCTATGGTTTCCAATATGGTTTCGACGTAAGCCACGTGTGAGGCGTCGGCTATCATCACATCAATTTCAGTTTTCATGTACAACGTTTTTCTTATTGGATGGGCAGCACGTCAGATAGAGCCCGTAGCAGTTCTGCCCGCGTTATGTGCTCTCTAGGGATGATTAAGATGGTGTCATCGCCGGCTATCGTCCCCAAGACTTCCGTTGATGTTTTTTGGTCTATATCGGCGGCGATACTCCCCGAATAACCCGGTTTTGTTTTTACAACAGCGAAAACACCACAAAAATCAATGGATAAGAAGCCGCTCGCTGTGTATTTGCTCAAGTCAGACTGTTTCAACCACAATTGTCGGTTGATGCTGGAATCTTCAGGCAGCAGGTATACATAATTGCCCTCGTGGTTGGGCATTTTTGCTACCTTCAGTTGCTTCAGGTCGCGGGATAGGGTGGCCTGCGTCAGCTCAAAATTGTGTTGTAACAACAGGGTGAGCAACTCTTCCTGGCTACCAATCCGGTTGTTCCGAATCAAGTCTTTTATGAGCATCAGCCTGTTTGATTTATCCTTCATCGTTTCGTTGAGTTGAATCAGTTTGAATAAAAATACAAATGAGCTGCAAAAATAACCATTATTCAGCAGTCAACCAAACAAAGTATGCATTAATTGTTCTAAAAAAGAAATAATATGCAAGTTAAATGCATAAACTCTCATTTTTTAAAATGACTTCCAGCCTTGCGCTTTCAGGTCAATCTCATTTCCATCTCTGGTTATCAATCTGCTACCCATTTTTTTAGCACAGATGTGTCCAATTACTTTGATGGAGGGAAGTTGGAGGATGGTTTCGTGAAGTGATAAAGGTACGGTGAATAGTAATTCATAATCTTCCCCGCCGTTTAGGGCGGCGGTTGTCAGGTTCATGTTGATTTCTTCAGCCATGGCGGCTGTTTGGTAATCGATGGGAATGGTCTCTTCGTAGACACGGCAGCCGCAGTCGCTGCTTGAGCAGATATGCAGCAATTCGGAAGACAAACCATCCGAAATGTCAATCATGGAGGTGGGAATTAGGCTCTTTTCGGCCAACAGTTCAATTATGTCTTTTCTGGCTTCGGGTTTCAACTGACGTTCGATGATGTATTCCTTGCCCGTAAAGTCGGGTTGGGCACTATCGGTTTGCTTAAAAACGTGTTTTTCCCGTTCGAGTAGCTCAAGCCCCATGTAGGCAGACCCCAGATCTCCACTCACGCAAATCAGGTCGTTTTCTTTTGCACCGCTTCTGAGAACAATTTTTTCTTTTTCACCGACACCGATGCAGGTAAGACTCAGCGTCAGACCGGTCAGAGAGGAGGTGGTGTCTCCACCTACGATATCCACACCATAATTGTCACAGGCCAATTTCAATCCATCGTAGAAATCATCCAGGTCTTCCACGCTGAAACGTTTCGAGATACCAATGGAGACGATGAGTTGTTTGGGCCGGCCGTTCATGGCGTAGATGTCGGAAAAATTGACCACTGCGGCTTTGTAACCGAGGTGTTTGAGGGGAGTATAAGTCAAATCAAAATGAATGCCTTCCAACAACAAATCGCTGGTAACCAGCACCTCGTTCCCGTCATAATTTAGTACTGCCGCGTCGTCTCCCACACCAATGCGGCTGGAACTATTTTTTAGTTGGATACTTGAGGTTAGGTGGCGGATTAAGCCGAATTCGCCGTAAGTACTGATTTCCGTTCTATGTTGATCTATCATGCTTCCGTTTGGTTAATGAGTGCGCTAAATAGAGCTGTCATGTTAGGTTGGGCTATCAAGGCAGCTTGCTGCACATCGGTGTGGGTCACTTCTTTAATTTTTCCATCTATGCCAAGGTCGGTAATGACCGAGATGGCAAACACCTCGAGGCCGGCATGTCTGGCTACGATAACCTCGGGAACGGTAGACATGCCTACGGCGTGAGCTCCCAACGATTTGAAGTATCGGTATTCAGCCGGTGTCTCAAAGGTAGGTCCGGAGGTTCCTAAATATACGCCTTCTGTTACCTTGATCCCCATTCTGTGGGCAATCTCGATGGCTTTTTTTCGCAGCCTGGCTGAATAGGCATCACTCATGTCGGGAAAACGGGTGCCCAACCTAGTGTCGTTTTTGCCGCGCAAGGGGTGTTCGGGAAAATGATTGATGTGATCGGCGATGATCATCAGGTCTCCAATGGCAAAGTCGTCACGCATACCTCCTGCAGCATTCGATACAAAGAGAGTTTCTATTCCAAGGGCCTTGAATACCCGAACCGGAAAGGTAACTTCGCTCATAGAGTAGCCTTCATAATAGTGAAATCGGCCTTGCATGGCGACAATGTCCACTTTTCCCAGTTTGCCAACTACCAACATGCCGCTGTGTCCTTCTACCGTGGAAATGGGAAAATGGGGAATGTCTGCGTAGGGGATGGTTGTTTTTTCGGTAATATCATCAACCAACGCTCCCAAACCTGTTCCCAGAATAATGGCCGTTTTGGGATGGTTGGGTATGCGTGGCGACAGCCATTCAGCTGTTTCGTTTATTGTATTGTACATAGGTCACTATTTTTTTATCAAATTCTTCTCCTGATTGGTCCAAGAAACGAATGTGTAACGTCGGATAATAGCAAAAGGGTAAAATCGGTTCAAATCGAGCATCATCGATCATGCGGACAGCGTCTTTTTCTGTGGTGAGAATCATTCCGTTTGTAACGCGGATTGATTCGAAGACTGTTTTGATCGTGGTGATATCTTTTTCGGTGAATCGATGATGATCCGAGAATATCATGGTCTGTGCCGACGGACAGTACCCTTTCACATAGTTGATAAAGGGTGTGGGTGAGGCTATTCCGGCCACAATCAACACGGGAAGACTCTTCTCGCAAATTTGATCCATGCTGCACATAGAGTCGATTCCGACCCTGTCTTTTTGAACCGGAAGCAAGGGGCCGTATTCCACCGTTGTGAAAAAAATAGACTGATAGGGATAGGGTTTGATATCCAAACAGATAACTCGTCGTTCAATCGGAGAAATATCCGTAGGGCATTTGGTAAATAGGATGATGTCGGCTCTTTTGTGGTGATTGGCAGGCTCTCTTAAATTACCGGCAGGCAACAACGTGTCGTGTGAAATGGGTCGGTTGTAGTCAATCAACAAGATGTTCAAACCGGGAGCTACGTAACGGTGTTGGAATGCATCGTCGAGCAGGATCACGTCAATGCTAGGTTTTTGATCAGCGGCACTCAGCAAATCAATGCCTCTGCGTCTGTTTTCGTCAACTGCAACGACAACATCCGGGTATTTTCGCATCATTTGCGTGGGTTCATCGCCCATTTCGTTGATGCCAAGCGCGGGAGAGCCCATCACAAAGCCTTTGCTCTTCCGCTTGTATCCTCTGCTTAGGATGGCAACTTTGTATTTGGAACCAAGCAGGCGTGCCAAGTATTCGACCATGGGGGTCTTTCCAGTTCCTCCTACAGTAAGATTGCCCACCCCGATTACCGGTATTTCGGCGCGTGAGGAATTCAATATCTCCAAGTCGAACAATAAGTTTCTAACCCAAACTCCGAAGCCGTACACGAGGGAGAACGGCAGAAGTAGATTCCGTATGCCGGAGTGTTTAATACTCATGTCAATGTATTTCCAATACGTCCGTTTTAGCCAAAATTCCTGTCTGGATACGTGAAGCACGAAGCTTGACGAAGGGTGCGTACTCTTCACCCAACAACGATAGTGCCAGTTTCAGTTTGGTTTGCTGTGTAAAAGTCTGCAGCAAAACCGTCATGTAGTCTTTCTTTTTTGGATAATAACTCAGCTGGTATTCCTTCACCTTGCCCAACGTGGCAGCCATTTTGACGGCGTCGTTGATGCCACCCAGTGTGTCGGCTAAACCCAGTGCAACAGCTTTTTGTCCTGTCCAAACCCGACCTTCGGCTATTTTTCGAATGGCTTCCGGCTTCATCTTACGACCGTCGGCACAGCGTTTGACAAACAGGTCATAACCGTTCTCAATGTAGCGTTGAATTTTTTGCTTTTCAATGGCGTTCATGGGGCGTGTCAGGTTCCCCAGGTCGCCAAGGTTGTTTGTCTTCACCACGTCGATGTTAAGGCCTATCTTGTTGGTCAGTTTCTCTACGTTTGGAAATAGGGCAAAAATACCGATTGATCCGGTCAAGGTGTTGGGCGACGCTACGATTTTCGTGGCGTTGCAAGCGATGTAATAACCTCCCGAAGCGGCGTAATTTCCCATGGAAACAATAACCGGTTTCTTTTTCTTGAGTGCAGTAACGGCGTTCCAAATCTGCTCTGATGCGAAGGCACTTCCACCCGGAGAATTGACACGAAAGACCACGGCTTTAATATTGTCATTTTCCCGAATTGTTTCCATCTCTTCAATCAGTGCTTTTGCCGTGATGCCTTCCGATCCTTCATCGAAGATTTCCCCTTCGGCGTACAGCACTGCAATTTTTTCTTTGTGATACTCGCTGTGCTTATCGGGAGCCGACAGCAGTTCACTGACCGTGACAACTGTCAGGTCTTTGGGCTTATCCACGCCGTTTAGCTTGGCCAAGTAATCCCTAGCTCCTATTTCGTACATCAAGCTGTCCACCATTTTTTCGGTCAATAAATCGCTTGCAGGTTTCATCAGTTGGTTTTCGTCTGCCAATCGATTCAGTGCCTCCACGCTGGTTTTCCTGCTTTTGGCTGTACCCGTCAGGACATGATTCCAAATGCCTGAAAGGTATTCTTTCGTTTGAAACCGACTTTCCGGACTCATCTCGGTTCTAGTATAGGGTTCTACTGCCGATTTGAACGTGCCTACCTTGAAAACCTGCATTTCGACGCCTAATTTTTCCAGTGTCTTTGAGAAGAAAACCGGTGTTGCAGATAAACCGCACCAATTGACCATGCCAATCGGATTCAACAACATTTTATCAGCGACCGAACAGATGTAATACTCGCGTTGGTCGTAGTTATCAGCGTAGGAGACAATGTATTTCCCGGTCTTTTTAAAATCGATCAATGCATCTCTTATGGCCTCGGCAGTGGCAAAGCCAGCATTCAACGTTCCCACTTTTAGGTAGATGCCCTTGATTTCATCTGATTCCCCGGCTTTTTTGATGGCCGACAATATATCGTCCAATCCCTGTTTGTTCGTTCCTGCATCGAAAGGCAACCCGAGTTCTTCTAGGTTGAACAAGCCTTCCTGCCCCTGTTCCACAATTTCACCATTAAGCTCCAGCTTCAGCACACTGTTTTTCTGAAGGGCGTACGTTTGGTCATTGCTGGAAAGTGCACTGATAATGGCAACGAGCAAGAGAAAACTAACTAACCCGGTGATCAGCAATCCGACGATAGTGGCCAGTGTGAATTTGAAGAATTGTTTCATGACGATGGTTTAGGAATACAAAGTTGGGGCAATTTGATGGATTTTCCTATTGAAATGACGTGTTCAATGTTTGGGAGGAAGCTTTCCCCTACCCAATGGGATGCTTACACCCAGTTGAAAATTGGTGGTCAGTGTATTCAATGGAATAAATTGCGGGCTTACCTTCAGGAAGGTGTAATCGCAGGCCAGAAAAATGTTCATGATGGCGGGTACAAACCCCAAAGCAAAACCAAAGGTCTCTTTTTTTCCATGGATAAAGGAATAACTGCCCGACAAATTGAACCACCTGGCCGGTCTCAGATTGAGGGAGCCGGTGAGTTCAGAATAGCGTTCGTTTTCCATCAAACGGTTTGAATACAATGCTCCTACGCTGACCTTGTTGTTTAGTACCGCATATTCCAACCCTGCATTGATGGTCGGGAAAAGACGTTGAATGACATCGCCGCTGGTTGCCACTTTTTTAAAATCGGCCATCTTTAACATATCGTCCTGAATAGATTTCAGTTGGTCATCTGCCGCTTGTTTTCCAATACTGTCCATTCCTAAACCCGAAATGCCGCTGAACGTGACCTGACCGGAAGAACGGGCTTTTGTTATGTTGGCTTGATTCCATTTGATGGCTCCCAAATCGATCAGAGCCAATGAGATTTCCATAGTTGGAATGGGCGAATAGTTGACACCAAGGTCGATGGCAGCTCCTAAACCACCAATGCCGGGGCCGTTCATCTCAAACTTTCCGTTGATGCTACCATCTTCGTCGGTCAACAGCGTAAGCCCCTTACCATATGCTTCCATTCGTCCCACGGTGTTGATGGTCCACGCATCGGGTGTCATGTTGATGTTCATGCTATCGATGCCGGCTTTTACATAAGCACCACCTATCAGGAGTTTGAGCTTGGTCCCAATCCGAAGGTTGTTGAGGATATTTCGTGAATAGCCCAATGAGGCTTCAGCAAAAACGCTGGAGCTGACAGACAGGTCATGAATGTTGTATTCATTGCCTTCGGTCGAACTCATCCCTTGTTTCAAAAAGGCGAAGAAATCGTACGGCAGGTTGAGCGACAGGTTCATGCGTGTGGCTAGGTCGAAGGTCCAGAACGCGTTTCCGGTGTAGAAACCCATGGAAACCAAACTCGTTCTAAGGTCTGTTCTCAAGTAGTTATTCGGACTAAGTTGGGACAAGAAGTCATTGGCGGAAATGCTCTTGTCCAGAAAGGTGAGTAGCTCTCCGTCACCATCCGGAGGATAGATGAAGTTCGTGAACTGGAGGTTTGACTCAACGCCCAACGAAAATTCACCAACGAGAGGAAGGCTCAGATATCCCCTGTTAGGGGCTAAGGCCGGGTTCATGAGGTGTCGATGGGTCGCGTTGTCCATAAAGTATCCGGTACGCGATAAAGGCTGCGCCATTGTCAACGGTGTTGCCGCAAACAGCGATACCACTAACAGAATAAAGATTCCCTTCGGAAAAAGGATGGAAGTATGTGTCGTTCTCATGGTTGCAGCATTAGTTGGTTTTTCCACCGATGGTGATACCACCGTTCAGTCGCGCTTTCAATTCCGCGATGATATAGTTGTTTGGGCGGATGGGTGTGCCTGCCACTGTTGAGTTGGAGGAGGCCTTGAATGAAAGCTCGAACCCCCTGAGTTTCTTTAGTTCTCCGTTCGGGTCGTTTAACTTGATGGTCAGGTTACTTGTCGTGGGAGAGCCATCCCTGGCGCCTGCGCTAATAAGTTGTCGGGCGGGTACGACATCTAGCGGAATGTTATCTTTATCGAGTGGAATCAGTTCCAATTCGAGCTCCAGTGGAATGGAATTTTGGAATATTCCCAAGAGTTCCAGACTTTTGCCCGACAAAGCCGATTCACCAATCATTGGGTTCAAACCCGATATCGTATCCTTTATGTGTACGTTTAACTCTTCGCCAAATGCGAATGGAACCGTCACATCATACTTCACATCCATTGAATAGTCCGCCAATAAATTGATGTAGTGTTGTTCGGATACATCAGCACTGGCCTTTATTTTATACCCAATGTCGTCAGGAAGCGTTTTGAATAACTTTTGGATGTCAGCCTGCACAAATACATAGTTGTGAGGCATACCCGCACTGTCTGGTGCTATCCAGAATTTGGTTTTTCTGGGAGAAGAGGGAGATAGTGCCTTTGGCATCCGAATCCGGACGCTTTGGGCGGCATCGTTAAGCACCACGCCTTTCCTGCTTGGTTTGAGGTCAAGGTCTATAAAAATGGGAATACCCAAGTTGCAGTTGGTTTCAAATGTGATAACCGGTTTGGTTACATCAAGTGTGACGTCATCATTTTGCATGAATGAAGGCAGCCCCGAAATGGGAATGTTATCCTCAATGGGTTCAATGCCCGGATCCAATCTTCCGTAAACAGACTCAAAGCTAATGCCTGATAGCTTGACGTTGACGCTGACGGTAATGGGTTTATCGGTCAAGTCCTCACTGTTCACCGTGGTTTCATCCACACTCACTCCAACGTTGTAACGTACCTTTTCGTTGATGTCTAATCTGCCGTTTAGGTCTTTCCCGTTAAAAATCAGACCTTTTAGGTTGATGGTTTTGAGCAGTTTTCCATTGACAAACGCTTGATGGATGATCACCTTGTTGTCACGGTCAGCTTCTCCGGGCGCGAATTTCAGCAAAGAGGGGAAGTCAAGTTCGATGGTGGCAACCAAGGGTTTATCCAATTTTGGCATGTTGGTTACATCGATGTCTAGTTCCAATTTAGCTCCGCTAGCGAGCAGGATGCTGTCGAGCGACACGATTTCTTTGGGAAGGTCGATGGTTGCCAAATCCAAGACAGTCGAGTCTGCAAAAGAGTGTGAAAGTGCGTTCAACTTCAGCGAGGAAGAGGCTATGGTCAAGTTGTCTGTTGAGGTTTGCAGCTGAAGAGACTCGTTAGTCAACGATTCCACTTGTTTGGTATTGATAACCCCCGCAAGCAACCGAACCCCTCCACTTATCGATATGACATCATCCAGTTTTAATTTGCCATCAACCAAATTCTTATCGATATTAAGCGAAGCCAGCTCAAGTTCGATTACATCGGGAATCGTATCAGTGATGGTATAGGTATTGTTGAGTAGAAAGTTGCGGAAAGAGAATAAAGGAGGAAAAGAAATCATCAAGGGCTTTCCCGCTAACTTTAAGGGTATTGTTGGCTTGATGATCCGCAGCCGAGCTTTTGTTCCTGGTGAAAGTTTGATGGTATCCAGCCGCTCGATTTTATCGGCAATATCAATATTGAAGGAAATTGGTACATCCTTTGATGGAATGGCGATTTCTTTTACGTTGGTTACTATATCCGCCGATTCGAATGCAAGGTTGGTTTGAACATTCATGTTGACGGTGGGGTCGTTTCCAGACGACGGAATGTTGGCACTATTGATTTTGTTCGGGAATGAAATAGACACCTGACCGGAATAGTTGACGCCACCGTTCCAACTCAACGTACTATTCGTTACTGCAAGATGGCTTAGGTCGAATGATTCAAGTTCGAATGCTTTGTTGAATCCGTTCGTGAAAGAAGCATTTTTCAAGGAGAACGTGTTCCCCGTTAACCCGGAGGTGGGTTTTAATTTGAATTCACTGGGAAAATGAATGGTCAGTGAGTCTAGGGTAAGTTCACTGTTGATTTCAGTAGGCATGTTGTTTGCTTGCAACGAAACGGAGAGGGTATGGCTCGCTTCATCAAAATAGACAGCATTAACCTTCTCGATGTCTGTGGGTATGCCGTTGTTGATGGTCAGGTTTGTATTCCCTGAAATCTTTGAGCGAACGGGTAGAACGTTGAAATCCATCGACTGAATAACCATGTTTTCAACAGATACTTTTACGCGTATAAACATGTCCTTGACATCGTTGATTTTATCCGACAACACATATACGCCGTCCATGTGAACGTTGCCGCTTGTTTCGACTTGACTGTTTACCGATAAGCTGTTGCCAGTGGGTTCCCCCTCAATGCCCAACCCGTCTATATGGCATATTTTGGAGATGGAAAAGTGGTTATTCACCGTCATGGAGTCCTTAGCTTCAAACGTGATTTTACCTGTCGGCAGGTCTGTAAACTTGAACAAGGTGGAAGGGTCAATGGTCAGACTGGGAATAATTTTTCCCGTTGTCAATACGCCGGTCGCACCAATCAATTCAACACTAACCGTAAATTCAGCCAATGGGTTGTCTAATAGCTTTACATTACTGATGTTAGAGACACCGTTAGGTACAGTGACGGCATAGTTGATGCCCTGATTAAAACTTATCGCAACTGCACTTTTGTCTTCAATGGGCAAAGGAATAGACAGTCCTCCACTATAGCTGGGCAGGTTCAATCCGGAAAAAATGGTGCCGGTTGTGCCTGATTTGTTGATGTCCGCAATCGCCAGATCTTTAAGGGTGTATCCGGACATGCCCGCTCCAAACGAAAGCGTCTGGTTTACAGATGGAAGTCCAAAGTTACCCAATGTGATTTTACTAACATTAAAATCAATAGAACTGTTGACCGAAAGACCGGGAATGGAAAAATCTTTCAGACTGATATCTCCAAAATCGACAGTTTGTTGTTTTGTGAAGGTTTGGTCTCCAACGCTCAGAGCACTGCGGTCAATTTTTGGAATGTCGGCACTGATGGAATCGTTGACAGATAAGGCATATCCTCCATTATCCATGGTTTTCAGCATTTCTATATCTTTCGGATTCAGAAAGTCTCCTAATCGGATGGTGTCCGTCTTGCCTAATGGGGCGGCAAGAGAGTCGCCACCAAAGGTCATGGTTGTCGATATACCCTTGTTTATGTCGTAACGTTCATCGATGCAGGCTTGTGCAAGGAATGAAGCGACAAGCACCAAAACGATGAAACTTGCTGAATGGGCTCTACAATGTGTGTTTTTCATTCCATAATGGTTTTTGTTCAATGTGTTCAGTTCGGCAGCTTGATTGCCCTTTTACTCGCATAGTTACGTGTTAATGGCAAGGATGTTCCTTTAAACAAAAGTAACAAATTTCAGTTAATTACATCATTTTCATCATTTTTGTATTCTCGGAGTTTTTCAGTTTCGATGCCATTTTTACTAATAGCACCCCCTTATTGTGTTCAAACGTTGATTCTGCAATTTTTGTTTAGAATTTAACGTGCGTGCTTTCAGCTGGTTGAGTATAAAAGAGAAAAATAGTTGTAATATTCTTGTTGAAATAGTTGCAGAAGCGGTTTAAAGCTTCTACTTTTGCACCCGCT
>Ga0302289_1000021_pt1 | contig 105795 bp, 96 predicted proteins | sample III_Fen_N1_2_FD_194552 | JGI IMG/M metagenome (GOLD analysis project Ga0302289, IMG submission 194552) | Peat permafrost microbial communities from Stordalen Mire near Abisko, Sweden - III_Fen_N1_2 | ecosystem: Environmental > Terrestrial > Soil > Wetlands > Permafrost | place: Sweden: Abisko... | reverse complement strand
CCTACTGCTGTTCAAATTAACGCTACACTTCCGGATGGATGGACAAAGGTCGAAGGATCTTCGCTTCCTGTGCAATACAGCAAGGTCACGGCCAGCTTCATGGCCATGCAGGAGACGTCGTTCCCGACTACGGATCTGGACAAGGATGTTGACCTTGCTAAGGGGATCTTTTCGAGTACGTTTGATAATGTTGTTTACATCGGCGAGGTAAAGACACTTACCATCGACGGAAATGATGCGCGTCAATTTGTATTCACCTGTGACGCATACGGAATAACCATGGAATATGAGTACAATTATGTGAAGGTTGGCGACTCCCTCTATTCCGTCATTTTTGCTGATCTAGCCGACACTTTCCCGAATCTGACCGCCGATTTTGATGCGATTCGTTCCAGTGTCACATTTGGTTAATTGTTCTGGAACACCATCCGACAGTCGCCGCGGTATCCAACTTGATCTGATTTATCATCAAAAAATGGCCGGAATGCAAGTTCCGGCTTTTTTGATGCGGTTTCCTGTCACGTTGTCTGACGTGCTGTTGTACATGAACCTCCTCAAGAGTTTTTTTGCGAAAGCTCCTGTTGGAACGGGTTTTTCAAAATGGTCCGCGGCATACCCGATGCGATATGAAATTAAGGAAATGTAGAGAATGCGTAGTTAAATAACCGCAATTCATCTGAGACTTTTATGAATAACAACATTGAAGGTGAAAATATCAGGATCCTTCCGTAACTTCAGCAACTTCAACCGGATTTTTTTCCAGCTCTCCGATCCAGAGTACAGTTTCTTTAATCGATGTGTGAAAGTCACGTGTTTTATAATGAAGTTCGTGATCGGCACGCCTGTGGCTGTATCTTGCATCGGGAGACAATGCGAAGAGCGCCTGTTTTGCAGGGGACGATTTTTGCATCACTCGGGGCCGGGCACCGGCCGCTAAAGATTTCCTGCGTTTCAGCCACTGCAAGCGGGGCTTGCGGATTTTTTTTGCCTTCTTGATTTTCGTATTTCCGGACAAGGCGTTCAGATCATCAAAAAACACTTTTGCACTGATGAATTGGTTGGACAGAATATAACTCGTTCCTTTTATGCCTCGCTCCGCCGCCGAAATAACACCGGCCGCAACATCACGTACATCGGCAATGTCATATCCGCCGCGCTCCGTTGCCTTCATCTCCCCGGCAAAATAATTGCGGATCAGTTGTACAACCGGAGAATTTTTATAGTCGTTCGGACCGATTGTGCCGGACGGATGCACAATAACTGCATTCAAACTGTTAAGTTTCACTTTGCTCAGAATATATTGTGCTGCTTCCGCTTTTGATTTTGCATAATCTCCGACGACGAGTTCACGGTTGAAGTTCTCGACTTCCTCGATCACCGTGCCTTTGGGTTTTACCGGAATGGCGTGAACGGATCCGACATAGACAAGTCTTCCTATGTGCTTCTTCACACACATATCAGTAACACTTACTGTCCCCTGAACATTCACGCGAAAAATCGTTGCGTCCTTCTGATCCGAAAAAGAGATTACCTCATCTGCATGTATAACGATCGCTTCGCGCGGATTGTCTATTTCAAAAAATTCCTTCATGGATTCTTTCTTTACAACATCACCGTAAATTATTTCAACAGGTAACCCGCGGATGGATTCAAGATCATCCTCCGGATGAACAAGAACTCTGACCCGGTCGCCGGCTTCAAGAAGTATGCGAACAATTGTGTTTCCTAAATGACCCGTTGCACCGGTTACTAGATAAAGTCTGCTCATGGTAAGACCCCCTATCTCGACATTCGTTCCGTTATGCTGAAACTCCGTCTGAATAAAACAAAATACCCCATATATATTTGATAATATCATAGATTTTAGGATCTAAAGTAAGAAAATGCAAAATAAAACACCGAAAACGAAAATTCGTACTCGTTTTCGGTGAATTTCTGCCATTTAATCTGTTATTTCGCTTTCTGTCATGAGTTTTGTCTTTGTTTTGGCGGAAAGATTTTCCCAAACCAGGCGGTGTGCCATATCAATCATGTCCCTGAGAACGCTGTCCGGAACACATCCGTCCAGATATAAAGAATTCCAGTGCTGTTTATTCATGTAATACGCGGGAATAATGTCCGGGTATTGGCTCCGGAGGATTTCGGCAAAGACAGGATCGCATTTCAGAGTGACAATCGGCTTCCCGTATTTGTCGCCTCCGACCATGGCATACATTTTGTCATCCAGAAAATATCGTGTTGCCTGCCAGTCCTGCTGATAATCCTTGCGCGTACAGGGTCTTCTCAGAAAATATGCATCCATCCATGGATAAGGCATATGCAACCTCCGTTCGATGCAGCTCATAGCATGTATATGCGGACACTCTAACTCGAAATCACCGCTGTGCGCACGAAGTGTCTTCACCGTCTTCCGACTGACAGCTCTGGCACGTTATGATAAGCGCGTCTTTCTCCTGTTCAAGCAAATTCAGCTGAGCCTGAATTTCGTTTTCATTCTTTGTAAGCACTTCAATCAGCTCCGTTATCTGGTGAATCAATGCACGGATCTGCGCCTGATTGCTGCGAAGAAGAGTTGTGATATCCCGTCCCGCAAGAATGTTGTCGAACCAGAACGCCACCATTCTTTCCGTTGAGGATATGGTTGTCAGCACGACACTCTTCTCCAGCTGAACATCCGCCAATTCACGTTCGAGATCTTTCAGCTGCGAGGAAAGTCGATTGAATGTCGCCTGTGCGGTGTCCATTTTGCTGAATTTCGTGGTCCGGCCGACAAGTCCCGAGCCGCCCCACATGTCAGCTGTTACCCAGCCTTCTGCCCTTTCAAGCTCTTCAAGGGAAGCATGCGCAGTGCCGAGAACTCTGCCGGCTACAATTAATGCTTCTTCATTCTCTACAAGCTGTGAAGCGGCCTTCATCGTTTCCTTTTTTATCTTAATATAGGCATCATACAGATTATGATTCTCATGGCTTCCAATATCCGCTTCCCTGCGTTCCAGTTCAAGTTCAAATGCCGACTTATTCTGCATGAGGCATTTGATGCGACCATCAAGCTCCTGCTTCTGTACTTCCAGATCTTTCAGGTGAACGCGCTCTTTATCATATTCCTGTTTGGCTGCAAGCATTTCCTGTGTTTCTTTATCCATCTTGCCGTTATATTTACTCGCAAATTTACGGAATGCAGCCGACAGGCCTTCTTCATCGTGTTTCAGGACGGCTCCGGCTTTTGTATCATATTTCGCTTTGAGCAGCACAAGTTGTGCCTTTGACTCCACGAGCCGTTCAAGGAGACGCACTTTTCTCTGTTCCAGCACCGGAAGTCCGCCTAGAAATTCATTGATACCCTGTAACGTCTCGTTTTTCATGCTTTGCCTTCCCGTCCGCAGTGATTTCCGGCTGCAGATTCCTCATATGTGAGTAAAATATCGGATATTGCATATAGTTCACGGTTTGTCAGCCATGACGCGCCTTTGTCAAACTGAAATAGTTGCTTGATGCGGTCAATCAGCTCATCCGGCCGGATGGTTTGTGCCCGATGTATCTCCGGATACGCCTGACTGAAGGCTGATGGAAAGCTATCCACGGGATCCGGGAAACTCATTCGGTCTCCGGTATCCGTTTGGACGGTAATCGGCCAGATCATCTGCAGATCCTTCTTGCTGAGCTGTCTTCCCGCTTTTACCAGTTCAGTGAGAATGTAGGCCGAGTGTTCACTCGACGAGTAGTGACGGGGGACTCCGGGGGCGGCCGTGGCACGGGAGGTCTCTGATGACATCGCATCCTCCTGTGCCGGACAGGAGATGGTAAGTAGAAACCGGTTGGACAGAACGACGTAGTCCATTGTGGTCGATCCGGCCTTGCTGAAAATATGAACATCATATAGAATCAGGACCGGCAGATCGCTCTTTTCAAATTGATCATGAACTTTCTGGTGCATCATAATCTTGGCGGCGAGGGACTCCATCGCGTCTCGAAAGAGCGGTTTGGCTTCCTCCGGCGCATGATCCAGCCTGCGTGCCAGTTCGAGCATGTCTTCCGTCTTGTCGACATACGGCTTCGTAAAAATCGGCCGGTCAATCTCGTCGGATTTGCCGGACATGTTCGTGAACATGCTGCGAAAAAAATCCATCCGTTTGCCTTCCTGCCTTCGGCTGAAACCCACATGCATGGTATCGGTACAGAGTGTACCCTTATTGTATCGCATACGAATGAACAGTGGAAGCAAAAAACCCCTTATGTCTGCCGGTCATCCTGCAGCTCTATTAGAGAGATTCAAAAATCCTTTTCCCTTTTGTCTTCAGAAAAAGAAACGAACCGGCCGTCAGCAGACCGAAAATGATTATACTGACCGCACATAAGCCTAAAAAGCCGAAACTCTGCCGCAGAACGGTATAAAACACGACAAAAGGAATGACCGCGGATCCCGTGCAGACAAGCAGCGACATCATTACACTCATGCTTTGTTTGACTACCGCTGTCTCGCTGGTCCAGTCAAATCTCGGAAACAGAAGATTCATAATCAGACCCATAAATGCCGTATACAGGCTCAGAATAACCGGAACGGCCGTCATCCCGATGATGGCGGGCAGATTCATCCGCATGCGTATGCCGATCAGGATTGTCGCCAACACACTCACCGGAACGATTAAAAGAATATTCAGCATGTATTTCGCCCAGAAAATATCCGCTGTCCGGATCGGATGGGCCTTGAGAATCCAAAGCTGTTTCCCTTCGAGAGAAATTGAAGAAGCCGTCGTTGCAGTCATGACGGCAAAGAAGCATAGTATGCCGGTGAGCAGCGCGTAGATCAGATCATTCGTGAGTACAGCCAATAGCTCCGGCGGAAAATTGCGCAGAATCGCATCGGGTCCCATGACAAGGAAAACGGCGGTTCCGACCAGAAGCAGCATCGGACCGAAAGCCGTATTAAAAACATAGATGGAACAGGCCAGATATCTTTTCACTTCTTTATCCAGAAGAGCCGCTCTCGGTGACCGGGAGGCAAACAGCAGACTCTTTTTGCCGGATTTGTATGTGTCTCGCTGTTTCCCGAAATTTATGGAAAACAAGAGCACGCCCGCGGCGAAAGGCAGAATCAGGATTGAAAGGGAACAAATCACCGGCACAAGACTTCCGTCCAAAACAAAATGCGTCAGCCAGGACAAAGGTGCGAATTTCTCAATGATACCGAGCGCATCGCTTTTCCCAAGTCCCTCAATTGTAGCAAGAATACTCGAGGACCGGAAGTTCATAAACATGTAGCCCATCAGAAGTACCATGAGCAGAGCGGTGGTAACAATCCCGGTCATTTTGAATTTTCTCTGCAGAACAGCGACAACGGCTCCGAGCAGATAGGACAGAGCAATCGGTATCATCGGCAGAAGCAGTGTCAGAATCAGTCCCCGCAGAAGAAGGCTCGTATCCGCATCCGCGATCACATAATATGCACCTACGGTGGAACCGAATATTGCGATCATGAGCGGGGCATCAAAAACATACTGGGAAACAATCTTGCTGCAGACGATTGTAACGCGCCGGAGCGGCATGGACAGAAGAAGCTCCGCATCCCTCGACACCGGTGCGTTCGCGGACCGCATAAGCCCGAAAAGAATCCCGAGCGTAAGTGCATTTGTGATGCCCATATAAATCGAGAGTTCCGGAACGCCTGCGGTATTAAGCGCGCTCGTTTGTCCGACTGCGCTCGTCACGAAGGAAAATCCAATCATCAGGAATGCGAACCCCATGATGGCCGCAGCCGTTATGGTTTTGCCGTTTTTTCGGCCTTTCAGCGATCCGATAAACACAAGACAGTTGTTTTTAACTAAAATGAAAAAATTACTCATCATCTGTAAGCTCCAAAAACACTTCTTCGAGCGATTGTTTGCCTCGAACCTCATCCGTGGTTCCGCATGCGATCAGTTCACCGTTCTTTATAATGGCGATTTTGTTGCAGATTTTTTCGGCTACTTCCAAGACATGCGTTGAAAAGAAAATGGATTTCCCCTGCTCGCAGAATTCCTTCATGATGGTTTTCAATGCGAAAGCCGCTTTCGGATCCAGCCCGACAAACGGCTCATCGAGAATGAGAATCTGCGGGTCATGAACAAAAGCGGAAATGATAGCCAGCTTCTGTTTCATTCCGTGGGAATAGGACGATATCGGGCTGTTGAGATCCGTCGAAAGCTCGAGCCGCTCCGCATATTTTCCGATACGTTCGGTACGGTCTGCTTTGGAGACACGAAAAATATCCGCGATAAAATTCAAATACTGGATGCCCGAAAGCGCTTCGTACAAATCCGGATTATCCGGAAGATATGCGATGATTTTCTTGCATGCGATCGGGTCCCGCCGGATGGAATGACCGTCGATAAGGATCTCTCCAGCTTCAAAAGGAAGAAGTCCGACGGCAGCCTTGATGGTTGTCGTCTTTCCGGCGCCGTTTTGTCCGATGAAGCCGAAAAGGTCGCCCTTTTCAACGGTAAGGGATAGATTCCGGACGGCCACCTTGCCGCCTGTGTATGTTTTCGTGATATTTTTGATAACAATCATATGCCCGCTCCTTGCTGCAGCTAAAACCGTCCTGATATTCTACATGTAGCATATCAAACGTTGCGCAGAAGTCAATTTCATTTGAAGCTGATTTCATGATTTGCCTATAATACTGGAAAATTGTCAGCCGGATCAGCAGATCCGCGGAAGGCCTTCTCCGTAGAGTTCCGTCATCATGCGGGTCCCACCGGCTTTTGTGCTGAGAACCAGTGTGCCGGGTTCGCCCGCAGTAAGAGAACCGATGATCGCGGCGTTCGTGCCGTAGGGACTGCTCTTCATCGCAGCCAGAGCGGCATCCGCGTCCCCGGCGGCTACAACAGCAACCATTTTCCCTTCATTTCCCATATAGAGCGGGTCGAGGCCCAGAATTCCGCAGAGTCCCTGTACTTGCGCCGACACGGGAATCCGGTCTTCATCGATAGAAATACAGCCCCTTGAGGCAACGGAGAATTCATGAAGAATCGTCGCAAGGCCGCCGCGTGTAACGTCACGCATGGCTTTGATGCGGATGTTTTTTGCAAGAAGTGCCGCTACCATGCCGTGAAGCGGCGCGCAGTCACTTTGGATCGTATTCGTGATATTCATACGGGCGGACAAAATGGCTGCATGATGATCGCCGAGCGTACCGGACAGCAGAATCACATCGCCTTTTGAACAGGAAGCGGAACTGACGGCGGGAAGGTCATCCGGAAGAAATCCGACGCCGGCCGTGTTGATGTAGATCCCGCCCTTCCCTTCAATAACCTTCGTATCGCCGGCAACAATCAGTACGCCGCATTCCCTCGCCGTATCCGCCATGGATGCCGCGATCTTTTCAATATCGCCGGAATCGGCGCCTTCTTCGAGGATAAATCCGCATGTCAGATATTTGGGTGTGGCTCCGCTCATCGCTAAATCATTAACCGTACCGCAGACGGCGAGTTTGCCGATGTCTGCGCCGGCAAAAAACAGCGGTGTCACGACAAAGCTGTCGGTGGTCATGGCCAGTCGGGCCGCACCCGGCACGACCGCGGCATCTTCCATTTTTGCGAGAACCGGATTGTCAAAATAGTGTGCAAAAATGGAAGAGATGAGATCGGATGTCGCTTTGCCGCCGCTTCCGTGAGACATTGTTATTTTCATTATGCTTTTCTCCTGTTCACAAAATAACTGAAGCAACTTCCTTCGGTGGAGACCATGCAGGCTCCCTGCGGTGTCTCCGGTGTGCAGAGCGTCCCGAACAAAGCGCAGTCGTTTGGTTTTTCCGCGCCCGTGATGACTTTCGCGCAGCGGCATTTGGGGTGGTGGCTGTGATCCGAGTAAAGGAACTGACTGCCTGCATCATACCCTTCGAATTCCCTGCGGAGGATCATGCCGGAATCGGGAACAACGCCCATACCGCGCCAGGCCGCATCGCAGACGGTGAAATATTTGCTGATCATGTGCTGCGCCGTCTCATTTCCTTTGGCGGAAACAACGGACGGATATAAATTCATGACACGGCCATCTCCGCGCTCAATCGTGCGGACCAGTGCATACAGCGCCATGAGAAGCTGTTCGCCCTCGAAGCCCGCAACCGCGAACGGTACGCCGTGTTTCTTCGCCAGAGGTTCATACATATCGCTGCCGGTTATCACGCTGACGTGTCCGGGAGCCAGAAATCCATCAATGCCGCCCTGCATCGTGCACACCCAGTCAATGACCCGGGGCATCGTTTTGAGGGATGTCAGCAGCCGGATATTTCGAATGTTCTGCCGGATGGCTTCATCCAGAAGCGCCGCATATACGGCGATTGTCGTCTCGAATCCAACTGCGGCAAAAACAAATGTTTTCGACGGTTCTTCCTGAGCGAGTCGGAGCATATCCAGCGGCGAATAGACCATCCGGACCTGAGCTCCGTCTGCCTTAACATCCTGCAGACTCTGCCGGCTTCCCGTCACACGGATCATATCCCCGAATGTCGCAACCACTGTGTCTTTTGTCAGACTGAGCTCGATCAGACGGTCGATATATTCGGTCACCGTGACACACACGGGGCAGCCGGGGCCGGAAATTAACTGTATTTTAGGCGACAGAAGACTCGGGATTCCATTATGAGAAATTGCGGCCGTATGCGTTCCGCAAATTTCCATAATCCGGACCGGCGGACCGTCATATTCTTTCAGGTAGGCTCTGTAATCGATCATAATCCTTCCAACTCCGCGAAAAGATCTGCGAGCGATATCGCGTCCTCGTCGGACAGCACTTGCAGAATACATCCTGCATGCACAAGCACATAATCGCCCGGATGCACCGAAACGAGTCCGGCTTCCGCGCGGATCGAATTGCCGCTGAAATCTACAATCGCTATCGTTCCTTCTACAGAAAGAACTTTCCCCGGCATCGCAACACACATATTTTTACTCCTGTTTCATTTTCTGTCCGCAGATCCAAGCCTGCCCGAGACTGATTCCGCCGTCGTTCGTCGGGACCGCCTGATTGATGTATACTTCGAAGTCTACTTTCTCTAAGCCGCGAATGCAATCCTCCGTAAGAATTGTATTGGCAAAAACACCTCCGGATAAGCCCACACGGTTTTCTCCGGATGTATCACGGATCCGGCGGCAAAGCGTTACCGTCATTTGCACAATGGCCTTGTGAAATCCAAGCGCCAGGGCTCTCCGGTCACAGCCGTTTTCTGCGGCTCTGTAGATGTCGCCCAGAAGTCTCACAGCATCCGCGGTAATTCCTTCCCGATCCGGATGGATCGCAAAATGCAGTTCGTAAGGTTCAATGCCTGCGGCTTCAGCCTCCGCCGCTGCATTTTCCAGCAGGACAGCACACTCACCTTCGTAGGAATTCACATGACAAATTCCCAGAACAGAGCTGACCGCGTCAAAAAGGCGTCCCATGCTGCTGGTTTGCCAGGTACGGCTTCCATCCGCAAGCACCGCCCGCAAGGTGTCGCCGTCGTTATGAGGCATCCGTATTCCTGCTGCGTTCAGATAGCAGAACGCTGTGAGATCCGCGTTCCGCGCTGCTTCGTCTCCGCCGCAGAGTGCAGTATAGGAGAGGTGTGCCGCGCGTTCGAACCGGTCGTTGCTGCAAAGGAATATTTCGCCCCCCCAGATTGCACCGTCTGTTCCGTAGCCCGTTCCGTCGAATGTCACACCGATACAGGATGAAAGATCATGTTCTGCCATCACAGACGCGGCATGCGCATGGTGATGCTGAATCCGGATCCATTTGCGGTCCGTATTGGTGACGCAGGCATCCGCCAGACGTCCCGTTTGGTATAAGGGATGAAGATCACTGACGATGATGTCGGGCTGCATCCGGAAAAGCCGCTGCATGCGGATAATATTCTCTTTGAAGTTCTGTTTCACTGCCGTACTGTCCATGTCGCCGAAATATTGGCTCAGATATGCCCTGTCATTTTTATACAGACAGAAACAGCTCTTCAAATCTCCGCCCATGGCAAGAATCGTATGACCGGAAGTCGCCGGCATGGGTATGGGACCCGGAACAAATCCGCGGCTTCTCCGGATGAGTTGTGTTCTTCCGGCCACAATGCGGGCTACGGAATCATCGAGAGGCGTTACAATCATGCGCGTATTGTAAAGGATTCCGGCCAGATGAGGGGACGAAACGCCAAACATGTCTTCGTCCCGATACAGGATCGGCTCGTCCGAGCGGTTCGCGCTCGTCATGACAAGGGAGCCGCAGGCATCCGTCAGAAGCTGATGCAGAGCCGTATAAGGAAGAAACGCACCGGTAAACCGGCTGCCTCCGGTCAGATCATCACAGAAGATTTTCTTCTCCGGCGTCAAAAGGACAATCGGCCTTGCTTCGCTGCAAAGAAGTTCTTCTTCCTGTGCGGAAACGCGGCATACAGCATGGATGGCCTGCAGATTCGGGAACATCACGGCGAACGGTTTGCGGTCGCGGATTTTAAAGGTCCGGAGTGCGCGGATGGAATCCTGACGGTCCGGAAGACAAGCCAGCTGATACCCGCCGACACCTTTAATCGCGAGAACTCCGCCCCCGAGGATTAGCTCGACGGCGCGGGAGAGCGCTGCCTCTTTATGCAGTTCTTTGTCTCCGGTCCGGAGAATCAGCTGCGGACCGCAGTCATTGCAGGAAATCGTCTGTGCATGGCGCCGGCGGTCGTCACCTTTGTATTCTCTTTCGCAGGCCGGGCACATCGGAAAGTTCTGCATGGTGATCGTATCCCTGTCATATGGGATTGTCTTCATAATGCTATAGCGCGGGCCGCAGTCTACACAGCTGATAAAAGGATATCCGAAACGCCGGTTTCGCGGATCAAAAAGCTCCAGCCTGCAGGCCTCGCACATCGGGAGATCTGCCGGAAGAACCGGGGTTATTTCCGTATTGTTGGTACTTGCAATAATTTGAAAATCGGCAAAGACAAGATCCTCAGCAGACAGCTGTGTAAGAACCTGCTTTACGGAGGCTCCGGTCGGAGCACGCCGGGTAAGATCCTGTACAAAAACATCCAGCGATTCCCTGCTGCCGCAGGCCCGGATTAAAACCACGCCGCCGCTGTTCTGCACAGTCCCTGTGATGCCCAAATCGTCCGCAAGGCGCGCGACAAAAGGACGGTATCCCACGCCCTGAACCAGTCCCAGTACAGTGATGAGAAAAGTCATTCGGCTTCAATGCCCTCAATTTCAACTTCGGTGCCTATTTTACCCGGCATGCCTTCGGTTCCGCATTTCGGACATGCATACTGCATGAGCTTTCTCGGGAACACTTCGCCGCACCGGGGGCATTCGAGCATCGACTTGACCTGCGTGACTACGACTTCCGCGCCTTCGCAGATCGTACCTTCAGAGACTTCCTTGAAGAACATGACAACGCTTTCGGCTGCATATCCGGAACTATCTCCGATTTTTATAAATATTTTGGTTACTTTGGATTTACCAAGCTCATTGGCCTTGCTGACAGCATAGTCGACCATGTCTTTGGCTTTATGATAATCATGCATTGGGGAATCTCCTTTATTGAACAGCGTCCGGAGTGACTGCGGCAGTTTCCGTCGGCATCTGCGCATGATGGCTGACTGTTTTTACAGCGGATGGCTGTGTATAGTCCTGCATCATGGCAAGGCATTTTTTCGGGCAGAATTCCACACAGCAGCCGCACTGGATGCAGCCGAAAGGCTGAATATCCCATGACTTCTCGGCACGGTTTACGGTGATGGCTCCCGTCGGGCATTTCTTCGAGCAAATGCCGCAGAAGATACAGGCATCGATATCAATGCCGATCTGTCCGCGGGTGCGGGCCGGGTATACTCTGGCAACCTGCGGATAAGGTCTTGTTGCAGGTTTGGAAAACAAATTACGCAGAACGGTTTGTGCTAAGCTCATTGCGCTCATATCTTCAAATTACCTCTCTGTACAGCTGATACACGGATCAATCGTAAGAATCAGAATCGGGACGTCAGCCAGCTGACAGCCTTTCAGCGTCTCAATCAGGCCGGGAAGGTTCGCAAAGGTAGGCGTACGGACGCGCATACGGTCGAGGTTCTTCGTTCCGTTGCCTTTGATATAATACAGGGCTTCGCCTCTCGGCTGTTCCACACGCATGAAATATTCACCGGTCGGATTCCCTTTGACCGGGACGGCGATTTCGCCGGACGGAATCTTGGCAGCCGCCTGACGAATCAGGTCGATCGACTGGAAAATCTCCTGGATACGAACATCTGTACGAGCGTAAGAGTCGCCTACGGTGCTTATGATCGGTTCAAACTCGAGATCATCATATGCGGCATATCCGAGTTTGCGGGTGTCAAGAGAAATACCGCTGGCACGCATGAAAGGTCCGACCGTTCCGAGATCGCGCGCCTGCTGCATCGTCAGGAATCCGACATCGCACAGACGGGACTTCACGGCATAGTCGTTCAGGAACGCTTTGGACTGGGTACGGATTTCTTTCTCCATACCGCCTAGAATTTTAACGAATTCAGCAATCATCTCATTGTCCATGTCTTTGCGCTGACCGCCGACCTTATTTACTGAGAAAATAACGCGTCCGCCTGTGGAGTATTCGAACATATCGAGAATCTTTTCGCGTGTACGCCATGACTCCATGAAAAGCGACTCGAAGCCAAACGCATCGGCCAGAAGACCGAGCCACAGAAGATGGCTGTGAATACGGGACATCTCACTCCAGATAACGCGGAGGTATTTAGCGCGGGCGGGAATCTCGATACCCATGACACGCTCTACAGCTTCACTGTATCCCATACCGTGCATAAAGCTGCAGATACCGCAGATGCGCTCTGCAACATAAACCATTTCGTTAAAATCTTTCTTCTCGACGAGCTTCTCAAGCCCGCGATGGATGAATCCGATCGACGGGATGGCCTCAACGACGGTCTCGTCCTCTAAAACAAGGTCCAAATGAATCGGTTCCGGAAGCACAGGATGCTGAGGACCGAAAGGTACAATACTCCGAGTTGCCATGCTGTTTCTCCCTTACTTGTCTTTAAACGGCGTCTTTGTAGCGATCCGGTACAAATTGCCTTTATAGTCGAGGCTGATCATCTGAATTTTTACGCCGAAAAGATCCCTGATTTCGTTCTCATAGAGGAAGGCCGGGGAAAAGATCGTACTGATGGTCGTAATTTCATCTTCTTCATCCAACAGAAAGCGAAGACCGATCATCTCATATTCCAGTGCGAATGAGTATGTGAGTTCATATCCGTCGGGAGTTCTTGTTGCGCATATCTGTACGATATGGTATCCGTCCTGCTTGTAGCGCAGGGCCTTGGCTAAAAGATCGGCCGGTGCGATTTCTATAATTTTATTTTCTATCATGTTTTGCCGCCTCCTTCATCGTGTCTCTCTTTGCCTGGAGAAGCCCGATGGCTTTTACCACGCCGTCGATAATTGCTTCCGGTCGCGCTGCGCAGCCGGGAACGAAGATGTCGACGGGCAGGACGGTGTCAACTCCGCCCAGAATATTGTAACATTCTTTGAAGATACCGCCGTCACAGGCGCAGATGCCAACGGCAACGACGACCTTCGGATGCGGCATCTGTTTGTAGATCTGCTTGACGACCGGTGCATTCTGATGGTTGATGCCGCCGGTAATAAGGAAAATATCCGCATGCTTCGGGTTTCCCGTATTGAATATCCCGAAACGCTCCACATCGTAAACCGGCGTCAGACATGCCAGGACTTCGATGTCGCAGCCGTTGCAGCTTGACCCGTCATAATGGAGCAGCCAGGGAGATTTAGAAATACTTGTCATTTGATGTACCGTACCCTTCCGTCCGTCTTAACGAATAACACTCAGAATCACCAGGTTCAGAACTCCGAACAGCAGGGTGATCAGCCATGTGGATTTCAGCATAAACTGCCACTTCACTCTCGGGAAAACCATGTCGATAAATATTTCAACAAAATAGGCCGCCATACATACGCCAACTGCCATCAGTGAGCTCCACAGAGGTGCGTAGATGAAGAACAGTCCGACGATTCCGAGAAGAAAAACATTCTCATACCAGTGGGACAGCTCGACCAGCGCCAGGATATTTCCGGATATTTCCGTAGTAAGACCTTTGACCATTTCCTGATGCGCATGATGGGATGTGCTCAGGTCGAAGGGCGATTTGCGGAGCTTGATCGTCAGAATATACATGAATCCGATGAAAATGCCGGGCAGGAACACGATGCTTGCCGTATGGCTTTGGATGATATCGGAAACCGCGAAGCTTCCTGTCGCCATATAGAATCCGATGGCAACCAGAAGAACCATGGGTTCGTATGCCATCATCTGCATCAGTTCTCTCTGGCTTCCCATGCTGCTGTACGGAGAATTGGCGGAGGTGGCCGACATCATGAAGAAGATTGCGGCCAGTGTCAGCGCAAAGAATACAAGCAGAAGATCACCGCCCGAAAAGAACAGGCATCCGGTGAAAACAATGAAGATCAGAAAACCGCCGACCAGAAAGTTCTGCACGTGATTGACAACCACGACTTCTTTGGCGAAAAGTTTGAATAAATCATAGAAAGGCTGCAGAAGCGGAGGTCCTTTTCTGCCCTGCATACGGGCGGAAATTTTGCGGTCTACTCCGGAAAGAAGTCCTCCGAGAATAGGGGCAAGGACAATATAAAGGACAATTGCGATTCCCTCTTTCATCTTACAAGGCTCCTCCGAAAGCGATTCCCATAAGGACAAGAATAACTGCAGCCGATATCATAAGAGACGGCTTCAGGATTTTCTTCTCGCCGAAATAATCTTCCATATACCAGTTGGCCAGATACATGGACGTATCCTCGCCGAATGAATTTGTGAAATTTCTGTCATCACCCGAGTTCGCACCGCCCATGTAGGACATGACGATTTTTTGCTTTTTCCCAAAAGTCAGGAAGCGAACCGCGATCGGAAGAATGACGATGGCAAACAGCATCATCAGCATGATCTTCGTATTGCCTGCGCTGATAATGGCGGGGATCGACTGATGGAACATTTCCGAAAGAAACGGTTCCACCATATATGTCGAAAGCAGCGGGAACAGCAGACAGAGCGCAATCATGATGACAGCCTGTGCAAGCATGGAAAACCATTGTCCTATGCCGACCTGGCTGTGAAGCCGGGCCGAATTATGCAGAACAGCGAGCAGTTTGCCCAGCCACTTGGTCCAATAGAAAAGCGTTGTTGCGCTTCCGAATACGAGGAAGACAACGAGGAGAATACTGTCAGTATCAACGAAAGCCTTGAGCGCCGCCCATTTGGATATAAGCATTCCGAAGGGTGCCAGGAACATGCCGGCGATTCCGGTAATCATGATGAAGGCAAGACCCGGGAGCTTTACGATCAGGCCGTGCATATCCTCAATATTCCGGCTGCCGAGACTGTTTTCAACAGCGCCGACGGAAAGGAACATAAGCGATTTGGAAACTGCGTGGAACAGCATCAGGAAAATACCGGCCCATACGGCTTCATGCATTCCGACACCTGCGCAGGCGGTAATCAGCCCCAGATTCGAAATGGTCGAATAGGCAAGAACTTTCTTACTGTCACTCTGCGAAATTGCAAGCATGGAAGTCATCAGGAACGTGAACCCGCCGATGGTCGTAACCATCGTTCCGGCCAGATTCCCGTGGAACATCGGGGACAGACGAATCAGAAGATATACGCCTGCTTTGACCATAGTCGCCGAATGCAGGAGCGCCGAAGTCGGCGTCGGAGCGACCATTGCGCCCAGGAGCCAACCGGAGAACGGCATCTGCGCGCTCTTGGTAAGACCGGCAAAAGCCAGCAGAAAGACGGGGATCAGCGCGATTTCATTGCCTGTTCCAACTTTCAGAAGGCTGGTCAGATCGCCGACGCCCAACTGAAGAACACAGTAAACGATCGCTATAGCAAATCCGAGACCGCCCAGCAGATTCATCCATAATGCCTTGAAAGAATTGTTCACAGCCTCCGTTGTCTTGGTATATCCAATCAGGAGGAAGGAACACAGACTTGTGATTTCCCAGAAAAAATACATCCATGTAAGGTTGTTTGAAAAAACCAGCCCGAACATCGCGCCTAGGAACACAAAAAGGATGGCAAAGAAAAATCCGGAACGGTCTTTATACTCTTTATGATGTGAGTGATATTCTTTCATATAACCGACTGCATACACGCAGATCAGAGTTCCGATAATGCCGATCATCAGGCACATCATAATAGTCAGTTTATCGGAAGAAATGTGTGCGGCTGCCATTACTTCATGGTGTCCGGAAAGCTCAAGACCTGTCATAAGTCCGGTCTGCGCAACCGAAAGAAGTGCGACGTAGTACTTCTTGTACCGGACCGCAAATCCTACAATAATGACCATCAGGAGAATCTCGGCAGCCATCATTCCAAGATCGAAGTTCTTCGTTTCCACAAAAAACGACTGCACCTTATTCAGCATCATCCCGTTCACAGAATAGTAAATTACCCCGGCTACGATGACTGCACAGCTGAAGTAAACCCAGATGCTTCGCATGATTCCCGGCTTCTTCATAAAGAAGACAATCAGAGCTGCCAGAAATGGAAAGGCAATAAGAAATAATATTATATCCATACGTTTACCAAGTCCTTATTTTCATTTACAACTGTGTCATGCTACTCCCTGTGAAAAACGTTGTCAATACAGAAAACCGCCAAAAAATGAAATGATTTTCATTTCGTTGAGCATATTGGGACACTTTTTCAATGTTTGCCGTGTTTTTTTAAATGAATGATATTTCATTTGAATAAATTGCACCGGATACGACGTTTTTGAAGGCGTGTCAAGTCCGTCCGGCATGCGCTGAAGCGGACCCGCGGACGGTCGTTTTCCGTGGCTGTTTTGTACCCTATGAATATTTTTTTTGTTATAATGAGAAGATAACCGCCGCATTCAATCTGGGATGAAAGGATATTTCATCGTATGACAACAGCGATCATTCTTTTTGCCATCACGTACGGGCTCCTTCTTTTTTTCCCAAAATACCGGGCCTATATCGCATTGACTTCAGCCGCTGTTTTCGTTATTTCCGGTATCCTCCCCATCGGACATGTGTTCTTTGCCGTGGACTGGAACGTAATCATGATGATTGCCGGAACGATGGGTATTGTCTCTTTGTTCATTGAGTCGAAGATGCCCGCTCTTCTTGCCGATATGATCATCGAAAAGACGCCGAACGTCAAATGGGCCATCGTTTCCCTTGCACTATTTGCCGGAATTATTTCCGCCTTTGTCGACAATGTCGCAACCGTTCTCATGGTAGCTCCTGTCGCCATAACCATCGCGAAGAAGCTCAAAATCTCACCCGTCAACAGCATTATCGCGATCGCCATATCTTCGAATCTGCAGGGTGCGGCTACGCTGGTCGGAGATACGACCTCCATCCTGCTCGGCGGCGCCGCGCATATGGATTTTCTGGATTTCATCGTATATCGCGGCAAGCCCGGATTGTTCTTCGTCGTTCAGGCGGGCGCCGTACTATCGGCGGTAGTCCTGCTGATTTTGTTCCGCAAGGAAAAGACTCTGATTACATCACAGGAGAGGGCTGTCGTTACGGACTACTTTCCGTCCTTCCTGCTGCTGAGTACGATCCTTCTTCTAATCATGGTTTCATTTCTTCCCAACCGCCCCGAAACAGCAAATGGACTGGTCTGCATGAGCCTTCTTTTCGTCGGATTGATCAGGGAAATCATCAAAAACAGGAACATGAAGATCTTTATTCAGACTATGAAAGAGATTGATTACTTCACACTGCTTCTCCTTGCCGGTCTCTTTGTCGTCATCGCCGGAATTTCCGAAGCCGGCGTCGTTACGAAAATCAGCGAAATCTTCGTCCGTCTCAGCGGTGGAAACGTCTTTATTATCTATACGCTGATTGTCTGGGCTTCTGTGATTTTCTCCGCCTTCATTGATAATATTCCGTACGTCGCCACCATGCTTCCCGTTGCCTCCGGCATTGCCGTCAAGCTCGGGATTGACCCGACTCTCATTTTTTTCGGACTTTTAGCCGGAGCGACACTCGGAGGCAATTTAACACCGATCGGAGCGTCTGCGAACATCGCCGGCTTAGGCATCCTGCGAAAAGAAGGCTATGAAGTCAAGCCCCTTCAGTTTATGAAAATCAGCGTTCCGTTTACGCTCGTCGCAGTTTTGTCCGGATATGTGCTGGTCTGGCTCATCTGGTCATAACTTTCGCATACAATTTGAAGAATCCGTTGTATTTACAACAGCAGTTGTTCGCAGTTTTTACTATACTCGAAGAAAAGGCGGGCGTTAACAGCCCGCATATCACGGGGACGAAATCCGATTCCTGTGTTTTAAAGGAGGAAATGAAAAATGGCAGAAAATACTTGCGGATCCAATCCTATGTTTTGTTTTCAATGCGAGCAGACCGCTCGCGGCACAGGCTGCACAACAGTCGGTGTTTGTGGGAAATCATCCTCACAGGCTGGACTCTTGGATCAGCTGACAGGTGAACTGGTCGCATTGGCGCGTATAGAAGACGGACAGGCGACCGAATCCACTTATAAGGTGATTCTCGAAGGCTTGTTCACCACCATTACCAACGTTAATTTCTCGGAAGAAGCGGTCAAGGCCCAGATACAGAAGACACGCGACGAGATCGGGAAGATTCGCCCCGAATGCGAAGGCATGGTTGAATCCTGCCCGGATCACGCCCCATTAGATATGTGCACGCTCTGGAATGAAAACGAAGATATTCGTTCCCTTAAGAGTCTGCTTCTTCTGGGAATCCGCGGTATGGCCGCCTACGCCTATCACGCCTATGTGCTGGGTATGACGGACGATACGGTCAACCGCTTCCTGATCAAGGCGCTGGTTACACTCGGCGAGACGCTTCCCGCAGAAGAACTGCTGGCGCGGGTCATGGAGTGCGGTCAGGTCAATCTGGCCTGCATGGCGCTTCTCGACAAAGCGAACACCACCACATACGGTACGCCCGTACCGACAAAAGTCTCCACATACATCGAGCCCGGCCCGTTCATCGTGATCACGGGACATGATTTGAAGGATCTCGAACTCCTTTTGCAGCAGACCGAAGGTAAAGGCGTCGATGTGTATACACACGGCGAAATGCTTCCTGCCCACGCATATCCGAAGCTCAAAGCCTACAGCCACCTGAAGGGCAACTTCGGTACGGCCTGGCAGTCACAGCAGAGAGAATTCGCTTCGGTACCGGGTGCTTTCCTCTTTACCACCAATTGCCTGATGCCTGTAAAAGACAGTTACAGCGACCGTGTCTTTACGACCGAAGTCGTCGCTTATCCCGGACTCGTCCACATCGACGACAATAAAGATTTCACCCCTGTGATTGAAAAAGCTCTGGCGCTTGGCGGCTATACGACCACACAGGAAAAAACCGGAATCAACGGCGGCCATATTCTGACCACCGGCTTTGGATGGGGAACCGTCCTGTCGGTTGCCGACAAAGTCGTTGATGCCGTAAAGACCGGCAAAATCTCGCACTTCTTCCTCGTCGGCGGCTGCGACGGCGCCCGTCCTGGAAGAAATTATTACACTGAATTCGTCAAACAAACACCGACCGACAGCATCATCCTGACGCTGGCCTGCGGCAAATACCGCTTCAATGATCTGGATCTCGGAGACATCGGCGGACTTCCCCGCATCATGGACATGGGACAGTGCAACGATGCATACAGCGCGATCCAGGTCGCCCTTGTTCTGGCCAAAGCCTTCGAGTGCGGCGTCAATGATCTTCCGCTGACCTTGGTACTTTCCTGGTATGAGCAGAAAGCCGTCGTTATTCTTCTGACGCTTCTCTCTCTCGGAATCAAGAACATCTATCTCGGACCGACGCTCCCCGCATTCGTATCCCCGTTCGTTCTGAACTATCTCGTGGAGAATTTCGGACTGACACCGACCTCCACACCGGAAGCAGATCTGAAGAAGATATTGGGGTGATACGGATCCAATGAATTCCTTAAATGAAAGAAACCGTCCGAAAAATGCTTTTTCGGACGGTTTCTTTGTATGCTTCAAGTTGCTTTTCAGACCATAACATGTCAGGCCAGGCAGCTGATTACAAATCGCACCTTGTCAGCCCCATCTGATCTACAATCATCTGCACGACTTTTTCTGTTTTCATGCGTCCTGCATGAATGACGAAGTCAGCGTATTTCTCATAGTAGGGCTTGCGCTGCAGATAAAGGTCTTCCAAGGTCTGTCCATGTTCCAGCACGATGCCGCGCGTCTTCAGGTTCCACAGACGGCGTTTGATTTCCGGATAGGCCACGTCCAGATAGACAATACGGCCCAGACTTCGCAGGTGTTCCATTGCCGCCGGGTGAAGAACGACACTCCCGCCCGTCGCAATGATCTGGTTCCTCTGATGAATAGACAGGACGGCCCGTTCTTCGCAGGCCGCAAAATATTCGTTGCCGCGCCGGTTGATCATCTGCTGCAGGGGCATTTTTTCCCGATCCTGGATCAGGAGGTCGGTATCGAGGAAACTTTTACAAACCGCTTTCGCAAGCAGGACGCCGATCGTGCTTTTGCCGCACCCGGGCATTCCAATGAGAATAATGCTCTCCCCGCTCATACTTTCACCGCCTGCCGATATGATTTGCACCCGTTCCGCCGAATGCACAATTGTCCAAATAGATCTTTACCCATTATTTTATAGTATCGACCGGGAAAAATGTAAATTCTTTTGATGAAGCCGTTGCAAATGCGGAAGAAATTTGATGGAACAATGCAAAAACAAGCTGTATATGCACTCCTGCGGGAAAGCGTATTCGTTTCGTCGAAGAAACATACCCAAAACAAGAAACTGCCCTTCCAAACGGCGGGGCAGTCTTGAAATGCTTAATCACAGGATGTATGGATCCGATATGGATATGGATTTCGGTTCATTGCACATTCGGGTAATCTGCCATAACACTGGCTATGGCAGCAAAATAGAGAATCATGAAGATAATCACGAATAATACGCCGAGGCCTAGAAAAATCACCCCGATAATATTGAGAATTTTTGCCGTCTTGAGCTTACGGTATGCCTCTTCGTCTGTCGGTGCCGAACCGGCCTGCGCGCAGAAGATTGCGGCAATGATACCCAGAATCGTCGGGATGCAAAGGCTGTAACAGCAAAGAACCGCCCCCAATACCATGTTAATAATGGAAAAGACCGTCATGCCCACTGTGCTGGGTCTCGATGCCGGGTATGGCATCGAAGAATATGTCACCGTGTTCACAGACGGAGACGGTGTGGAAGAATACGCTGCATTCACCGCATTCGGCATCGGCTGCATGGGTTCTCCTTGTAAGTCGGTCCGTGGCTCTCCGCAGATGGGGCAGAATTTCGACTCTGCGTTCACAGTCCCGCATCGCACGCATATAGGCATATTCGATTCCTCCTCGGTTTCTGATCGGGTCAGTTACATGAGATAATCAAAAATTGTAAAAATATTCCCAAGTATTCGCTGGGATGAAAACAAAATATACCACCGATTCCACGTCTGCTGAAATTCATTGTCAATCGCAGACCAATTCTCAATGAAATTTGCAAATGCAACTGTATTATACAATATTTTTCGCGTGATTACCCCCCTTTTTTCTGAAAAATCTTCTCTTTACATCATATTTTCAGAGCTTATGGCTGACGATATGCATGCGATCGATTCCATGAACAAGGATTTTCGCTGCGGCCCGGATCCGGAGACATTCAACTTCTGATCCTGCCTTTTTTGTACATCCAATGATGTAATTTGTGATTTTTTAACGGGAGCCGGTCTTCTGCGTCCAGCAGAGTACTGGCTTTCTTTTGTGATACAATATCGTGGAATCACAAGAGTACCCAGCTCATTTTGAAAGGATATCGATATGAAAACAATTGGCAATCTGCTCTGGTTTCTTTTCGCCGGCCTCTTTCTGGCTCTGCTATGGCTGATCTCGGGACTTCTATGCTGCATCACGATTGTCGGCATTCCTTTCGGTATCCAGTGCTTCAAGCTCGCAGGTCTGTCGCTCTGGCCGTTCGGCAAAGAAATCACCTACGGCAGAATGGGTGTCGGCAGTGTCATCGGAAACATTCTCTGGATTGTGTTTTTCGGTTGGGAACTCGCCCTCACGCATCTGGTGATCGGATTGTTCTTTTGCATCACAATCATCGGAATTCCTTTTGGCCTGCAGTGCTTTAAGCTCGCACAGGTATCGCTCTTCCCGTTTGGCGCTTCGTTCAAATAATTCGAACATCGTTTGTACTGAATAATGAGTGAATCCGCCTCCTGATCAGCTCTCGAATTCCGTCATGTCGGCCCAGAAACGCTTGGGCATATGATTCATCTGACATTTGGGATTATGCCGTTCCTCGATGGCGATCGTCTTCTGAAAGCATTTCCACAGCGTGTGGTAGGCCTTCTCGGCGTCGTCGATCGGCGGAAGGGAAAGATGATGCATGGCCGTCAGCAGCGTCCCTTCGGGCTTGTGGACGACAGCCATCTGATGCGTCCGGTCGTAAATCAGGAACGTCTCGTCCGGATACCGGTTCGTAAAATGATCCGACAGCAGCGGAAGCACCCGGTTCTTCGGCGAGATGCAGGAGACCATGACCCCGTCATAGATCGTGAATCGCACAAACCCCATAAAATTATGCGACTCTCTCTGGAGATTACGGACCGCCTTGATGAGCGTGCCCACGGTGTCATCCGTAAGCCGGTCCATCACGGATCGCCCGTATTGGTATCCCATACGGATGAACCGGTACATAAAAATCTCTTTATCGGGGAGACATGTCAAAAAAGCCTCGCGGATAAAATCCTGTGCCTCGAGTGCGATCTTCCGGTCAATGGACTCGTAGATTTTGCCGGCATGTTCCATGTCCGTGCGGATCCACTCGGTCTCCTCAAGAAGCAGCGGCTGACCGGCATCATGTTCCGTGCGGATATGAACGGGGATCTCGTGCCGCACATAGCTCTCATACACACAGCAGAGAAATCCCTCGAGTGTCCCGTCATATATGTATACCAAATTCGTATTGTTTTGCATTCTCTCTGGTTCCCTTCTCCGGTAGATATCCAAAGGCGTTGACGGGCATCCCGCCCAGCGAGCGGGCCATGTCCGGCACATCCAAAAATGTCATCTGATCGCCGGAGGCGGCCGGCAGCATACGGAGGTCGTTCTTCGAAAGAAGTCCCCGCAGCACAGTGTCCGGCCGGATGACGACACCCTCGTCCACTTTGCCCTGACAGGTGACAAAAAATCGTGCGCGCTTCAGAACAACGCCCAGCTTCCTGAGTCCTTCAAAAGTCAGACTGCACGCTCTTCTCGCCTGCACAATCTTCCTTGCGCTGAGTACACCGATCCCCGGCACGCGCAGCAGCCGTTCGTAGGATGCGCGGCTGACCTCGATCGGGAACTGGTCCAGATGACGCAGCGCCCAGTTGCACTTCGGATCGATCGCGAGATTCATGTTGGGGTTCTTCGCATCCACGATCTCATTGGCGGTGAACCCGTAGAAACGCAGCAGCCAGTCCGCCTGGTAGAGGCGGTGCTCCCGCAGGAGCGGCGGCGCGGAAAACAGCGACGGCAGCATCGGGTCGTCGACAATCGGCGTATAGGCCGAAAAAAACACTCTCTTAAGATTGTACTTCTTGTAAAGTCCCTCACTCAGGGTCAGGATTCGGTGATCGCTGTCCGGCGTGGCACCGATAATCAGCTGCGTGCTCTGGCCCGCAGGTACGAACTTCGGAGCGTGACGATAGACGACAAGATCGGATTTGTTCTCTTCAATGCCCGCACGGATCAGTCCCATGGGCCGCAGGATGGCCTCCGGCGTCTTCTGCGGAGCCAGCTGACCCAGACTGTCTTCCGAGGGAAGCTCGATGTTGACGCTCATGCGGTCGACCAGCAGGCCCATCCTCTGAATCAGCGAATTGTCCGCACCCGGGATCGCCTTCACATGAATATACCCGTTGAAGCTATACTCCGTCCGCAGAATCTCGATTGCCTCGATCATGCGCTCCATCGTATAGTCAGGACTCTTCAGCACGCCGGAACTCAGGAAAAGCCCCTCGATATAATTCCTCCGGTAGAAGTTGATCGTAAGGTCGGCGAGCTCGCGCGGTGCGAAGGCCGTGCGCTGCGTGTCCCTCGACGTACGGTTGACACAGTACTTACAGTCGTAGACGCACTGATTCGTCATCAGAACCTTGAGCAGCGAGATACATCGGCCATCCGCGGCAAAACTGTGACAGATGCCCGACGCCACGGCGCTTCCCGTCTTGCCGGGCTGACCGGAGCGGTCGACGCCGCTCGAAGTGCATGCGACATCATATTTGGCGGCATCGGTAAGAATCGCGAGCTTCTCAAGAACATCCATCGGTATTCACGTTCCTTCGGGAGGGTCGGTTTGCGGCGCGCGAAACCGAACATTCTTTCTCTTTTCAGAAACAGAATACCACAGAACATATGTTCCTGTAAAGGGCAAAAAACAACCGCAGACGCGTTTCTTTTCGCTCGTCTGCGGTCTTTTCGATTTATAATACATCACCTATGCTTCTACGCTCACTGTTCAAATTTCTTGCCGCAGGTCTGTATGAGAACTTCCTTAAAACCGGGATACGTGCCTTTTGTAAAACCATCTTTGGCGACAAAAAGCATCTTATCCTGCACCATAATGCAGCAGGTGTTTTTTGTCTCGAAAATCTGCGAAATCTGATCAAAAAGTATGGTCTGCTTTGTCTGGGAGGTCGTAAGCTCAATCTTGTCACTGTAAACGACATACCCGTATTCTCCCGTCGGACACATGGCCCGACTGGTCTTAAATGCGTTGTTCGCACGAACCCGGTACGCCTGAAAGTACAATACAAAGAAAATAAGCGAAAGGACAAACGCAGCCGCTGCTCCAATTAAGATCCGCATATCTTTATTCGCAAAATAGATACCCAGCAGGATAAGTGCGCCAATCAACAAAATAACCGAAAGGGTCAGAAGAAACATGCGGAATGTCTTCCGGTTCTTCTGGTAAGCGGCTTTCTGCGTTTCCATAAACAATTTATGTGAATATTCCGTCTGATTTACAAATAGAGAACTCATGGGGTTGCCTCTCTTTCTATATTACGATCCAACTATTACTCTTTAATTAAATTATACAGCCGAACCTGACTTAGCACAATGAAAAAGCCGGCCTTCCTCGAATGAAGTCGGCCGGCTCGCATGTTGATAGGATCGTCTGTCAGATTTTCGTACGGTACAGATCCATGAGCTTCATTCTTTTTCCGTAATGCAGAACCGACGCCGTATAAATCCGTGCGGAAAAGAAGGCAACAACGATAACGGCCGCAAGCAGCAGCGATAGAGAAATCGCAATATCCGCGGCGGACACATCACTGTTCAGCAATTTGAACGGCATGACAAACGGCGAGCAGAACGGGACGTACATCGCCACTTTCTGGAAAAGACCTCCGGTTCCGGACAGTGCGGCAAAATACCCCACGTAGAACGAAATCAAAGTAATAAATACGACCGGCATCATGGCCGAGTTCAGGTCTTCGATTTTACTTACAAAAGCACCGCACACAGCATTCATGACCGCGTAGAGCGCATATCCCAGGACAAAATACAGAAGAACCAGAAGTCCCGACTGGAGCGTAAAGGCCGACAAACTGAGAGGCATTCCCATCAGCGTAAAATTATCGGGAATCATCAGCTTATATCCCAGAGCGCCGACACCCAGGAACGCCGAGAACTGCAGAAGTCCGAGCGTCCCCATGGCAAGGCATTTGCCCGCCAGAATATTGGACGGTTTCGCGGATACGACGAGCGTCTCCATGACCCGCGTCGTTTTTTCGGTCGCGACGGACATGGACACACCGTACCCGTAGTAATAGATGGCAAAATACATAAGCATGATGAGCATCAGTCCGAGCGCATATCCGCTCACATCCATGTTCCCGGCAACGTCCGCTTTGTATGGAAGCGAAGACTGTGCGAAAGTAATCGTAGCCGGATCCACGCCCTGTGCCTGCAGGGTCGCCGAGATATATGACGGCGTCAGAAGATCCGATACGGACTTTGCATCCATCGACGACATAAAACTATTCGTGGTAACCGTAATGAACGGTTCCCCGCCGATATCCGAAATCACGATCATGGAGACCTTACTGTCCTTCTCAATTTCCGTCCTGTACTCGCCCGCTTTAGCCGGTTCGCCCGTTTTGACGGTCGTATCGGTGTATCGGCCCGCAAGAAGATCCAGGGCGCCGGGAATCATGTTCTTTTCATCGAGAAAATAACAGGTTTTTGTCTTCTCGTTCCCGATTCCCTTCGAAGAAAAGAACGACATGATCTGCGGCAGTGAGCAGAGAATCAGAACAAGCGCGAGCATCACGACGGAGGAAATGATAAATGACTTCTTCCTGATTGCAGTGCGGAAAGTAAATCCAAAAACGGTCATAATCTGCTTCATATTTCTACACCCGCCTTTTCAATGAAAATTTCGTGCAAAGAGGGTTCCCGGATCTCGTATTTCACCGGAAATATACCGTTCCCGACCAGCTTCCCGAGAAAGTCTCTGGCCATATCGTCGCCGGTAATTCTGTATTCGACCTCATCCGCATGATTAGCAATCGGGATCAGCCCCGCGTCTGCAGCAATTGCGGAAAAATCCTGCACGGCGTTGACGAGCAAATTGGTATGCCCGTATCCAGCTTTGATGTTCTTCAGATTGCCCTGCAGAATCGTCTCCCCGTGATGCAGCATCACCAGGTCCTCGCAGAACTCTTCGACCGTAGACATCTGGTGACTGCTCATGACAATGAATTTCTTCTCTTCCACAAGTTCCGTCAGCAGCCGGCTGAGAACTTCCGTGTTGAGCGGGTCCAATCCGCTGAAGGGCTCATCCAGGAAAATCAGTTCCGGTTTGTGAACCAGTGTCGCAATCAGCTGTACTTTCTGCTGATTGCCTTTTGAGAGCTTTTCAGCCTCCACCTCTTTATACTCCGCGATTCCGACGCGCTCCATCAGGGAGGATGCCGATTGTCTCGCATCGATCTTGTTCATGCCTCTGAGCATACCGAAATACACCAGCTGCTCCAGAATCTTGCTTTTCATGTAGATCCCGCGCTCTTCGGGCATGTAGCCGAAATTCATCGTTTCCCGGGTGATCGGACGGCCATCCCACGAGGCGCTGCCCTCATCCATACGGATGATGCCGAGAATCATACGGATGGTGGTTGTTTTGCCGGCTCCGTTGGTGCCGATCAGACCGAATACACCGGGTTTTGTCATTTCAAAGCTCATCTGGTTGACGGCTTTTTTGCCGTCAAAAGATTTGCTCAATTTCTCAACTCGCAAACTCATGGACTGCCTCCTGTAACTGCAAACAACATTTCGCGTAATCTCAGAACTTATGTAATCTACGACCAGTATACCCATTCCGGAAAACTTCGCAAACCCGACTTGCCGTCCTGCCGCAAAAAATCAGCCGTCATTCAGGCCCTTCATCGACAAGGAAATGCGGTTCTTTTTCGTATCGACAGAAAGAATCCGGACTTTGACCGTCTGACCGAGATGTACGAATTCCAGCGGACGCGCGACATACCGGTCCGCCATCTCAGAGACGTGCACAAGCCCGTCCTGATGTACCCCGATATCAACAAACGCTCCGAAAGCGGATACGTTCCGCACAACACCCGTCAGAACCATGCCTTCCTTCAGGTCGGCCATGTCGAGGATATCCGCACGCATTTCCGGCTGGGCGAGCTCCGCACGCGGATCGTACCCCGGATTCTCAAGCGCCGCAACAATATCCTGCAGCGTGGGAATGCCGACCGAAAGCTCGGCGGAAAGCGTTCCCCAGTCATACGGTTTTGTTTTCGCGCGAACGGCGCGGGCGATTTTATAGGATTCCGGGTGGATGCGCGTATTGTCCAGAGGCTCTTTCCCATCGGGTACGCGAAGAAATCCGGCGGCCTGCTCGAATGCTTTCGGGCCCAGACGCGGCACTTCGTTCAGCTGAGCCCGCGATTTGAAAATCCCGTTCGCCTCGCGAAAGTTCACAATATTCTGCGCAATGGGCTTCGTAATTCCGGCCACATACGACAGCAGGGATGCGGATGCTGTATTCAGATCCACGCCGACGTCATTTACGCAGTCCTCGACCACACCGCCCAGCGAATGTGCCAGTTTTTTCGGATTCATATCATGCTGGTACTGTCCCACGCCGATTGCCTGCGGATCAATCTTCACGAGTTCCGCCAGCGGATCCTGCAGACGGCGTCCGATCGAAATCGCACTCCGCTTGGTCAGATCAAGCTCCGGGAATTCAGCTGCCGCCAGTTCGGACGCCGAATAGACCGAAGCGCCCGCTTCATTTACCATGTAGCAGCGCAGCGACAGATTCTTTTCACGGATCGTCTGCGCGACGAAGTTCTCTGTCTCCCGCGAAGCGGTCCCGTTGCCGATCGCAACCATCGTCACTTTGAACTTTTCGTGAAGATGTACGATCATGCGCGCGGACTCCTCCGTCCGGCTCTGCGGCGGCGTCGGGAAAATCACATCCGTATACAGGGGCTTCCCCGTCGTATCGATGACGGCCAGTTTGCATCCCGTACGAAAAGCGGGATCCAGCGCCAGCACCACATGCCCGCGGATCGGCGGCGTCATCAGAAGACTCCGCAGATTCTGCGAGAAAACATCCATCGCCTCATCCTCGGCCCGTTCCGTCAGCATCGCACGCACTTCGGTCGAAAGCGACGGCATAAGCAGCCGCTTCCAGGCGTCCTCGGCTGTCTGATGCAAAAGCTCCGCCGCGAGATCATTTGCAGCAGGAACCGTCTGCAAAATATGCGTCAGCGCGAGCGCGTCTTCCATTTCCAGGGAGACCGACAGGAATTCTTCCTTTTCGCCGCGATTCATCGCAAGAACCCTGTGCCCGGCCGCGCGCGAAATCAATTCCGTATGGTTGTAGTACGGCTCATAGACCGATTCTTCTTTTTTCTTCTGTTTGGAAACGATACGGCCCGTGTTGAGCAGAATCCGGCGCAGACGGTCGCGCAGATGCGGGTCGTCGCTGATCTTTTCGGCGACGATGTCCTTCGAACCGGCGAAAGCTTCGTCCCTTGACGGAACGCCCTTCTCCGGATCGATGCAGCTGTCCGCAATTTTTTGCAGTCCATCCCTCGAAACACCTCGGGCCAGGAGCGCATCCGCCAGCTTTTCGAGTCCCTTTTCACGCGCCATCGAAGCACGCGTGCGCCTCTTCGGGCGGAACGGACGGTAGAGATCCTCAAGCGACGCCAGCGTCAGAGCTGAAGCAATTTCCTTCTCAAGTTCCGGCGTCAGAAGTTCCTGCTCCCCGATCAGGCGCAGAATATCCGCGCGCCGGGCATCCATCGCACGATAGAAATCCAGCCGGTCAGACAGATGCCGCAGAACCTGATCATCGATGCCCCCCGTCACTTCCTTACGGTACCGCGCAATAAAGGGAATTGTGTTCCCCTCATCCAGAAGTGCGATCGTTTTCTCAACCTGCATGGGGTTCAGCTCGAATTCCCTGGCCAGCGTCTCGTGTAATTTCATTTATTTCCTCCCGAAAAGCATGTACGGCCGAAAAAGCCGGCACTGCCTTTTTTGTATATTATACCGTGAAAAAGTGACAGATGAAAAAAGTGATAGAATGGTGGCAGCGGACACAAGTTTTTGATGCCTCACAACGCTCTCCCAACCGGATTTTTAACTTTTGGAGGTGCCTATGATCAAGTGCAGAATTACCGTTCTCAGAAGAGGATTCAATGCAGATTTCGTCGACGAGTATGTCGAAACCGAACGCAAAAAAACCCTCGGACCCTGCACCGTATTCCATGACGGACAGGTTTTCGAGGTCGATCCCCTCGTAGGCATGCCGGAAGGATTCTGTACATGGGCCTGGGACGACATCTACAAATCTTTGATGGGCTTTGCCGCCGACGGTAACTGGGGACAATGGTACGAACGCAAAGATCTCATCATCGCATGCTGCACCGACGGCACCCGCCCCGTCTACTTCAAAATCGAGAAAATCACAGAGTAGTGCGTCTGCGGCACGGCTCGCCTGAAATATTAGCCCTTGTCACCCGGATGAATCTTACGTAAAATGGAACTACTTTTCACAATTCATCTTCGATACTCTTCGGATATCGATATAGGAGGAAGTATGGATTCCATCGACAGGCAAATCATCAGTATTTTGCAGAAGAATGCCCGCTCCTCCATCTCGGAGATCGGCGCCCGTGTGAATCTTTCAATTCCTGCAACCAGCGACCGGATTCGCAAAATCGAGGCGGCCGGCATTATCACGCAGTATACGGCGATTGTAAATCCGGCTGCGCTGAACCTGAAGCTGACCGCGCTGATGTTTATCAGCCTCGAAAAGCCGCACTTTTCTGAATATTTTGTGTCTTTTGTGAATACGCAGGATGAGATTCTTGAATGCAATTATCTCGCTGGAGATTTCGATTATGTAATGAAGATTGTCACGGAAAATACCGAGACGCTCGAGAAATTGCTTACTCGCGTGAAAAGCGTACCCGGCGTACAGAAGACACAGACCATCATTACCCTTTGCACAGTTAAAAACATACATTCGGTGCTTCCGAAAGAACCCGTCTGATCCCTCGTGCAGTTCTGCCAATCTTATCCGTGAATTTCCGTTTGCGCCTGCGAAAGCAGGCGTTTTACTGTCTCCGGGGAAGGCATTTGCGTGCCCTCGGTCATCACGCATGCTGTTCCGCAGGCAGCGGCCAGCCGGAGCGTGTCTCTCGGGGAATCCCCGCGCTGGCGCGCAATGGCCAGCGCCGCCACCATCGCGTCGCCCGCTCCGACGGTGCTCTTTACCAGCGTCTCGATACCGGGCGTGACAAGCATTTGTTTGTCGTGCAGGAAAAGCGCGCCTCTGGCGCCCATAGATACAAGTATGGTGTCAATTCCGTATGCAAATAGCTTTTCCGCCTCATTCTGTACTTCAGCCGGTGTTTCGAGCGGCTTCTGACACAGCATTTCCATTTCGTGAATATTCGGCTTGATGGCTCCGGGCCCCGATAGGATGCCTTTACGGAATAATTCCCCGTCGGCATCAAGGATCGTATCGGCGCCTCTGCCCTTTACGAGTGCAATCCATTTCCGGTAAATATCCGTATCCACATGCGGAGGTACGCTTCCGGAGAATACGACCAGATCACCCGGCCTCACTCTCTGCAGCAGACGGTTTTTCAGATCGTCGACAGCGGAAGGCGGCGTCTCCGGACCGGGTTCATTCAGATCCGTGTGTGTCCGGCGAAGCGGGTCGATAATTTTCACGTTCGTGCGCGTCTCTCCCGGCGTATAGACAAAATCACAGACGATCCCCTGCTCCTGAAGACTTTCCTCAATCAGCTGACCGGCCCGGCCGGACAGGAAGCCCATCGCAGCACACGGAAAACCGAGGCACCGGACGACTTTGGCTACATTGATGCCTTTTCCGCCGGCATCGATCCGGACCGTCTCTATCCGGTTCACCCGGTCGACCGCAAAATCGGATATCTGAACCGTCTTATCAAGCGCGGGATTGAGGGTTACCGTAATAATCATTTTGCCTCCAGTAGAATGGATCCGGATGCATTGCGGATACCCGGACCGGGGAGTCTTTTCCCTAAATTATACCCTATCCTTGCTTCCGGAACGATCCTCGGACAACTGCTTTTCTGATAAAATGAGTGCAGAACGGATCGGAACGCAGAAAGCGAGGCGACTCCTATGCAGATCATTGATATGAACACCTGGCATCGCAAAGAACATTTTCAATTCTTTTATGCAGAAGATTTCCCGCAGTACAGCATATGTACGCAGATCGATATTACGCACTTCCTCGATTTCGTGCATGAAAACAAACTGCCTTTCTATTATTCCATGATTCATGCAGCGATGACAGCCGCAAACAGGAATGAGAATTTCCGGTACCGGATCCGCGACGGTCAGGTGGTCCTGCATGACCGGATACATCCCACTTTCACCGACCTCGAAAAGGGCTCCGACCTTTTTAAAATCGTCACTGTGAATATGTCGGATGACTTTCGCGAGTTTACCGGAAATGCACGTGCTGCATCCAGCGCGAAAAGAGACTTTTTCCCGGATGCCGTGACCGCGAAAAGAGACGATCTTGTCTATGTTACGTGTCTTCCGTGGATATCGTTCACCCAGGTTTCGCATACTTTCAATCTGAATGCGAATGATGCCGCTCCGAGATTCGTGTGGGGGAAATATTTCGAAGTAAACGGCCGGCAGATGCTTCCGTTTTCCATTCAGGTAAATCATGCACTGGTCGACGGCGTGCATGTAGGTCAATTTGTGACCGACCTCGGGAAATATTTGGACGCACTGTAATTTCAGGCCAGATAGCTGTCGAGAAGATCTGCGGCTCCGGCCGTTTTCATGAATTTATCGCGAATGGATGCAATCGCCGGTCGGTCCATCGCATCTTCTTCCATATTCACGAGAAAATCGGCTTCGACAAGAATCCGGAAATCCAGATCGTCAATCATCGTATAGGTATGGTGATGCCCGATCAGGAAGCACACCCGGTCGATCACATCCGCGGCGCATCCGCATTCGACAAGGATCTGTCCGGCAATCGCCGGTCCTTCAATTTCCTGATATTTTCCGGCGGCGGAGGCATATTTTCGCTCCGCCTCGTGGATCCCGATATCGTGAAGAATTGCCGCCAGCAGCAATGTGTTTTTGTGCGGATCCGTATCGGCGAGCGACTTGTCCTTTGCCTCGGCATCCCACAGCGCATAGGAAAAAGACAGGACTTTCATCGCATGCTGTATCCGCTTCGCGTCATTTCCGAAATAGAGAATCATTTTGCCAAGCACTGTGCCAATCATGCTGCGCTCCTCTGCGTCATTCCCTGTATGTCCGGTTCAATCTGTACAGATTCCGGAGAAGTGCCTATTTCATCTCCAGGATATCCAATACATAATTCGGCAAAGCAAAAGCCCCCCCGTGCAGCCGGGTGTTGTAGTATCGTGTGGCAATCCCCAGAGCATTCCATGCCGCAGCATCGAGATCTTTTACCGGATCGATTTTTTTGGATGCAAATCCGAACAGCCAGTGTCCCGACGGGTAGGTCGGAATATGTGCCTGATAGACTTCACACACCGGGAAGAATTCGACAATGCGAGCATGCGCACGCTTCATTGCTTCCGCGTCTTTTTCATAGTACGGGCTCTCGTGCTGGTTGACCAGAATCCCGTCCTCTTTGAGGGCCTTATAACAATTGCCGTAGAATTCTTTCGTGAAAAGCCCCTCGCCCGGTCCGAACGGATCCGTCGAATCGACAATGATCAGATCGTATTCATTTTCCCGGGTGCGGATATAGCGAAGTCCGTCCTCGAAATACATATGCACCCGCGGGTCGCCGAACTTCCCCGCCACCTGCGGAAGATATTCCCGGCACACGGTTACAACGCGTTCGTCAATCTCGACGAGGTCAATGCATTCGATATCGTCATAGCGGGTCAGCTCCCGCACCGTTCCGCCGTCTCCTCCGCCGATGACCAGCACTTTCCGGATTTTCGGATTTGAAGCCATCGGTACGTGAACCATCATTTCATGATAGATGAACTCATCTTTTTCCGTAAGCATCATCAGGCCGTCGAGCGTGAGGAACCGGCCGAATTCTTCCGACTCGAAAACATCGATCCGTTGGAATTCCGTCTGTTCGGTAAACAGTGTCTTATCCACTTTAATGGAAAAACGGACGTTCGGCGTGTGTTCTTCCGTATACCAAAGTTCCATATAACCCTCCGGTCTGTAATGTTCGCAAATATGCGAGCTATCCTATTCCTTAACGACGCCGATGATTTCGGCATGTGGGTCTTCCGTGCCTGTCAGAAAACATCCTTTTGCTTTGGCATATATAATGTAATCAATGATTTCCTGTGTAACGAGTTCACCGGGTGCAATGATCGGAATCCCGGGCGGATAACACATAATGGAGTCCGTACAGATCCGACCCGCGCTTTCCGCAAGACGCGACGGCTCCTTATTTGCATAGAACGCCTTCTGAGGCGTCATGCAGACCTGCGGATGAATATATTCATGGTCGAAAAGTCCGGCCGGATCTTTGGAGTAACGCCGCTTGATTTCGGCCAGCGCGCTGACGAGCCGTTCGATTTCGCGTTCCCGGTCACCGACGGAAATGACTGCAAGGAAGTTTCCGAGATCTCCGAACTCCACCTGTATGCCGTACTCGTCACGCAGCAGGTCGTATACTTCAATTCCGGCCAACCCGATGGAACGGGTAAATACCGACAGCTTCGTTGTATCAAAGTCGAAGATCGTATCGCCGTTGACTCTCTCCTTCGAAAAAGCATAATAGCCGCCGATTCCGTTAATCTCATCGCGCGCATACTGTGCCAGCCGGATCACGTTGTCAAAAATCTCTTCTCCGTGCAGTGCGAGATTCCGCCGCGACAGATCCAGCGAAGACATAAGAAGATATGACGCGCTCGTTGTCTGTGTCAGATTCAGAATCTGCAGCAGGTATCCTTCCCGCTCGCCGGGTCCGGCCAGCAGAAATGAACTCTGTGTCAGTGACCCGCCGGTCTTATGCATACTGACCGATGCAAGATCCGCTCCGGCGGCCATCGCCGATACCGGGAGATGTTCGTTAAAGTAAAAATGCGTCCCGTGCGCCTCGTCCACCAGCGCCTTCATGCCGTGGCTGTGCGCAAGTTCCACGATCGCCCGCAGATTCGAGCAGACACCGTAATACGTCGGGTTGTTCACCATGACGGCTTTTGCTTCCGGATGCGCAAGAATCGCCTTCTCCACATCGGCAATCGCCATCCCCAGCGGAATGCCCAGTTCCGCGTCCACACCGGGATTCACGTATACCGGAACCGCGCCGCAGAGAACAAGAGCTGCAATTGCGCTCTTATGGACATTTCTCGGAAGAATAATCTCATCTCCGGGGTGACAGACGCTCAGGATCATGGCCTGCACCGCCGCCGTTGTCCCGTTTACGATAAAAAAAGCATGTGCAGCGCCGAAAGCCTGTGCAGCCAGTATCTCCGCATCCCGTATCACGGAAACCGGATGGCTCAGATTGTCGAGAGGTTTCATGGAATTTACATCCACGGAAAGACAGGCCTTGCCGAGAAATTCGGTAAGTTCCGGATTCCCGCGGCCCTGCTTATGTCCCGGCACGTCAAAAGAAACCACGCGCATGGATTTGTATTGCTGGAGAGCTTCATAGATCGGAGCACTTTCCTGCGAAAGCGCCCCATGACCCGATGAAAAAGCATTCATTTCCGACTCCTCTTCCCGATCAGTAAATATTCATTCCACTAAATATTTCGATCATCTCACGCCGCAGATTGCTTGTAATGGACAGCCGCTGTTTGGGCGAAAGTTCAAGCACATCCTTGTTGAAAAGGTAGTTCTGAAGCTCGATTTCTTTGATGAGCATTTTCGTGTGAAAAATATTCGCCTGATAGACGTTGACATCAATCGCGTCATACGTCTCGAGTGTCTTGTCGTCAATGTAGTCCTGAATGGATGTAATGTCGTGGTCGATATACAGCTTTTTGCCGTTCACGTCGCGTGTAAATCCACGCACACGATAGTCTATCGTCATAATATCGGAATCAAAGCTCCCGATCAGATAATCCAGTGTCTTCAGCGGAGAAATCTTCCCGCAGGTAGATACGTCGATATCGACCCGGAATGTCGCAATGGAATTATCGGGGTGATACTCAGGATATGTATGCACGGTCAGATGGCTCTTGTCCAGATGTCCCGCCAGTGTATCCTTGGGCGTGAGTGCAAACCCCTTGCCCCGGTTGCAGGATCCGTCGATCAGATCATCGGACATGAATTCCTCGGTGACAAGCAGCGTAACGCTGGCGCCCTGCGGATCATAATCCTGTTTTGAGATGTTTAGCACATGTGCCCCGATCATGGAAGTAACTTCACATAAGATCTTTGTCAGACGATCAGAATTGTACTGTTCGTCTACGTATGCAATGTAGTCTCTTTGCTCTTTCTCACTTTTTGCATAGCAAACATCATAGATGTTGAAGCTAAGTGTTTTTGTGAGGTTGTTAAAGCCGTATAGCGTCAGCTTTTTTTCCAACCCTATCATCACAACCTTTCCTGTTTAAAATTATAGTATTTCACGTGAGAATAGTACGGGGAAAAGCCCGTCCTGTCAATGGTTTTGGGGGAATTTCCCGGAAGACCCGGAATCGCACCGTTTTCAAGACGCTTCCGCACAAAGAAGAAAGCCCCCCGATAATTCTCCATACCGCTTTGCAGCAATTAGGTGAAAATCGAAAGGCTTTCAGCAAATTCCATGTTCCTTCAGTTGATGTTCTGTGCCGGAAAGACGAATGATTCCGTCACAGCGTCAAAATCGATTAATATCCCAGATCTTTCAGAACACTGGAAATTTCACTCTTGTCGCCGGTCGTTACATCTGCGCAGACGATTGTGCTGCCCGTGCGGGAAATTACGCCGTACTCATCCGAGTTCTCCACTACGTATTTTGAATAGTTTGCAATGTTCTTTTCGGATGACTTCGAACTATCGGTCTTGATGCTGTCCAGATCCGTCTTCAGACTGTCATAAGCTGTCTTTGCATCCGCAGTCGAGCCGTATTCCAGAAAAATAAGGACTACGGAAGAATCGGCATTGTACGCATAGAAGGCCTTATCCGCCTTATATGTGCCAGCGAGATCGGAAGCTTCCTCAACGGTGTATTTGTTGTCTTCCATTACTGATGTAAACTTGTCCGATGAAATGGCGGTGCGATTTGCAATCCCGCAGCCGGCGAGCGAAAAGGCCAGGACCGAAGCGACCAACAAAGAAATGACTTTTTTAGATATTTTCATATTGAAAACCCCTCCTTACATGAATGAACTCATTGTATCATGAGTTTGTATGTTTTCGAAAGGTATTCTCTTCAAATTGCATTAGAATAAATCATTTTCCGCACCCGGATTCACATGTGCTGCAGTCACCGCAGAGCTCCATCAGCGGCATTGTCCGGAATCCGTTCTTTACACAGGAAATCACGGTGCCGTCCGGTGCGAAGCGCAGCGAATTGCTGTCACCGTGCAGTCCGGCCGCGTCCATATCGTAGGCAATTTCTTCAGGATCAGCTCCGGGAATCCGGACCGGTTCCGCAGGTTCTATACTCTGGATCGCTCCGTTCTCGTAAAAAGAGACACCGATCCGCACGGGAATGCGTCCGGCCGGCGTGAAAATCTCATACACATCCTCCGGCCAGAATGTCAGGCTGCGCAGGCTTCCGGACGGATAGAAGCGAAAAATCATGACCCGTGCAGTCATCGACTGGTCTCCCCATGCGACGTTATATTCCGAAGACAGCGACTTTTCGTCTTTCTCACTCCAGTATCCGGATATTTTCCCGTTGCGAGGAAAAACCCGGTGCAGCGCTCCGTTTTCGTAGAATACAACATGTTCCGCAAAAATTGTGCCCTGCGGCGTCACAACCGGAGTTACTTCGTGAAGTGCGATGCTTTTAAGCTGTCCGCCCGGAAAAAAAGACAGCGCCTTATTGTATTTGCGGCGGACTTCCGCCTCGCCCCACCGGGGAATCCATGTACCGAGAGGCGTCCGGACAAAGACCGGTTCACCGAGCATACACGTCTGAAGAGTACCGTCCGGATAAGTCTCGAACGTTGTAAGATCCGGAAGGACTCCGATCGATGTCATGAAAGTACGGGGTATTCCTGATTCATTCATATACGGGGCTCCTTTCGTTATCTGTGTTTTTCTGCTGTTATCTGCAGATCAGGTGCAGTGATTCCGGAGGGATATGCAAAAGAAATGCATGTCCGATCGGATAGGTCTTCCGGTTATATAGCTTGTCGTACAGCCAGAGAATGCGTGCGCCGGTCGGGATGCCTTCGGGCTGTCCTCTGATCGGAATCCCTTCGCCCGAAAGCCGGCAGACCACCGTCGTTTCAAAACGCGATTCGCTTTCAAATTCCACCTGTACGGGGAAAATATTGGGCATACCATCCGCCTCTTCGGATCGCACCTCGCGGATCCGGTGCGCCCGGATTCCCACATAATGCAGGTCGTCCGGCACCGGTTTCGCCGACTGAATCTCGATCCCCCAGTCCTTCGCAAATAGCCGGTATTCTCCTGTTTTTCGGGCGGCGGAAATGTTTTTGCATCCGGTCATCCGGGCAACCGCGAGTGTTTTCGGCTCCAGAAGAAGATGCTCTCTTTTCCCTTGATCTACTACTTTTCCGTCATCAAGAACCGCAATCTGCGGACAGATCCGGTAGACTTCATCCATATCGTGGGAGACATACAGTGCCGTATGGGCGAACTCTCCGAGAATTTGCATCAGCTCGTTTTCGAGAGTCAGCCGGACATGCGTATCGAGCGCCGAAAAAGGTTCATCCAGCATAAGGATTTCCGGAGAGCGAATCAGCATGCGAGCCAGAGCCACACGCTGTTTCTGTCCGCCGGAAAGCTGTCCGGGGTATCGCGTCAGGTAGTCGGTCAATCCGAAAATAGCGGCTTTTTCTGCGACGGCTCGCGTCCGGTCTTCTTTTGTATGTTCCGGGGCGGCAAACGCAAGATTCCCCTCGACCGTCATATGCGGAAACAGCGAAAAATGCTGGAAAGAATACCCGATATTTCTCTGGCGGATCGGCAGATTGATTTTTTTCTCCGCATCAAAAAAGGTTCGCCCGTTTACGATAATTACGCCGGAGTCCGGTTTCTCGATCCCGCTGATGCACTGCAGAGTCATGCTTTTCCCGCATCCGGACGCACCCAGAAGGCCGAGAATCTCGTTCTCTGCTTCCAGTTGTACGTCCAATGTAAAGCCGGAGAATTTTTTCCTGATATCAACGTATATGGACATAATCACCGACCTCCTTTCCGGAATCGCGCCTGATGGTGCGACAGGAAATTCATGGAGAAAATGACTGTGAAAGCAATCAGTACGATAATGATCACCCAGAGCAGGGCGCGGTCCGTATGTCCTGATTCCACGCTGGAAAACACCGCGATCGGCATCGTCTGCGTCCTGCCGGGAATATTTCCGGCCAGCATCAGGGTCGCGCCGAATTCACCGAGTGCACGGGCAAATGAAAGAATCGTACCGGCCGCGACACCGGGCCACGCAAGCGGCAGATAGACTTTCCAGAAAATCGACCATTCGCGATGACCGAGCGTCCTCGCCGCATAGACCAGACTGACGTCGACCTGTTCAAAGGCCCCCCGGGCCGTCCGGTACATCATGGGGAAAGCGACAACGGCTGCCGCTATAACTGTTGCCGAAAACGAAAAAACAATCCGGTGTCCGATGGATGTCAGAAATTGCCCGACCGGACTTTTGGCACCCAAAAGAAGCAGCAGTCCGAACCCGACGACCGTCGGCGGAAGCACCATCGGCAGAGTGAACAATCCGTCGGCGACCGCATTGATCCGGTGCGGAAGAAAAAGACTGCACCGCGCCGCCGCAATTCCGAGAAAAAACACGACGACGGTCGCCAGCAGGGCTGCCCGCAATGAGATAAAGAACGGAGAAAAATCCATGCCTGTCAGATCCAGTGCGGATAGATCCATATGTTTTTCCTCCTTTCGTAATTTCAGCTCTCTTATCCAGCCATTGTGAATCCGTAGGATGTGAAGATCGCGGCTGCTTCCGGTGTAGTCAGGTAATCCAGAAAGGCCTGTGCGGCTTCCCTGTGCGTCGCAGCCTTTACGATACCGGCCGGATATACGATGGTCTCATGCGATCCTTCCGGTGCCTGCGCAGCAATGGCAACTCCTTTCGACGAATATGCATCCGTTGCGTATACGATTCCCGCATCGGCTTCGCCTGTTTCAACATAGGTGAGAACCTGCCGCACATCTTTGCATAACACGGTCTTTGCAGATACTGCATCCGATATCCCGAGGAACGAGAATACTTCCGCCGCATATTGTCCTGCGGGAACACTCTCCGGATCCCCGACCGCCAGTGTGGTGACCTTGTCCGTCGCCGTGTCCGGGAAGCTCGTAATCCCGGCACTCGAACCGGCAGGAACAATCAGAACAACCTCATTATTCAGAAGATTGAGGATGGAGATGTTGTCCATAAGGTCTTCATTTTTGAGTGCATCCATCTGTTTGCTGGAAGCCGACAGGAAAAGATCTGCCGGAGCCCCGCTCTCAATCTGCTGCTGGAGTTCACCGGAAGATCCGAAATTCAACAAAACGGATACATTGGGCTGGGTCGTATTGAAATCCGCAGCCAGAGCTGTCAAAACATCGGTAAGAGATGCCGCGGCCGATACCATTAGCTCCGTGTCGGGCAGAACTGTAACACCGGGAGACGGAGTTGCGGCTGCGGCTGTGTCGGTTGTCGCGGCAATCGTTGCGGCAGCGGCCGAAGTCGTCGATGTTGCTGAAGAACTAGAACCCGAGCAGCCCGTTAAAAGTACAAAAGATAGGATAATGACCAGCATTGTAGAAATCGTTGTCTTTTTGTCTCTCATAAGCTTTCCCTCGCTGTCTTTCATTTTTGTCTGCTTATCGTATCCGTGAATTTTTTCTATATTTCGGCTGCAAGGAGAGGGCGTAATTGCTCTTCCGCTGCAGTTGCTTTCCTTCTGGATACGCCGGTCTCATAGATACCCTCGGCTGCGAGCAGGAAACGGCTAAGTCCGCAGTTTCCGGCACGCTCTCCAATGCCGAGCAGCGTGCAGTCCACATATTTGGCTCCGCCCTTCAGTGCCATCACGGAGTTGGCGGCTGCCATGCCGAGATCGTTATGTGCGTGAAATTCCACAGGCATGCCTGTGTTGGAAATGATTGTCCGTACATTTTCCCGCGCGCGGCTCGGAAGCAGCACGCCGACCGTGTCCGCATACCGGACATATTCCACGCCGAGACGCACGAGCTGTTCGGTCAGGGTAAGCAGGAATCCGATGTCGGCGCGCGATGCGTCTTCAAATCCAGCGGTCACACGGCAGCCGTTTTCACGTGCCAGCGTCACGCATTCGACTGCGGTCTTTAGAAGCCACTTCTTGTTTTTGCGCAGTTTCGAATAGATCTGGACATAGGAGACCGGCATACTGATATGAATGATGTCGGGCCGGCATTCGATGGACTGCATAATATCCGACGGCATCATGCGGTTCCATGCGGACACCTGGACGTTCTTTTTACAGTGCATAATTTCCACGACCGCTTCTTTTTCGGATTTGCCGAGAGCCGGAATGCCGGCCTCAATCTGGTACACCCCCAGATCTTCCAAAATTCGTGCAATGTGAACTTTCTGCTCGACGGAGAAGGCCAGTCCCGGACTTTGTTCGCCGTCGCGAAGCGTCGTATCAATGATGTATTTTCTTTCCTTCATTCGCCTCCTCCTTTCTGCGGTGCCTGCAAAAATTATTTCATCGACCGGACGACACGGACGAATTCATCGTCCGTGAGACTGCGCCCGATACGGATACTTTCTTCCTGGACTTTTCGAAGAATGGGCATCAGATCTGTCGGATGATACGGGATTTCCATCTGTGCCATCTTGATCTCGATGGCCTTGGTTCCGGAATGCTTGCCTACGACGAGGGCACGGGCCGTTCCCACGGATTCCGGACCATAGGGTTCATATGTATAGGGATCCTTGTCGATTCCATCGGCATGGATGCCTGCTTCCACCTGAAAAATCTGTGACCCGAGAATAGGTTTTCTCGGTGAAAAATGCGTCCCCGTCATTTCTTCAAAGAGATGTCTAAGCTGCGGCATAACCGTCATGTCATGGTTCGGGTGATGTCTGCTATTTATACGGAGGGCCATCAGCACTTCTTCGGTCGGTGCGCAGTTGCCCAGTCCTCCAAAGGAAGTGACCAGCCGGCTGCCGCCCTGGCTGATCCATTCAACGGCGGATGCCGTTGCCAGCCCGAAGCTGTCCTGCGGGCAGTATTCGTATTCTTTTCCCAGATACGACTGAATCTGAGAGAACGCCTGCACGTAATCCTTGAGGAGAATGTCATCGAGCCCTTTCAGACGCACGCGCGAAAGCCGGTTCGAGTTGTGAAGGCGGTTGATTTCGCGGATATCATTGAGCTGCAGTTCGTGAATCAGACGCGCGTCCGTCACATCCTCGCAGGAGCGGCATACAAATCGCGGGATCTCCGGAAAAGAATCCATCTGACCGTCGACATCAATGTGAAGGAGCAACGGGATATGGACAGATGCGGGATCCTCATCATATACATTCGAGCCATCTCCCGCATCGGCCCAGGATCCGAACGACCCGTTTGTTTTGAACCGGAGCGTCTCATAAAGTTCGGCCGGCATTTCTACAAAGTCTACGCCGATCTTGCAGAGCAGACCGCAGAAGCGTATAACCTTCGCAAAATCGAAGTGCTGCAATGGTTCCATATGGGTTAACGTGGTGTCTGTAAGTCGTATCATATCCACCTCTCCCAACAAAAAAAGAGGGACACACGGCGCTGTTATGCCATGAATCCCTCTTCAGATCTCTATTGTTCGTCAGATGCGCAGATCTTCTACAATCGTATCGCCTTCCAAATGTTCTTCCGCAATACGCGCAACATCATCTTCTGTAATGTTACCATACCAGACTCCCTGAGGATAGACGACAGCTATTGGACCTTTGTCACAAATTCCGAAGCAGCCGGTGTTGTTTATCATAACCTTTGACGAAAGATCGCGGTCTTCGATCTCTTCCATGAACTTTTCGATCAGTCCGACAGACCCCTTGCTGTGGCAGAAACCTTTCTGTGTGCCGTTGGTTCGACAGCTTGTGCAGACAAAAACATGATACTTGGGACTCTTCATACGACTTCCTCCATTCGATCTCTTTGATCCAGATACAGACTCTCAACTTCCAAAACTGCTTTTTCAATACGATCATAGGTCACTGCAACCTTGATACCGTTGTCCTTGAGCCGGCGGCGCGGACTTTCTCCCACGCGCATGGCCAGTACGAACTGACAATCTGCGACGGCCGCCAGAAGCAGATCCATTTTGCTGTCCTTCACATCGGCCTGCGGTGCGAAGGCATCCTCATGTCCTTTTCCGCTGCCGTCCCCGGCGCCTCCGCACTCGGCTTCGCCGGCACAGTACGGCATAACGCGGCGTTTCTCGACAAAGACGGCTTTCCCGCCCCGATTCTCATAAATCAGCAGTTCCTTCGCATGCCCGAAATGCTGATCAATCAGGAATCCGCCGCGGGAGCAGACTGCAACACGATAGAGCGGTGCGGGATCGAGGATCACGGTCTTAGCGGCCGGTGCCCCCCGGGTTGACGGACATCCGCTCAGGATCGTACCGGACTCATCCTGGTCGAGCGTGCCAACAGCGTCTGCCCGGCACTGGCGGCAGTGGAACATCTGTTTCACGTGTTCGCCGCACTGCGTGCGCATTTCATTCAGCTCGCGGTTGCTGACAAGCGGGAGATTCTCAAAAACACTTCCCTTGACCGGAATCATCTGCATGATGTTGGTGATCGTTACGCCCAAATCGCGAACGGCTTTGATCACTTCTTCAACGTGATTTTCGTTGATGCCTTTGAGCATGACTACATTTATTTTGCAGATGATGCCTTTGGATGTCAGATAGCGGATACCGGTCAGCTGGTTCTGAAGGAGAATTCTCGCACCCTCGACGCCGATATACCGCGTGCCGAGATAGTCGACATAACGATAGATTTTTGCTCCGATTTCCGGGTCTATGGCGTTCAGCGTCACGGTCAGGTGACTGACGCCCAGATCAATCAGCTGCTGTGCATAAAAAGGCAGCATCAGTCCGTTGGTCGAAAGACAGAACGTCACTTCGGGGTCTTCTGCGCGGATCAGTTCCAGCGTCTTTTTCGTATTTTCAAAATTATCAAGTGCCTCACCGGGTCCGGCGATTCCGACGACTTTCAGGTTGGGCATTTTCGCTTTGACTTCCACATAGCGGGCAAACGCCTCTTCGGGAGTAATGACTTTCGTCGTGACGCCGGGACGGCTTTCGTTCGGACAGTCGAATTTGCGGAGGCAGTAGTTGCAGCTGATGTTGCATTTGGGTGCGACGGGAAGATGAATGCGGGCGTATTTTCCCGCTCCGCAGTTGTAACACGGGTGCGTGGCTGTCTTCTCTTCGTTTGTCAGTGCTTTCATAGGCTCACTCTCGCTTTCCGGCTTCTTGTAATACTGTCGATGGAGTTCCGTTCGGAACGTGTTTTCCGTGTGGCGGATCATGAGATTTGCGGCTTGATCGACAATCGTCAGGGATCCTTCATAGCCGAGGAGGCGAACTCTCTGGCCGCCGAGTGCGTCGTGTACCGGAAAAGCACACCGGATCAGCGGGATATTTCTCTTCTCCGAAATGCGGCGTCCGTCGGAACTGCCGATCATCACATTCGCCTTGAACTGTACGGCAGATGCATCGATATCGTCGAAATCAGCATCATCAAGGATCGTAAAGGGCGCGTCAAAAAACCGCTCCGATAGTTCCTGTATTTCGCCGCGGATTTTGGCATCGAGCGACGGGCACCGGGTTCCGGATGCGGTGACGACCGGCAGGATACCGTTTTCACAGCAGATTCGGGTCATGGCATAGAGGAAATCCGGCTCTCCGAAAAGGACCGCGCTGGCTTTGGCATTGTATTTGTGTGCATCGATCATCGCATCGAGATACCGTGAGCGTTCTTTTTCTATCTCCGGCGGGAAAATTCCGCCGAGCGATCGAAGCGCCTCCAGAAATGCATCCGTATCGCGAAGTCCGACCGGAAGAGCCAGACGGGTCATCGGCACGCCGGATTTCTTCTCTAAAAAGGCTCCGGGGCTGAAGCGCTCCTCTACGAACACGGACAGTTCGATGGTGTGGCGGCTGCCTGACATACGTGCGATATCGTGGATGGAAGTGCCGCCCCCGGGAAGTTTTTCGTATTTCTTTTCGTGACCGCCGTCGAGATTCTCGGATAGATCCGGCAGAAGAATATAGGACAGACCGCTCTCGTCGAGAAGCCGTTTCAGGAACCGTGTGTCTGCGGGGCTGATCGGTCCGGTTATGATATTGACGGCGTCATGACGTTCGACACCGCCTTCAGCAGCACCGCCTTTCAAAGGATCGCCGGCGACTGCGGATACAATCGAATGAAGTGCGTGAAAATAGCCCTCGAACTGCGTACCGGAATATCCGGCGGAGGCGGCCGTGATGATCGTCACGTGTTTTCCCGTGCGGGACGCAAGGTATTTTTCTACGATGCGGGGGACATCTTCACCGATCGTCTCGGCCAGACAGGTCGTCGCGATTCCGATCACTTCCGGATCATAGACGCGGATCAGATTGTCGAGTCCTTTGACAAGATTCTCCTCGCCGCCGTATACCGTTCCGTGTTCGGTCAGTGCGGAGGATGCGATGTCAACCGGCTCATTGTAATGGGTCGCCATGTGACGGCGGATATAGGTGCTGCAGCCCTGAGAACCATGAAGGAGAGTCATGCAGCCTTTGATTCCGTAAAAAGCCGTGACTGCGCCCATCGGCATGCACATCTTGCACGGGTTTGTCGTCAGGTTAACAAGTACAGGTTTTCCGTTGGCCATATGCGTATGCCTCCTTTCATCCCAGATATTTCCAGATCGGGCTGTTGAGCGATGAATTGATTTCTTCGGCGAAGTTGATGACGCCGTCAAAGCCCGCCAGCGGATGTTTTCTTTCGTGGTTATGGTCGCAGAAGGCGATGCCGAGCTTGTAGGCGAGAGGTCTTTCCTTTACGCCTCCGACCAGAATGTCGGCGCCTTTTTCCTGCATGAAGTGTTCGAGTTCCGCGGGATTGGTATCGTCAAGGATCACGGTTCCTTCGGAGACCAGATTGCCGATGACCTCATAGTCATCTTTTTTACCGGTCTGCGTGCCGACGACGACCGTCTCCATACCGAGTTCATTGAACTGGCGGATCAGGGAAATCGCCTTGAAGCCGCCGCCGACGTAGATTGCCGCTTTTTTCCCGGCAAGATTTTTGCGGACCTGCGCCATACGGGGGGCAACGCGGGCGGTCTCCCTCTCGATCAGAGCCATCGCACGCGCTTCGATTTCCGGATCCTTCAGCGCCTGTGCCACGCGAAGCAGGGATGTGGATGTATCCTCGACCCCGTAGAAGCTCACTTTGATCCAGGGGATATCCATCTCCTGCTCCATCAAGTTCGCCAGATAGTGGGAAGATCCGGCACACTGCACCAGATTGAGTTCCGCTGAGGGAGCTTTGGAAAGGCTCTGGCAGCTGCTGTCGCCGGAAATACCGGTAATGACGCGCACGCCGATTTCCTCGAGATAGTTTTTCACCAGCCAGAATTCACCGGCCAGATTGTAGTCGCCAAGAATGTTTACGCCTTTCTTCGGTGCGTCCGGTACATAGAAAGGCTTGATCAGGGAAAGAATCGCATCGCACGCCATTTTGTAGCCGATGGCTTTGTGTCCGGCAAACCCGGGAGCTTTCACCGAGATCACGCGGTTGCCGTATTTTTTCTCGGCTTCCTGGCACACGGCTTCGACATCGTCTCCAATGACGCCGACAATGCATGTCGAATAGATAAAAATGACTTTGGGTGCATGGACGGCCATCACTTCGTCAATTGCGGCTGCGAGCTTCTTTTCGCCGCCGAAAACAATGTCCGTCTCTTTCATATCGGTTGAGAAGCTGTTGCGGTAGAGTTCGTCTCCGCTGGACAGGCTTCCTCGTATATCCCATGTATAGCTGGCACAGCCGATCGGGCCGTGCACAATGTGAAAAGCATCCGTAATCGGATTCAGAACGACGCGGGCCCCGCAGTACACGCAGGCTCTCTGGCTGACGGCTCCGGACACGCTGTTTGTATCACAGCTGATTTCGTTCGCAGTATTGCTCTGTGTCCGGACAATGGAGGATTGACGCTCATCAAGGAGATGTACGCCGGATGGTGTCTTCGACAAATCTGTCATACGATTCACCTCTCCTTCTTTGCTGTCGATATGGATGCACCGTCGTGCGGGTCCAAGGGAGACCCACACGACGGTGCGCAGACCATAGGGTGTACGATGCTGCACATCGACAAGTGGTTACGTTACATGACCATTTCCAGATCTTCATCCGCACAGTCGCGGTCCTGACGGTCCATCAGGGCATTGGCTATTTTCTCAACGAGGGCGAGTGCGCCCCGGTATCCGACGATCGGTATATAGGAGTGGACATAGCGGTCAAGAACCGGGAATCCGGCACGAACGAGAGGAATGTCCTCTGCACGCGCAACGGTTTTGCCATGGGTTCCGCCGATCATCAGATCGACTTTGTCGTTCTTGATCCACTGGTGCATTTCGAAAAGATCCGCTGTCGACTTGATGACGGCATCTTCGATGCCGTACTGCGCCATGAGCTCTTTTCCTCTTGTCATGAATGCGTCGCCGGGAGTACCGGTGACCAGATATTTCGGATGCATGCCCATTTCAAGGACAAGGGCCGCTATGCCGAGAACCGTATCCGGATCCCCGTAGATAGCAACGGTCTTGTTGTCGAAATAGGGATGCGCATCCAGGATGACATCAACGAGCTGTCCGCGTTCTTCTTCGAGTTCGTAGGGAACCTCAGATGCGCCGATCTCCTGAAGGGCCATAACATAGGCGTCCGTGTTGGCAATCCCGATCGGAAGAGGAAGCGACACGAACGGTACCTTGCACTTGTTCCGCAGATCTTCGAGGCCGAGCGTTGTAGCGAATTCACCGAATCCGATGGACTTCTTGCAGTCACCCAGGCCGATGATGTCGGGAATCGTGGTTCCGCCCTTCGGATACATGTTGTACGTACCCGTCATCGGTGCATCCATAACGCCGCTCGTGTCGGGCAGCATCGTGAATGGAACATTCATGAGCTTTGCGATTTTCTTGATTTCACGCATGTCGCCGGGATTGATGAAGCCGGGAATGAGAGCCACTTTCCCGTTGGACACGCCCGTTTTCACGGAAAGATACTTGATAAAGCCGGAGATCATATTTGCGTATCCGGTTACATGGGAACCGACGTAGCTCGGGGTATTCGTATGAACAACATACTTGCCGTCCGGAATCGGTGTGTCCTGGATGAATGATTTGAGGTCGTCGCCGATGGTCTCGGAAAGACAGGTGGTGTGTACGGCGATGATGTCAGGATTGTAGATATCAAAGATATTCTTGACCGATGCTTTCAGGTTGCTTCCGCCGCCGAATACCGATGCGCCTTCAGTGAAGGAGGACGACGATGCGATGGCAGGCTCCTTGAAATGGCGGGTCAGATAGGTGCGGTGGTAGGAGCAGCAGCCCTGGGATCCGTGGCTGTGCGGCATACAGGCGTGAACGCCGAGAGCAGCATACATGGCGCCGACAGGCTGACATGTCTTACAGGGATTGACGCGAAGACCGGATCTCTCAGATACTTCTTTGGGTGTCATGCTTTGCATCAGAAATCACCTCCATAGGTTCCGACCAGAGTCGGGGTATGTTTCCAGGGCGGTGTTACGAAGCCCCAGGCCGGTGTATAGATTCCCATCGTAACGTCTCTTCCGAAGTTCACTGCTCCTTTGAATCCTGCATACGGGCCGCTGTAATCGTAGGAGTGCAGCTGGCGGGATAAGGTTCCGCCCTTCTGTGCCACATACTTATCTTTGATGCCCGAAAAGAAAATGTCGGGCTTCAAAAGCTTCAGGAATTCTTCCGTCTCAAAATGATTCAGATCGTCAACGATAACGGCTCCGTCCTTCATGTCGCGAATCATTCCGGGGTAGGTATCCAGCGGAATTTTCGTCTTCAGTTCTTCAAACTGTTCCGGTGTAAGGCGAAGATGATACTTATCGGGATCCGGACTGACGGTAATGGATTCAATGTTCTTGCTGTCCGCGTCTTCCTTGATTTCCTCCGTCAGATCTCTGCCTTCATAGTCATCGCGGTGAGCGAACTCATAACCGGCCAGAATCGTGTCAATTCCAAAATCCTGAAGCAGCAGCTGGTAATGGTGTGCACGGGATCCGCCGACATAAAGTGCGGCTGTCTTGCCTTTGAGTCGTGTGCGGTAATATTCCATATCCGCCGCGACTTCTTCCATCTCCTCGGCAATGACTTCTTCGGTCCGGTCGATCAATTCCTGATCTCCGAAATACAGCGCCATGTCCCGAAGGGATTGAGCTGTCGATTCTGCTCCGACAAAATTCACTTTGATCCAGTCGGTTCCGAACTTCGTCTTGAGCATTTCCGCAATATAATTGATGGATCTGTGGCACTGAACAATGTTCAGTTCGGCGGTGTGGGCTTCCTGCATTTCCTTATAGGATCCGTCGCCTGTCATAACAGATACGACGTGGTAGCCGCACTTCTTCAGAATGCGTCCGATTTCCCATCCGTCTCCGCCGATATTGTATTCGCCGAGGATGTTGATCGCATGCTTGATCCGCGTTCCGCTGCCGGTTCCGAGGACTCTCTTGATCAGTCCGTTATTGGCAATATGGTGACCGCCGGACTGGCTGACGCCTTTATATCCTTCACAGGAGAACGCCATGACCGGTCGATTGTAAAGTTCTTCCGCTTCTGCGGCGATCGCGTGAATATCGTCTCCGATCAGTCCGACCGGGCAGGTGGAGCAGACCATGATCATGCCGGGATCAAATATTTCTACGGTCTCTTTAATCGCCTGACGGAGTTTTTTCTCTCCGCCGAAAACGATATCCGCTTCCTGCATGTCCGTTGACAGGCAGTACTCTACAAAGTTTTTGCCGTCCTCACCGGGTCTGGCCTTGTTGCGGCGTGTGCCCCAGGAATAGAATCCGCATCCGATCGGACCGTGTGTAATGACCGCTACGTCCTTGATGGGTGCCAGGACAACGCCCTTACAGCCGGCATAACAGCAGCCGCGGTGCGTCATGATGCCCGGAATAACCCGTGTATTTGCAGCGATGACCTGCGGTTGGTCTCCTGTTGCTTTTACCAGAACATGTTCTTTTCTGTTCTTATAAACTCTCGCATTATACTTGTCGAGAACTCTACCTTTTGCATCCATAAGACATCAGCTCCTTCTAATTGATCGAATCCACATCCCGCTCGCCGTCACGGACGCGATAGGATTCGAGGATCGGGATAACAAAAATCTTTCCGTCTCCGGGGTTTCCGGTACTGTTCACATCAATGATGGTTTTCACGACCTTCTGCACTTCCGTATCATCGACCACCAGCGTAAAAAAGCGCTTGGGAATCAGTCTGGAAGACTCGGTAAGGGCTTCGGCCGATTGTGTCAGAGGCATTTCGCCATCCTCAATCAGACTTTTTACCAGTGAATAATCTACCGATTTCTTCCCCCGGCCGAGACATTTTCTGCAGGTAAACGAGGGAAAACCCGCTTCGGCAAGAGCCTCTTTGGTCCGGTTTATTTTGTTCTGCCGGATAAATGCCATGACTTCTTTCATGCGGTGTTACCTCCTGTTTCTTAGAGTCCCTGCTTGCCGTTGCTGATGGTGTAAGCATCTTCCACGGGGCTGATAAATATACGTCCGTCACCGAAATTTCCTTTTTCACCGGTGCGGGCATTTCGCATAATGACATTGACCACGTCATCCTTGTCTTCATCGCGGACGACGCAGAGCAGCATTTCCTTCGGGATTTCGTCATAGAAAACGTCGCCGATTTTGAGACCCTTCTGACGGCCGCGTCCGAAAACATCCATTTTTGTAACGGCCGGGAAGCCTGCTGAAAGGAGTTCTGAAAGAACAATGCTGACTTTTTCCGGTCTGATAATCGCTCTGACTAATAGCATATAAGTAACCTCCTGTGTGAATCGCATTGGCTGCAGTACATTTTCCGCATCCAAAATCAAATGTCCATTAATCCATGTTCCATGAGGATCTCTTCCAGGCGTTCCTGCTTCAGCGGCTTCGGGATAACAAACATATCGTTGCCGTCGATCTTCTGGGAAAGCATGCGGTACTCGTCTGCCTGTCCGCAGGTCGGATCGAATTCGATAACGGTCTTTTTGTTGATTTCAGCACGCTGCACCATGTTGTCACGGGGAACGAAGTGAATCATCTGGCTGCCGAGTTCTTTGGCGAATGCAGCTACGAGTTCGGCTTCTCCGTCCACTTTTCTGCTGTTGCAGATGATGCCGCCAAGACGAACGCCGCCGGTGTTGGCAAATTTCATGACGCCCTTTGCGATGTTGTTCGCAGCATAGAGTGCCATCATTTCACCGGATGCAACAATGTAGATCTCCTTGGCTTTGCCTTCACGGATCGGCATGGCAAATCCGCCGCAGACAACGTCGCCGAGAACATCATAAAAAACATAGTCCAGATCTTCGGTATAAGCTCCGAGTCTTTCAAGCATCGTGATCGAGGTGATGATACCGCGGCCAGCGCATCCTACGCCGGGCTCCGGTCCGCCGGATTCCACGCAGCGGATGCCGCCGTATCCGTTCTTCAAAATCAGTTCGAGATCAATGTCCTCGCCTTCCTCGCGAAGGGTGTCGAGAACGGTCTGCTGTGCGAGTCCTCCCAGAATCAGTCGTGTGGAGTCAGCTTTCGGGTCGCAGCCGACGATCATGATTTTCTTTCCCATTTCGGCCAGTCCGGCATTCAGGTTCTGCGTCGTGGTCGACTTGCCGATTCCGCCTTTTCCATAGATAGCTACCTGTCTCATTTTGTAACCTCCTTCAGAATAAAAAAGAAGCCCCTCCGTCATCCTGAGCGCTGCGCGCTCCGAGTCGGGAAAGACTTCTTTGCCTTGATTGAGGGAATGTCACATCGGGTTGGCCCGTTTGTGGTCCCTGCTGATAGGACTATTCTAACGGGCAGGGAAAACGATCACAATGAACGAATTTGTGGAGATTTACATATAATTCCATGGGTCGTTTATGCAGATTGCGGTGGTAAAAGACTGCGAATACTGTAAGGTGCACAAAGAAGCGAAGGGATTCCTGTGCTTTATGCATGAAGAAAAATGTGTCGGATGATATATGCGGGTTATGCGTCACACGTCTTATGTGAAATCGTCAGTTTGTATGTATTCGGTCCGGTTTTTTCACTTTTCATCACAAGACCCATTCCCGGCAGCTCCGTCTCGAGCCACGGCGGCTCATGATCACACAGGATCGAAAGTTCCACGAAGGGGGTCTCAGACAGGAACGGGCGAAGGACTTTCTTGGTGGACATCATCGGGTCGCATTTCTGCACTTCTTTGAGATCAATCGAATAATATCCGGGCGTCCCGCCCTGCTTTGGTGTCATAACGGCCTTCTGACGTTCGGCATTCATCGCGGCTGCATCCTGTGCGGCCGTCGGATTATCGAATTTCCGCACATCCTCATCGGCCTCCAGTTCTTCGAACAACTCATCAAAAAACGCATCGCTGATGCCTTCCGATTCACAAATCAGAAATCCGGACCGGTTCAGCGCCGAGTAGGGCGCTCCGGAAATTTCGGAACCGAGAATCACCTTCAGTTCGCCAAGCTCATCTGCGATGGCTTCTCCGAGCAGACGCAGATCATGCGGATTGTCGCGCGGAAAGTCATCACAGGAGAAAACCGATGTCTCTTCCCATTCCTCATCCGTTCTTTCATAGGTTACAACTGAAACAGCTTTGACCAGAGTCGTCGGTGCCCCCAGAACATCCGATAAAACGGCAATTTTCTTCTCCATATCATTGTCCTCCTGAAGTCATCTCTACTGTGTCATGTCCGTTATATTCTTTTAGATAAATCATGCCTGAGCCGCAAACTGGCTGTTATACAATTCGAAATAGAATCCCTTCGCCGCCAGCAAGGCAGGATGGTTTCCCTGCTCTATTATTTGACCATCTTTTACAACAAGAATCAAGTCCGCTTCACGGATGGTCGACAGCCGGTGCGCGATGACAAAACTGGTCCGTCCTTTCATCAGAAGCGCAAACGCCTCCTGAATGCGGATTTCCGTCACCGTGTCGACCGAACTGGTCGCTTCATCGAGAATCAGCATCGGCGGATTCGCAATCATGGCGCGCGCAATCGTCAGCAGCTGCTTCTGTCCCTGTGAAAAATTGCCGCCGTCCCCGGAAATAACCGTATCATACCCTTCGGGGAGCCGCTTGATAAATCCATGTGCATGAACGGCTTTGGCCGCCGCGACGATCTGCTCCTGTGTCGCTCCCGGTTTCCCGTATACAAGATTTTCCCGGATGGTCCCGGCAAAAAGCCACGTGTCCTGCAGCACCATGCCGAACGAGCGTCGGAGACTTTTTCGTGTAATCCGTCTTGTATCCGTTCCGTCCAGGCGGATCATGCCGCTCTGCGGCTCATAGAAGCGCATCAGCAGGTTGATAACCGTCGTTTTCCCGGCACCGGTCGGCCCGACAATGGCAATGCGCTGTCCGGGCTGCACATGCACGGAAAAGTCCCGGATCACCGGCCGTCCGGGCTCATAGGAAAAGGAGACTTGCGAGAATTCGATTTCCCCGCGAACCGTTTCCAGCTGCAGGTCACTGGCATCCGCCGGATCCGGCTCCTCCTCCGGCAGATCCATGATCTCAAACACGCGCTGAGCCGAAGCAAAAGCCGCCATCACCTGCGACGATATATTCGTCAGATCATTCAGCGGCCGCGAAAACTGCGTCCAATACATCAGGAATCCTGCAATCTGACCGATCGACAGTCCGCCGGCCAGCCAGCCAAAAACGCCGATCAGAATATACGCGATATAATTCACCAGCCGGGTTGTCGGATTCGGCAGAGACGAGACGAACTGTGCTTTCTGCCCGACCGTATAGAGCTTGCTGTTGATCCCGTCAAAGACAGTCTGGTCCGCCCGTTCGTGTCCGAACGCCTTGACCTCGCGCTGTCCGGAAAAGGTCTCCTCGACCACCCCGTTGATCTGTCCGATATACATCTGCTGCTTCCGGAAATACTTCCCGGTCATCCGCGCAATCCAGGACGCCAGAAGAAACGTGAGAACCGCCGACGGAAGAACGATCAGCGTCATCCGCCAGCTCAGATACAGCATGATGGCCATCGTCCCGACGATCGAGATAGCGCCCGAAAACAACTGCACCAGCCCCTGCAGAAGCCCGTCGGAAATGGCATCGATATCATTGACGAACCGCGAAATAACATCGCCGTGCGAAGACCGGTCGAAAAACCGGAGCGGCATTTTTCCGATGCGGGCGAACCCGTCTTTTCGAAGGAGCGCGGCCGTCCGTGCCGCAACAATATTGGAAGTATAGATCATCATCCACGAGAAAAAGGCGCTGCACAGATAGAACCCGATCAGCATCCCCGTGATCTGCATCACAATGCCGAGACGGACCTGCCCTTTACCGATCATGGCGTCAATCGCTTTTCCCATGAAAAGCGGGGCGGCTATGTCCAGAGAGCAGCCGAGAAGCGCAAAAAGAAGAATAAGAAAGATCTTCACTCTCTGCCGCCCTGCATAGCCCAGAATGCGCGACAGAAGCCGCCAGGACGGCTTTACCGGGGCCTGCCCCAGTTTCCGGGCGTCCGGCGCGAGGTTCCTCATGCCCGGAAGCATTGATGTGGCACGCGGCATGTTACCCCACCTCCTCTTCCGACATCTGTGACAGTACAATCGATCGATAAGTCTCACAGCCTGCCATGAGTTCCCGGTGCGTCCCGAGGCCCATCTGCATGCCGTCGTCAAGAACAAGAATCTGGTCGGCTCCCCGGATCGATGCAATCCGCTGTGAGACGATCACCACGGTCATGTCCGTCGATTTCCGAAGCGATGCAAGAGCATCCCGCAAACGTGCCTCCGTTGCGAAATCGAGTGCCGATGCTGCGTCGTCCAGAAGCAGAATCGACGGCCTGCGCACGAGTGCGCGCGCAATGGACAGGCGCTGCTTTTGCCCGCCCGAGAGATTTTTACCGTCCCGTTCGATCCGGGCCCCATACTTTTCCGGCATCGCTTCGATAAAATCCGCAGCCTGTGCGGACCGGCAGGCTTCCTTCAGTTCGTCATCACTTGCATCCGGGTCGCCCCAGCGCAGATTCTGCGCGACCGTACCTGAGAAAAGCCGCGGATTCTGAAATACGCAGCCCAGATTTTTGCGTAAGGTGCGCGCGGAAAGTGTTTTCGCATCGCATCCCGAAAAACAGATCGTTCCCGACTGCTCTTCGTAAAAGCGCGCAATCAGCGACAGCACGGTTGTTTTCCCCGAACCGGTACCTCCGATGATGCCGAGTATGCTGCCCTGCGGTACAGAAAAATGAATGTCCGTCAGCGCATTCTTCTCCGGATCGTTCTCCGGGTTTTCCACATACGAGAAATGCACGCCTTCAAAAGAAATCGCCGGTGCGCCGGGATTTTTGCAGATTATTTCAGCGGACGTCCCGACAGCTCCGGTCGCCGTCATTTCACCGGCTTCTTCGGTCTCCACGGAGGGAGCCATCGCGAAGACTTCATTGACGCGCCGAAGCGACGCCATCGCCCGTGTGAAAATGACCACCAGATTCGCGACGGCAATCAGTGCCGTCAGAATTTGCGCAATATAATTGATGAACGCAATGATCTGACCGGTCGACATGCCGCCGCTGTTGACGCGGAGCCCTCCGAACCAGAGAATTGCACAGATGACAAGATTCATAATCAGTCCGGTCAGCGGATTCATCAGGGAAGCAATTCTTGTGACGCGGATCACGCTCGAGGCATGCGCGTCCACAACTTTCACGAAACGTTCCGTTTCGACCGACGCGCGCGCAAAAGCACGTATGACACGCACCCCCGAAAAATTCTCCCTTACGACACCGGCCACATCGTCGAGCCGCTTCTGCACCTGTGTATACAGCGGAAACGCAGTCAGCATAAGCACGGACAGCACCAGAATAAAAGAACCCACACCGACCCAGATCACAACTGATAACGGCACGTCCAGCATCATCGCTGCCACAATACATCCGATGCTGACGAAAGGCGCGCGGAAAATCAGACGGATCAGCATGGATACGGCAACCTGCAGCTGATTTATGTCATTCGTAACACGCGTCGTCAGCGTATCCGTTCCCATTGCATCGAGATCCGCAAAAGACAAATGATTTACATGTGAGAAAATCGCGCTGCGCACACGCGTACCGAATCCCTGCGACGCGACGGACGCAGAGTACTGGCAGATAATAGCGCTCCCGAAACCAATCAGAATGATGATAAGCATACGGAGTCCCGTATGCAGAATATACGTCCGGTCATGATGCAGAATGCCGATATCAATGATATTCGCCATCATCATCGGCAGTGTCAGTTCAAGAATCGCTTCCAGAAGCTTAAACGACGGTCCGACAATAAACTGCTTCCGATAAGGGCGCAGGTAGGGGAAAAGGTATTTGAGCATGAGTCCTCCCAAGAGAAAACGTCTTTCAAAAAGGAGATTTCCTTTGTCTCATCCTACCATAAAAAAGATCAGCTGCAATCGCCGATCCGGCGGAACCGCTGGTAGCGTGCTTCCAAAGCCGCCGCACGGTCCGCAGCAAAAGACTTGCAGATCCGGTCCGTAGCTTCGGACAGATACATTTTCAGCGTCTCGGCCATTTTTTCGGAATCCGCGTGAGCTCCGCCCTTGGGTTCGGCCAGAATCACATCGCATATTTTCATTTCTATAAGATCATATGCCGTAATGTGCGCCGTATCCGCCGCTTCATTTTCGCGTGTCGGGTCTTTCCAGATCAGCGACGCAAAGCCTCTGGGGGAAATAACCGAATAAATTGCGTTGGAAACCATGGCCAGCTCGTCGCAGACAGCGATGCCGAGAGCGCCTCCGCTGCCGCCTTCGCCCAGCACGATGCTGATGACCGGCACGGTGAGGGGCATCATTTCAAGGAGATTCCTGGCAATGGCTTCGCCCTGTCCGCGCTCTTCCGCAGCAACGCCGCAATAGGCGCCGGGTGTGTCCACAAACGTAATGACGGGCCGGCCGAATTTCTCCGCCTGCTTCATAGCGCGCAGCGCTTTCCGGTAGCCTTCCGGATGCGGCATGCCATAGTTGCACGCCTGGTTCTCGAGAAGTCCTTTGCCTTTTCTGTGTCCGATAATCGTCACAGCACGTCCGTTCAATCGGCCGATACCGGTATACATCGCCGGGTCGTCGCCGACATTCCGGTCTCCGTGTGTCTCATGCATATCCGTGAAAATCATCGGAAGATAGTCCATCAGCGTGGGCCTTTCGCGATTGCGGATAATGGAAAGACACTCCGACCCCGAGCTCCGGTGCTCCGGAAGAGGCGGAAGTGTCCCGTGTGCGGAAGATTTTTTCCGTGTATCGGACGGTTTCTTTTCACAGTGAATCGCCAGAAGGTCGATGAGCTTCTGCCGCATCTCGCTTCTCGGTGCAATCATGTCCAGGAATCCGTGCTTCATGATGAATTCGGCGCGCTGGAAATCGTCCGGGAGCGCCTGTGCGATCGTGCCTTCAATGACACGGCGGCCGGCAAACCCGATCAGCGTGCCCGGTTCGGAAAGGATGATGTCGCCGAGCGAGGCAAAACTCGCCGTAACACCGCCCGTCGTGGGGTCGGTCATAATGGACAGGAACAGAAGACCGGCGCTGTGATGACGCTCCACGGCAGCGGATGTTTTGGCCATCTGCATCAGGGAGACGATCCCCTCCTGCATACGCGCTCCGCCGGAAGAGGAAAACAGCAGTACCGGAAGTTTTTGTTTTGCGGCTTCTTCAAAAAGACGCGTTATTTTCTCGCCGACCGCGGAGCCCATGGACCCCATCAGGAAGTTCGAGTCCATTGCGCCGATCATGCAGGCGAATCCGCCGACGGCGGCTTTACCGGCAATAACGGCTTCTGTCATGCCGGTTTTTTCGCGCAGTTTGCTCAGACGATGTTCATAACGGGGGAAGGAGATTGGGTCTTTCCCGAAAAGCGTTTCCCATAGTTCTTCAAAAGAACCCGGATCCACCGTCATATCGATGCGGTCTCTGGCGTTCACACGAAAACAATGTCCGCAGTGCAGGCAAACGCTGCGATTTCCTTCGAAATCTTCACGGAGCATGACGCCCTGGCACGAAGGACAGCGAATCCACAGATCATCCGGAATCGGCATCAGATAACTGAAACGGTCCTTTATGCCTGCAAGACCTGCATCCGCGGGCCCGGTCGATTTATCCGCCGTCTCCTGCTCTTCCAGATATTTTTGATCCGCCTCCAGGCGGGCTCTCATTTGCGAAAAAGTGTCATCCATAGTAGACGCTCCTTTTGTAAGTACCGGGCACATCCTTTGTCCGGAAAATGCCTGAAACCGCCTGTTTCTCTTGTGCCGGTTACGATTTCTCCGGTTATGCTTCCGCAGGTTTGGACGGCAGCAGAAGTTCTTTCTTTTGAGCCAGATAGGTGTTGTCATAGCTTCCGCGCAGGAAATCCGGTTCGCGCAGAATCGCAAGATGGAAATCAATATTCGTTTTGACTCCGACGATCAGGAACTCCATCAGAGTCCGTCGCATGCGGATAATGGCCTCATCCCGCGTAGGGGCCCAGACAATGACTTTGGCCAGGAGCGAATCATAAAAAGGCGGGATGGTATAGCCCTGGTAGATGGCACTGTCAATACGGACGCCCTGTCCGCCGGGCATATGAAGCGTATGAATCGTTCCCGGGCAGGGCCGGAAATCATGTTCGGGATCTTCGGCATTGATGCGGCACTCGATCGCATGTCCGCGGAAAACGATATCCCGCTGCGAAAAACGAAGCAGTTCGCCCGCCGCGACACGAAGCTGTTCCTGTACGATGTTGACCTGCGTGATCGCCTCGCTGATCGGATGCTCCACCTGAATGCGGGTGTTCATTTCCATGAAATAGAAACGGCGCTCGGCATCCACGAGAAATTCAATCGTTCCGACACCGGTGTAGCCAATTCTTCTCGCAAGAGATACGGCGGCCTCACCCATTTGCATCCGGAGTTCTTCGGTCATAAAAGGAGACGATGCCTCCTCGATAATTTTCTGATTTCGTCTCTGTATGGAGCAGTCACGGTCGCCTAAATGCACCACGTGGCCGTATTCGTCGCAGAGAAGCTGGATTTCAATATGCCGCGGCTGGATAACGAGCTTTTCCATGTAGACTTCATCATCACCGAAACACGCCTTGGCTTCGGTCTTTGCCATTTGAAAAGCGCCCGCAAGTTCTTCTTCGCTGTTTGCAACACGCATACCGCGTCCGCCTCCGCCGGCAGATGCTTTGATCAAAACCGGATAACCGATTTTGGCGGCTTCCTTTTTGGCTTCCGCAATGTTCAGAAGCGCACCGGCGGATCCGGGAATGATCGGCATACCGGCTTGTTCAGCCGTTTTCCGCGCGTTGGCCTTATTCCCCATCTGTTCCATGATCTGCGCCGTCGGCCCGATAAACTTGATCTGGCATTTCTGGCAGAGACGGGCAAACACAGGGTTCTCCGACAGGAACCCGAATCCGGGGTGAATTGCCTCCGCGCCTGTGGTCAGACAGGCCGAAAGAATCGCCTGCATGTTCAGATAACTGTCTTTGGAGGCGTCCGGACCAATGCAGACACATTCATCCGCAAGCTGTGAATGAAGGGCGAGCTTGTCGGCTTCGGAGCAGACCGCTACGGTGCGAATGCCCATCTCACGACAGGCACGAATCACGGTAACAGCAATTTCTCCGCGGTTGGCAATCAGGACTTTACGAAACATAGCTGTCTCCTTTATTGCATCTCGTCAGGATTCGATTTTTGCGGCAGGGGGTGCCTCCGCGCCGATAGCGAACATAATCTCGCCGGCTACGCAGAGCTTGCCGTCAACAAAGGCTTTGCCCTCGCCGAAGCCGATGGGGCCGCGCTGGCGTGTGAGCTTCACTTCAAGGCGAAGTGTGTCGCCCGGGAATACGCTCTTGCGGAAACGGACTTTATCGATGCCTGTAAAATAGGCGATTTTGCCTTTGTTCTCCGGCTTGGAAAGAGCGACAATCGCTCCGGCCTGCGCAAGGGCTTCCACAATCAGGACGCCCGGCATAACCGGAAGACCCGGGAAATGACCGGCGAAGAAATATTCGTCTCCGCGGACATGTTTGAGTACGACGATCGATTCTTCCGTCATCTCAATGACTTCGTCCACCAATATAAAAGGGTCCCTGTGCGGTATGATTTTCTTTATTGCTTCCTGATCCATCAGAACGGATTCGCTCATATTATATTTCCTCCTTAAGGCCCGGGTCGATAATAAACAGCTTATGTCCGAATTCGACGCGGCTTGCTTTCTTTACAAGAATTTCCGTAACCTGACCGGAGACCGGGCTGGTTACTTCATTCATCAGTTTCATGGCTTCGATGATGCAGAGCACATCACCTTTTTTGACGTAGGATCCGAGGGTTACGTAGGGTTCCTGGTCCGGTGCGGGTGAATCGTAGAACACACCGACCACGGGGGACGTCACAACGCAGCCCTTCTGCACTTCCTCTTTCGCAGCTTCCTGCGGAGCCGGAACGGAGTTCATCTCGAAAGCCGGCCCATTGAAGGACATATGGCCGTCGGACGAAGTCGGAACGTACATGACTTCCTTTTCACGTGTCAGAGAAAGGCAGGTTTTCCCTTCACCCATCTGAAAATGGGTGATGCCTTCCTTTTTCATGTGTGTCATCAGCTCTTTGATCTGGCTGAAATTGAGTCCGGTCTCATAGAGCGGCGTTTCCCTGGCGGGAGTCGTATTTTTTGCATCAGTCGGCATACATTAAACCTCCACTTTTTTGAAAAGAAGGGACGCGTTCTGGCCCCCGAATCCAAGAGAATTCGAAAGCACTGCGGTAAGATCAGCTTTTCTTGCCTTCAGAGGCGTATAGTCGAGATCGCATTCCGGATCCGGAGTGGTCAGACCGATGGTCGGAGGAATGATTCCGTCCCGGATCGCAAGCATGCACGCAATCGCTTCCACACCGCCCGCGGCTCCGAGCAGATGTCCGGTTACAGACTTCGTAGAGCTGATGGCTACTTTGTATGCTGCATCTCCGAGCGCCGCCTTGATCGCAAGCGTCTCATATTTATCGTTCAGTTCGGTTCCTGTTCCATGAGCGTTGATGTAGGAGATATCTTCCGGCTTCACGCTGCCCTCCTTCATGGCGATCCGCATAGCCTGCGCAGCGCCTTTTCCCTCAGGATCAGGACTGGTGATGTGATAGGCGTCCGCAGTGGATCCGTATCCGGCAATTTCCGCCAGGATATTCGCTCCGCGGTTCACGGCGTTTTCCATCGTTTCCATAACAACAAGTCCGGAACCTTCGGCAATGACAAATCCGCCGCGATCCAGATTGAATGGCGTAGACGCGCAGTCGGCGTCCTCCGTCAGATTCAATGCCTTCATGTTGGCGAAGCCTGCAAGCGCAATCGGAGTGATCGGTGCTTCCGCACCTCCGGCAATAGCGGCTTTGAGATATCCGTGCTTGATCTGACGGAAGGCTTCTCCGATCGCATTGGCACCGGATGCACAGGCAGTTGTTACGCAGAAGTTTGCACCCTTGAGACCATAGATCATCGACACTTTTCCGGCGGCGATATTGCTGATCATCATCGGAATGAACAGAGGAGAAATCCTGTCCGGTCCGCCTTTGAGGAGCAGTTCTTCGTATTGTGTATGCATCGTGTGCAGCCCGCCGACGCCGGAGCCGATAATAACGCCTACGTCGAATGGATCCATGGCTGAGAAATCAATGCCGGAGGATTCAACGGCCTCTTTTGCAGCAACGACCGCATACAGACAATAGCGGTCCATACGCCGGACCTCTTTACGGTCCATATAATCCATCGGCTCGAAGTTTTTGACCTCGGCGGCAAGATTGACCTTGGTTCCGGGATACTTCTCCTTGTCGAGCGGACGGATGCCGTGACGCCCTTCCACGAGCGCTTCCCAGAAGCTGTTCACATCGTTGCCGACCGGTGAAAGTACGCCGGCTCCCGTAACTACCACGCGGGGATATCCCTGCGCATCGGTATATACGTTCTTCTTGTCAATTTCTGAACTCATGTTTTCCTCCTCGATAGCTTGTGCTGCATGTCGATATGTTGCTTATAAAGTCAGTCCGCCCGAGACCTCGATCACCTGTCCGGTGATGTAGGCTGCATCGTCGGATGCAAGGAATGCAATGATGGCAGCCACGTCTTTCGGCTGTCCGAAACGGCCGAGAGCGATACGTCCGATGGCGGCTTTTTTCACTTCTTCGGAAAGGGATGCGGTCATGGGTGTCTCAATGAAGCCGGGAGCAATGGCATTAACGGTAATGTTGCGGCTGCCCATTTCTTTGGCAAGGCTCTTTGTAAGTCCGATCAGGCCGGCCTTGGATGCAGAGTAGTTTGCCTGTCCCGGATTTCCGTATATGCCGGATACCGATGACATATTGATGATACGGCCATGCTTCTGCCGCGCCATGATGGCCAGGCAGAGGCTTGAGAGAATAAAGGCACTGGTAAGATTCGTGTTGATGACCGATGTGAACTGGTCAACGCTCATGCGCATGGCAAGACCGTCTCTGGTAATGCCGGCATTGTTGACAAGTACGTCGACGCGGCCAAAGGTATCCTTCGTAAGGTTGACAACTCTCTTGCAGTCTTCTTCGAGAGAAACATCCGCAGGGATCATAATGACTTTGGTTCCCGGACGAATTTTCTCACATTCTTCTTTGACGTCTGTCGGTACAGGCTCGGTCGTGTAATAAACGATTACGATATCAAATCCTTTCGCGGCCAGCGTTCTTGCAATTTCAGCGCCGATGCCGCGGGAGGCTCCGGAGATAAGGGCTACGGGAGTGTCGGAAGTTGCGTTTGTCATATAGATCCCTCTTTCTTAATAATCTGCTCATATTCAGCAAACATCTCTTCAATAATTTCTTTCGCGGGCTGTATCTTGTTGATCATGCCGGCAATTTGACCCGCCATGAAAGAACCTTCTTTGATATTGCCGTCTTTAACAGCCTTGCGGAGAGAACCCAGTGTAATCTCTTCCATTTCCTCAAAAGTCGCACCCTTCTTTTCAAGGTCAAGCAGCTCCATGACCAGCGGATTCTTGATGCAGCGCACCGGATGTCCGCCGCTTCTTCCCGTAACGCGGGAATCAATGTCGCGGCTCTTAATAACAATATCCTTATAGTTCTGGTGGATCGTACATTCAACGGATGTCAGAAAACGCGTACCGATCTGTACGCCGCTTGCTCCGAGCATGCTGGCGGCAGCGATTCCGCGTCCGTCGGCAATACCGCCGGCTGCAATAACCGGAATGCTGACACTGTCCACAACCTGCGGTACCAGTACCATCGTCGTAATTTCTCCAATGTGTCCGCCTGCTTCTGCGCCTTCAGCTACGACCGCATCCGCTCCGAGTCCCTCCATGCGGCGTGCGAGTCCGGTCGATGCAACGACCGGAATGACAATAATGCCGGCCTGCTTCCATGCGTCGATGAATTTGCCGGGAGAACCGGCTCCTGTGGTAACGACCGCTACTTTTTCATCGATGACCACTTGCGCAAGTTCTGCGGCGCAGGGATTCATCAGCATGATGTTTACGCCGAACGGCTTGTCCGTCAGCGTTTTCGTCAGCTGGATTTCTTTGCGGAGCAGCTCGCCGTTCATACTTCCGGCTGCGACAAGGCCCAGTCCGCCGCCGTTGGATACAGCCGCCGCAAGATATGCGTCAGCTACCCATGCCATTCCGCCCTGGATCAGCGGGTACTTCGTTCCTAAGAGATTCGTCACTGTTGTCTTCATTTCTAAAAATCCTCCTGAGATTATAACTGACAAATAAGAGCACCATATGTTAATCCGCCGCCGAAGCCCGTAAACACCAGCGTTTGTCCTCTTTGAAGCTTGCCGGAACGGAATTCTCTGTCCAGACAAATCGGGATGGAAGCCGAAGATGTGTTCCCCAGATCCGCAATATGTGAAATAATCCGATCCATCGGAATCTTGAGGCGTTTGGCCGCAGAATGTAAAATGCGTTCATTTGCCTGATGCGGCACGATGTAATCTACATCGTCCAACGTTTTTCCGGCTTTTTCAAGTACTTTTTCGACTGCATACGGCATCATCGTCGTTGCAAACCGGTATACTTCCTGTCCCTGCATCTGCAAATAGATACCGCTCGGATGAGCAAATCGATCGACAATTTCCGGCGCTTCGGCCGGAACAAACGGATGACGGACCGGGTCAAAAGCCTTGCCTACAATGGCGTATCCCGAAGATCCGTCTGCACCGAGAAAGCAGTCATATACAGCCATCGGCGCTGCCGCAGCAGGCGCAACGCCTGATTCTGTCAGCTGATTGGAAATCACGACCGCTCCGGCACCGTCGCCGAAAAGCACGCAGGTCCGGCGATCCGTAAAATCAACGAGCTTCGAAAGACTTTCCGTCGACACGATCAGCACATTGTGTATATCCGGAGAAGCCAGATACCGCATGGCAATGTCAAAAGCCTGGATGAATCCTGTGCAGGCCGCATTCACGTCAAAACAAAAAGCATTCTTTGCCCCCAGCTCCGCCTGAATAATAGATGACACATTCGGACACGTATAGTCGGGCGTAATCGTTGTTACAATAATAATGTCGAGCAGTTCCGGCGCGATGCCGGCCATATCAACGGCGTTTCTTGCTGCCTTGATGCCCATTTCCCAAGTGGCCTCGCCTGCGCTCAGGTGGCGCCTCTCAATGCCGGTACGGGAAGTGATCCACTCGTCATTTGTTTCAACAATTTCGGAAAACCGGGCGTTTTCTATGATAAGATCCGGTAAGTAGGAACCCGTTCCAAGTATTTTGTAAGATTGAATCACAGTTCGAGCCTCCATATGACGGCAGCATCTGTTTCCTGCCGCACTTGCTTTTCTTTTGAAAATCAAGTATTTTGATAATCAAAGTGTATTGCCATTGTACTCCCACTCCCGCCATTCAGTCAACTATTTGGAGGTTAACAAATCATGAAAGCTTTTCTGTTTCCCGGTCAAGGCGCACAAACCGTCCAAATGTCTGCAGAAATAGTCGCTGCCTACCCGGCAGCCGCAGCCATATATGAAGAAGCTCACCGCATCACCGGGGTTGATCTGACCGCGCTGACGGAAGACCAGCTCTCACAGACCCGTTTCTCGCAGCTGGCCATTATCGTTCACAGCATTGCCAGTCTCGAGGCCTATCGCTCCGGCATGGAGAACCCTTCGGAGCCGGTCTGTCTCGCGGGATTCTCGCTCGGAGAATACACCGCGCTTTATGCCGCCGGCGTCATCGGATTCACGGACCTCCTTCTGCTTGTAAATGAACGCGCGCGTCTTATGCAGATCGCCGCAGAAAAGAACCCCGGCGCGATGGTTGCCGTTCTCGGTCTTTCCGATGAACAGGTGGAAGCCTGCCTCGCCGGCATCGACGATGTATATCCGGTCAACTACAACTGCAACGGTCAGCTCGTCTGCGCCGGCACCGTCTGCGCGGTCGAAAAAGCGTCCGCAGAACTTCTCACCCTTGGCGCCCGCCGCGCCATGCGACTGGCCGTCAACGGAGCCTTCCATTCGCCCTTCATGTCCGAAGCCGCAGCCGGTCTTAGGGCCTTCGCCGTAAATATGACTTTTGCCCCTCTGACCGTTCCTCTCTACTCCAATGCAACCGGCGAAGCTGTTCCTTTTGATGTCGATATTCCTTCCTATCTCGAAAATCATATGGTCTCCCCTGTCCGCTTTACAGACGAAATTCGCCGTATGCGCCTCGACGGATACGACGAATTTATTGAGCTCGGACCGGGAAAAGTATTGACGGGATTATTGAAGAAGATCTGATTTCTTACCTTCTGCTTCTCATACTAAGAAGTCTCAGCAGCGTGATAATCGCAGCCGCAGCCGCAGCTACGTACGTCATGGCTGCTGCGGTCAGGACTCTGCGCGCGCCGACAAGTTCGTCGCTCGATAGAATTCCGGTCTCCGCAAGGATTTTCATCGCGCGGCGGCTGGCATCGATTTCGACGGGGAGCGTGACGAGATAGAACAGGACGGCAAAGAAGAAGAACAGAATCCCTGCGTTGAAAAGAAGATTCCCGAATGTGGAGTCCTGCATCTGGTTAGTCATGATGACGCCGATAATGGCCATATAGGGGCCAAACCGCGACCCAATGTTAGCCACAGGAATAAGAAACGCACGGATCTTATTCGGGAGAAAATTGTTGGCGTCCTGAATGGCATGTCCGCACTCATGTGCCGCGACACCGATGGCGGCTACGGAATTGCTGCTATAGACCGCGTCCGACAGACGAAGGATCTTCTCCTTCGGTGAGTAATTGTCTGTCAGTGATCCCGCGATTCGTTCCACTTTGACCGAGTATCCGTAGCCGAACTTGCCGGACAGCTGATTGGACTGCAGAATGCGTTCCGCAGCGGTACATCCGGTCATATTCCGGCTTGACTTGACTTTATCATAACGATTGAAAGTAACCTTCGTCCAAAGACTTGCAATCAGCGGCAAAGCGATCGCAAGAATCACCAATGGCCAACCCCAGCCGTATAAATATCCGAAAAAAGAACCTGTCATCATATATTTTCGTCCCCTTTCAACCAGAGAAAAATCGGCGCCAGAAACGGAAGCGCGGGATGATTCCCCCCACAAATCCTATTTTAGCGCCGATTCTTATTATACCCTATTCACGCAAGGGATGCAAAAAGCATCGTGCGTATCCCGTCTGTTCTCAGGCGTTGCAGATCGCTGCAAAATCCGGGGCTTTCAGAGAAGCTCCGCCGACCAGACCGCCGTTGATGTTCGCCTGTGCGAACAGTCCTGCAGCAGATGTCGGGCTAACGGACCCGCCGTACTGGATCGTCATGGCGTCTGCATCTTCCTTGGAATAAAGTTCCGCGATGACGCCGCGAATGAATGCGCAGACTTCTTCGGCCTGTTCGTCCGATGCGACTTTACCTGTGCCGATAGCCCAGATCGGTTCATAGGCAATCGTGATCTGGCAGAGCTTGCTTTCCGGAATATCCTTGAACGCTCCGGTGATCTGGCCCTTAATCCAGTCAAAAGTGACTCCGGATTCACGCTGGTCGAGAGATTCGCCGCAGCAGATGATCGGCTTGAGGCCCCATGCGAGAGCCGCTTTTGCTTTTTTGTTGACGGTCTCATCTGTCTCAGCAAAATATTCGCGTCTCTCGGAGTGACCGATGATCACATACGTTACGCCCAGTTTTGCGAGCCATACAGGAGAAATTTCGCCGGTAAAAGCCCCTTTCTCACTGAAGTGGCAGTTCTGTGCTGCAATTTTTACGTTGGTATAAGCTGCTGCCTCGAGTGCCGCCGGAATAGCAAGGAAAGGAACGCCGACAGCGATTTTGGAGTTGGCTTCCTTTACAAGAGGAATGAGCGCAGAAATCAGCTTGGTCGCTTCGTCCGGTGTTCCGCTGTTCATTTTCCAGTTGCCCGCTGCAAAAGTACGGCAGGGAACCTTGTCCTGCAGACCATCGATGCCGGGAAGAACTTTGCCCTCGATAAATTCAAGGGAAGCTCCGCCGCCGGTGGAGATATGGGACACCTTGTCTGCATATCCGAGCTGCTCAACCGCTGCGGCCGAGTCGCCTCCGCCGATGATCGAAATGGCGCCGGATGCTGCGATCGCTTTAGCCAGGCCGCGTGTGCCCTCGGCAAATTTCGGGAATTCGAATACACCGGGAGGGCCGTTCCAGACGACCGTCTTGGCTTCCGCAATGGCCGCCGAGAACAGGTCAATCGTCTTAGGTCCGATATCCAGACCCATCCATCCGTCCGGAATTGCTGTGGAATCCACAATCTTCGATTCCGCGTCCGCTGCAAAGGCAACGGCAACGACATTATCAACCGGAAGAAGGAATTTGACGCCTTTCGCCTTTGCTTTTGCCATCAGACTTTTTGCGGTCTCAAGCACTTCATCCTCACAGAGGGATGTGCCGATGGAATATCCCTGTGCTTTGAAGAAAGGATACGCCATGCCGCCGCCGATGATAATCGTGTCGGCCTTTTCGATGAGGCTCTCAATTACGCCGATTTTGTCTGACACTTTTGCACCGCCTAAAATGGCGACGAAAGGACGGACAGGCGTATTGAGTGCTTTTCCAAGGAAATCAAGTTCTTTCTGGATCAGGTAGCCGGAAGCGGAAGGAAGGAAATTCGCAAGGCCTGCCGTCGATGCATGTGCGCGGTGGGCTGTGCCGAAAGCGTCATTTACATAGAGATCTGCAAGAGATGCGAGTTCCGCAGCAAATGCAGGATCGTTCTTTGTCTCTTCCTTGTGAAAACGGACATTCTCCAGCATGAGGACTTCGCCGTCTTTCAGGGCGGCGGCCTTTGCTTTGGCATCTTCTCCAATAACGTCGGCAGCCAGTACGACCGGCTGTCCAAGCAGTTCAGCGAGACGCTCTGCGGCAGGCTTCATGGAGAATTTCGCTTCCGGACCGTTCTTCGGACGGCCGAGATGGGAAACCAGAATCACCTTAGCGTTGTTTTTGATCAGATACCGGATCGTGGGCAGTGCACCCCGGATGCGCTTATCGTCGGTAATTGCGCCTGTGGCCTTGTCCTGCGGAACATTAAAATCCACGCGGACGATCACACGTTTGCCGGAAACGGGAAGATCTTCAACATTTTTCTTGGAAACCATAGCCATGTTATTCACACTCCTTATGTTATATTGCCCGATCGGGCATTGGATGACAAAAAGAAAATGATCCGCGATTCATACGCAAAATCAAACGGTTACATTATACCGAGAATGCACCTTTCTTTCAACGAATATTCAACGAACCGGACAAAAAGCCGTCATATTCCTGCATGGAAACGAGTCATTTCGCTGACGTCCGCCTTTTCCTTGTACATATTTGATTCAAATTGCCATAAATGGAGGATTCGTCTGGCATTCAAGTCTTTTCCATATACACGAGCACAATTTTGTCGGTCAAATCTCTCGTCTCATAAGATCGGTATCCAAGACTTTCATAGAACCGGATGTTCCCCTCATTGTGTTTTGCGGTGAACAGCTCATAACGCGCGCCCATATAACAGGACTCAATGGCCTGCATGAGGCGTTTCCCAAGTCCTTGTCGCTGGTATTCGGGATGAATCACCAGACGCCCGATGTAACAGGTTCCGTCTTTTTCATATGCTCTTACCGATCCGACGATACGGCGTTCCTGTACGATTTTCAGGAAAATCGCCGCTTTTCTCGGATCAGAGAATTCTTCCGTAATGTTTTCAATGGTCTGTTGAAGAGGCGCAATGGTGAAGTCCTGCAGCCGTTCGGCTTCTTTCGAAAAGGCCAGCTTCTGCAGTTCGAGAATCTCCTCGAGATCCCCCTTCTGTGCCATCTGGACTGCCGGAAACCCGTAGTCCAGTCCGGCTTCTTTGATAGCCTTCTTAGTCCACGGGCACACAAGCACGCACAGACTGCATAAGGATTCTCCGGGAGTCACGCGCCATGACGTCTCGATGCAGCTTTTACGGCACGCGAGAACGTCGAAGAAGTCCTCTCTTTTTTTCGCTACGGACCAGTTGGAGCCGAGCGGCGCCTGCCCGGGACAGTTCCGTACGCATTGATCGCAGTCGCCGCACATGGATTCGTCGCAGGGTATCGCGGCCGGCCAACGCACATCCGTTAGGACCGAGGTGATGCGCACTGCACTTCCCCGGCCTTTTGTCACAAGCATGGCGTTCTTTCCGATCCACCCCAGCCCCGCACGGGTCGCAACCGTCTTGTGCGGCAGGACCGCTCCGTGATCCCGAAAGGACAGCTTGACCTGTGAGCGGGTGAGCGGAATCGCCGTGGCTCCGGCCTGCACAAGAAGATTTGCAGCCAAAGTCGCGAGCTGCTCCAGAAGCATATTCGCGCGTCTGTATTCTTTCACGTGTGCATGCGTCGCGCCCGCACCCAAGCCGTTGATTACTGACAGGTCGAGCGCGACCGCGATGGATATGCCGACCGGCATACCCTGTCTTGGTTCATGCGGGAGGCTCGATAGATCTCCGATCCCAATGTCCCACGCACCGGCATCAATGAGAATTTTTCGAAATTGCAAACTGTCCATAAGGTCTTGTTCTCCTTCTTCGATATCGGCGCGTGCTGCAGGAAAAATCCCGCCATTTCACCCTATTATATCAAGAAGAACGCGTCACAACGCATGTCAGTTCCAGAATAAATGCTCGCGGAAGAACGGCCCAAGGTGATCCGTTATCCGATGGGCCGGCGGTATATTTAGCCGGTATATTCACACAGCCGGGGTGATTTTATACTTGACAACTCCCGTATGCAGGATTTATCATGAACTACATTATTGTAGAAGGAGGTGAGAGGATTGTATATTTTGAAGACGAACCACAAAAACACGAATCTTCGCGTCAATGGTTTCTATGCCTCTCGCCCAATGTCGTAGTGTGATGTCAAACCATCATCATCTTTGATCTTGTGTCCCTGAAGGCAGCCATCGTCTTTCAGGGTTTTTTATTGCCCTTTCCGGGCAGATGTTTCTCTGAAAATTCGTTAGGCATTGCAATCATTGACCTTTCGCTTGATATTTCATACAATAAACAGAACAAAAGTTCTCTTTATTGTATGGATCCGCCTTATGGAGATCCGCGATTCGTGCGGAAATAGTAGGAGTAATATGTTTCATTCAAATCGTCTCCGGCTGCGGCAGGGCAGCAATTCCGAATTCTACCGCCGATTGATCAAGTTGACGGTTCCGATGGCTATCCAGCAGATGCTGATGTCATCGCTGTTCATCATTGACACAATTATTGTCAGCAGTCTCGGCGACTCATATATCGCCGCCGTCGGTCAGGCAAATCAGATTTCGTTGCTGATGTGGTGTTCTTTCTACGCAATTTCCAGCGGCGGAGCTATTTTTGCCGCGCAGTACTGGGGCAAGAACAAAGACATGGAAGGGGTTCACCGGGCTTTCACGGCCTCCATGATTTTTGGCGGATTCATTGCCGTGCTGTTCTTCGTCATTGCCGTCTTCTTCAACCGACCGGCGATGGGCCTTCTGACACGGGATCCGAAGGTCATTGAAATCGGGTGCAGCTACATACGGATTGCTGGATTTGCCTATCTTTTTCAGGTCTTATCCGCCATGCTTTCGAGCATATTGAAGGCCACCGACAATACGCGCATCCCCATGATTGCAGCGATTTCTTCCGTCGTAACCAACATTATTCTTGACACTCTTCTGGTGTATGGGTATTGGGGATTTCCGCGCATGGAGGAGAAAGGCGCGGCCATTGCAACCGTAATTGCCAGTCTCGTTGACATCATCGTAATGGTCGGATTGGCGCGGCTGGCCAAGGAATCAACCGCGCTCCGAAGATCCGACTTTGTGTCTCTTGGAAAAGACTTTGCAAAACAATTCATCAAAATCGTATCTCCCATTCTGACCAAGGATCTGCTCTGGGCATTGGGAGTGCTTATGTACAGCATTACTTTCTCCTACATGGGGACGGCGGCGCTCGCAGCATATAACGTGTTCAATACGCTTGGCGAAGTATTTAACATCTTCTTCATCGCAGTCGGAAGTGCCGGAGGTATTCTGATCGGACATCTTCTCGGTGCAAAAGAGATCGATAAGGCCAAGAGTTACTCCTGGAAACTTCTGAAAATCATGGTCATTTCCGGCGTTCTGATCTGCCCGATTCTGTTCTTCGGCCGAAATATCCTGCTGATGCCGTTCCCGAGTCTTTCGCAGGAAGCCATCTCGTACGCTGCGCAGGCGCTCATGATGATGTCCTTTGTGATTTGGGCGAAGGGGGTCAATTACACCAACATGAACGGAATCCTTCGATCCGGCGGAGACACCGTTGCAGCCGCATGTATCGACATCGGCGTTCTCTGGGGCGTCGGGGTATTCTTGACGATGCTGACCGGGCTGGTTCTTCATCTCCCTTTTTGGCAGGTCTTTGGGATGATCTGTCTGGAAGAGCTAGTGAAAACCGTCATCGGAACGCTGCGTGTACGCAAGTACAAATGGGCAAAGACACTCGTGTAATTGCCGGGACCTGCCGTTATCGGCCGGTCATACATGGTAATGACATTCCCGTCACAAAAAAAGAAGGGGGTCTGCACGATGCGGATCCCCTTCTTCCTGTTTTTCTGATTCTTTTCAGACAATTGTATCCTGAAGAATAACGTCTCTGCTGTTCTGCATATCCGAGATGATTTTTTCGTTCAGATGATAGAAATCGGCTGTCTCGGATATCGACACTGTTTCCGGAAAATGACGTTTGTTTTTTCCGCGGAATTTCTTCTGGTTATAGACTACCCATAGCTTCATTACCAGATAAACGAAGGGAACTGAAGCTAAAATGAACAGAAGGGCGGCCATAGAGGTTTCGGGAGAAGGCGGTGAAATGCGGTTAATCCAGTCGATGTGCATGATTTCTCTCTTTGCAAAATACATGAAAATTCCATTTGCCGCGCTATATGTCAAAACGAGGAAGAATGCCCAGACTCCTAAGGTGAGCACATTTTCGACAACATGTTTGACTCTTCTCCACGGTGTCCGGATTGGACTCTCCGGTCCTGTGTGGGAAGGATTGTCGGCGATAATCTGACCATGTTTGGGTTTGGGTAAGTACGTATCAGGAGCTTCTCCGCGGTCGGGGCTTACCCACGAAGCGTATTTTTTCTTCCTGCGAAAAAAGGCTCTCGGTAATCCAACATAGACCATCACGGAGTTGAATATCCAGTATCCGAGCGGATACCAGATGCCATAAAACAGATAGCGCATCATATTCGGCTCATAATTGGAGTCGATTCGCGCTGCCTGAAAAAGCTGTACCATGCACAGAATCGCAAGCCACGCACCCCATGTGCCGATCGGGAAAGAGTAGTTCTGTCTGATAATCATGGTTATAGCCTGAATCAGTACCGAAAAAAGCAACATATAGGCCCACAGACCGCTTGCGAGCTGTTCAACCATGACCGGTACAAACCGGAGGTGACTGCGGATAAATATCTCTTTTTTGTGCTTCAGGATGGCTTCCACTCCTCCCTGTGTCCAGCGGGCTCTCTGTTTAAGCAAACCCCGGAGCGTTTCAGGGACAATCATCCAGCATAGCGCCTGCGGCTCAAAACGCAGATCCCAGAACCGGCTCTGCAGTTTCCACGTAATGCCCAGATCCTCCGTAACCGTATCCGTATCCCAAAGACCGCAGTCAAGAAGCGCCCTTTTCCGGTACATAACGAAAACGCCCGAAAGGGACATGATTTTCCCCCATGTTCTCTGTGTTCTCTTGATTAGACCGACAATGGATGCGAATTCGAGGATTTGAATTTTACTAAGAAGACTGCATCGGTTCTTAACCCGGGGATTGCCTGTTACCGCACCGACGCGTTCGCCGACATTTTCCAGGACAAAATGAGGGATGATACGGCGGATCGCGTTCGGTTCTATTGCCGCATCCGCATCCGTACACATCAGATATTCGTATTTTGCGGCCGCAAACCCCAGCTTGAGGGCATTGGCCTTCCCGCGGTTGGTTCTGCAGTCGATCAGCCGAAGCTGAGGAATTCGTTCCAGGAGGCCACGAAGAATCTCGGCGGTCTTGTCTTTACTTCCGTCATTTATGGCAATGATCTCGAATATGGGATAATCCAGATTCGCCAATGATTCGATCGTATTCGTAATCAGGGATTCTTCGTTGCAGCAGGCAACCATAACCGACACGCCCGGAAGTTTATCTTCATGTACCGACAAGTACTGATGCTTCTCTTTGCTGTTGTAATACAAAAGGGAACCTACCATCCACACGATGGACATGCCCATCGGATACAGAACGAGAAAGTACATGAAACAATTCTGCAGGTTTTGCATAGTTTCACCTCATGTTCAGCGTATATAAACATGATAAGCATATCTATTCACTTCGTCAACGACGGCCGTCCAGGTGAATTCATATGACACTTTCCCGTTCCCGTATTATAATAGACAAGTTACGGAATTTATGTTCTCATCCCGAGTTCGATTTCCCCGTGAACTCTGCCATCGGAAAGGCCATAAAACCACATGATTATTGTATTTGTTATTGACGCTTCCAACGCAGCCAGGCGAGGAGTCCCCCTCATTGCTCTGAAAATGCAGAATGTTCTCACGGCAGCCGGTCACGAAATACGTGTCGTATCCTGCAGTAAATCGGCGGGCGCTTTCCGGATCCGTCGGAACTTTCTTTCCCATCTTTCCTTCTGGGCCAGACAGGAGGGCATTTTCTTTGGCAAGCCCGACGAAAAAATCCTGCGCGAAGCTTACAGCGGCGCAGATCTCGTACATTTGATGCTTCCGTTTTCCCTCGAAATGAGAGCCGAAGAGATCGCGCGGCATGTTGAAATTCCTGTTGTTGGATCTTTTCCGACGGATGCCGTAGGATTTTTGCGTATGGCAGGCCTGGGGTGGTTCCGCGGTCTGTCGACGATTGTCTACAAATATCTGCAATTCAGTTTCTATCATAAGTGCCGGAATATTCTATGTCATTCGCAGGCAATTGAGGACGCCCTTAAGAAATCCGATTATGAACAGAAGCTTCACGTAATCGACAACAGCGAATGGGATGATCCGGCCAGTGCAAAGAAGCTCGAAGCACTTTATGCAAAAGTCATCGCGGACGATATTCTTCTGTATAACGATAAAAGCCGTCAGATTTTCAAGCGAAATTGGGCCATTATGCCGTCTTGTGTAGATGTGTCCCAGCCATACAAAAAAAAGAACTGGTTTTCACGCGGCTGGTGCACGTGGACGTACATCTGGTTTGTCGGACTTATGGCTTTCTTTAACTATATTGCCTACGGGTTTCGCGTGGAAGGTCACCGTCACCTGCGCAATCTTACAGGCGGCGCCATATCCGTCAGCAATCATATCCACAACATTGACTGTACGATGGTATCCGCCTCTTTGATTCCTACACGAACCACTTTTACCAGTATCCCCGGGAATTTTCGTCTCCCCTTCGTCCGCTGGCTGCTAAAGTGGCTGGGAGTCGTCCCGATTCCGGCCGGAAGAAGTTCCCTTCTTGATTTTTCCGATCAGACCGTTGAACAGCTCAAGAAAGGTCTTCGTTTCCACTTCTATCCGGAAGGATCTCTCTGGCAATATGACCGTGGACTGCGTCCTTTCAAAAAAGGCGCCTTCCACATGGCTGTGAACGCCGGTGTTCCGATCCTTCCGATTGTCCTCGCACAGAGGCCGGTGACCGGAATCCGTCGGATTTTCCGACAGAAATCTCAGTTTAAAGGGGTGCTCTGTGAGCCTGTGTATCCGGATCCAAGTCTGCCCAAAGCAAGGCAGATAGAGGATTTGCTTGAAAGAACGCACGAAACGATGCGCCGCACGCTGCAGGAGAACCCTTTTGCATGAGGTCTTAGCAGCACGTCAACGAACACGTGCGGGATGTACTTCTCTTTGAAAGATCTTAGAGTTCCATTGTCTTAACGGTAAGCTCACCGAGAGATTCGATTTCTTTCTGCATTTCATCGATTTCTGCAGTATCGGCATCACCCGCAAATTCCAGAAGAATATAGCCCTGTTCACTGCAGGAAATATCTGAAACCTCATGAAATCCCAGTCTCGTATTGATAATGCATCCATGGCGGGTCAGGATATCCTGTAAGGCCTTGGCTGTCTCATGTCTCTGGTTCAGCTTAATACCCATGATAATCTTTGACATACTCTTTTCCTCCTTCATGCGCAATCTGATAGGATCATAATACCCGTTGCTGTTTTACATTTTCTGCAAACCGCTGGTTTCAGCGAAAGGTTTTTCGCGCAGGACAAGTACCAGAATCGGGTGGGCAAACGGCACCAACACCGCAAGAACCGTATAGAGAACTGCGTTATTCCCTTGAAATTGTTTGAAAAACCGGAAAACGACATAAATTCTGGCAATGAGCAGTGCCGGAATAAGAATCAGGGATAACAGCGCCCCTAAAATTGGAATCGTATTCAGTACATAAGAAAGAAACGATCCTCCGTATATAATCAGAACATAGAATACCGGGAAATTCGGAATTTCCGTCCGCCCGATCCGGATCGTCTTACCGATTGTCTCTGCATACAGATATGTCTGAACCCATGGGACCCAGGCCATCCATGCATTTTTCATGCCTTTTCTCTGGGCAATCCTATAGAGACCCACAGCAATTAACAAATAACTGATAAGCGAATATATGACCAGAACGGCCATTATTGCAAGCAAAAAAGCGATTATTACGCCGAAAGCCGCATAATCTGTAGAATAATTGGTTGAATAATCTGTTGATGTATACATTTCCCCTCCATGCGTACCGAATAAAGTCTTATTGACTCTTTGAAGATACGTTATTCGTTCTCATCCGTCAATATTGTTTGTCATTTACAGGAGAATAAACAAATATCCAAGGCCTGCGGCCTGTATCAGCAATATCAGCGGGATGCCGATCAGAAACCGGATGTGTCTTGTCTTGTGATGATAAAACCACATGCCCAGCAGAACGCCCGCACTTCCTCCGATAAACGCAATCAGAAAGAGTGATTTTTCGGAGATACGCCATTTGTGTTCTTCTGCCTTCTTCTTGTCCATGCCCATCATGATGAAGCCGATGATACTTTCAATCGAAAAGAGGATCAGCATCACAACAACGAATGGCGGCATACAGCGGTCCTCCTATTGCGCAAGTTCCTGCAGACACTGAATCGCCATCTGCATTTCCAGAACACGCTGACCGTTTTCCAGAATGAACCGATTGGTCTGCCCGGACGTCTCGATAAGTTCGAATCGCTTTCCATATTCCGCACTGATACCCCTGATCCGCGAAATTTTAAAGATTTTTGTCACAGCCGGGGCATTTGCGAGAGGCGAACGGCGCACCGTGTCATGATTTTTCCGGTGAGCCGCCTTCAACTCCTTCTTGCTGTAAGGAATTCCGTCCTCCAGCGCACATTCTGTTCCTTCATACTCGATCTCGCCGCCGCGGATTCGAAGGACGCCTTCACCGACCTCACGGTACTCGAAGTTCCCGCGCGGAAGAAGGAGCATGGTTTTTTCTTCGATTACAAAACCCGGTTCCTGTACGCGGGTCTTCATGCGGGCTTTTTCCCACTCTTTCCAGAGATGCAGATCTTCAAAAGCCCTGTCTTCGGACGATACAGGATGTAAAAATCCGGACGGATCCATGCGGACCTGATTTCCGCAGGAGGAGCAGATAAGCAGATTTTTCTGTGATGTCATTTTATTCTCGGATTCGCATCGAGGGCAGACATAAGCAATATTCTCAGCTCCCGCCGCAATGGCCCGGCTGTGATACGTCCGTGGATTTTTGCGAAGCCAGTCATACTCGTTATAGTTCATCTGCTCAAGTATTGTTTCCTGGAGTTCTTCCAGACTCATGCTGCCGACCTCGGCCTGCGTCAGAACTTTTTTGATGTGTCCTTCTATCCGTCCGCGCCGCGCCCCGCTCGTACTCCATCGAGGCCATGTGGAATAGGCGCCATTGGACTCCATAAATGCCACGCCGCTGTCTGTTTTCTTGATCATGCGTGCCAATGCATCGTCAACACGTATCGACTGTCCATCGACGAACCGTGTTCCTTCCGGAAATATTCCGAGCGTGCCGCCATTCTTCAGAACGGTCAGCATGGCCTTAACCGCTCTCGAATCTGAACGGAACTGCACCTTCGGGATGCATCCGCCTGCAGCAAAAAGAGGCCCCACAAACCGGTCTCTGAATAAAAACGCACCTGCAACGAAATTGATTTTCCGGCCGGTAAGCGCCGCCGCCAGAATCATCGGATCCAGATACGACGGATGGTTGCCCATGCAAACGAGAGGACCTTTCATCCGGCTTACTTCACGATTGTTTTTGACATGAATCCCATATCTGATTTTGACATATGTGAGCGCAATCGCTCTTCCGATTACATAATAAACAAAAGTGTTAGGCGCCCTTCCCAGCTTTAATTGTATTTCTTTCGCCACGAAAACACCCTCCTTGTATGAAAATACCCATTCGCGCCAGAATCCTTTTATGTTCATCCTTTTTCTCGACACAAATTGATAACATCTGTTTTGTATTATACAGGAGGGACAATACTTTGGCACGAATGATTGTTGGATTATCGTGAACAAACTTGTCAACACGGAGGACTCATAAATGGCAAGGTATTGTTTTTATTGTGGCCGCGAACTGGCCGCAGGTGAGAGATGTCGCTGCAAATCTCCAGACGCAGGCAGCGCGGGGACTTCATCCGCATCAGCAAATGCCAGTCGCACGACAGCATCATCATCCGGTTCATCTTCTGCCGGTAAATCAAAATCTTCCGCTAAGAAGTCGCGCGTAACGCCCTTATGGCCGCATGGAAAATCAAGCAAATCGAAAAAAACCACCGGTTCCACCGGTTCCGGTTCTTCCGGTGCAGATTCTTCCGGTGCAGGCCGGTCCGGTGCGAACCGTTCCCGGCAGCCTCTGCTGTCAAGACTTCGGACGTTCAGAGATCAGGTCCGGACCCTGTTCCCCACCTTGTCTCGCGGAATTATGACGGGCGCTCAGTATTTTATCCGTCCGGCGAGCAAGATCCGTCAGGAATCCCTTCGTGTTAGTCGTCCTTTTTCCTATTTGTTTATCGTTTTCTTCGCATTATTGACCGGGTTGCTCGGATTATTGATGAGCCGTTCCGGTGCCCCTCTCTATACTACGGTCGTAACCCTTATCCTCGGTCGCGGTCTTTCTCTTCTCTATGCTCATCCTTACTATGCCTTTGCCGCCATAACCGGTTTTTCGTTCCTTTTTGTGATGGTTCTTTGCGGTGCATTTTATGTCGCCGCACGCTTCAGTAATCGCAAACCGACTTTTCGCAAAATGGTGGACCTGGTATCTTTGTCTTTGGTGTATCCGGTCGCAATGGAAGTCTTCCTTCTTATTACCATTCTTCTTGGCAGCCGCGGTTCGCTTTCGCTGATTATTATCAGCATCCTGCTGATGAGCATTACACATCTCCTCTCCTTCCGGAGCGCGTTGGCGCTTACCGAAGATGCCGTTTTCTTCTTCTTGATGTTTGTATATGTTTCCAGTTATCTGCTTCTGTCCGTTCTCTTGTCAGTGGGGGTTCGAATGCTCATTGCTTGATCCCCGTTTGCCGGAGAGTAATCAGAATCGCTTGAGGAACAAAAAACCCGCCTTCCGGAAAATCTCCGGAAGACGGGTTTCTTTTTGTCGGGTTGTAATGAATCAAGGCGTTCAGGATTCGGCTGTCGGTTTGCCGGTCTTTTTGGACCCGTCCGACGGAACCGGTTTCTTCGGCTTCTCTTTTTTCTGCAGTATCACGGTATCCGCCGCCGCAGCGGGTTCATCCGGCATCACGGCATCCTTCTTCCCGGATTCCGGCTTCCCGGGGATCACTTTTTTCCTGATAACAATTTCCCCGTCCACGGCATCGACTTGTGCGATGTCGCCAATTTCAATAACCTGATCCAACAGCGCCTCCGAGAATTTATCTTCGACAAGCGACTGGATGGTTCTGCGGAGGGGTCTTGCGCCGTACTGCGGATCGTAACCCTTCTGTGCAAGAAGAAGCTTGGCTTCGTCCGACAGCTCCATACCGATGCCCATGTCTGAAACACGCTTGGAAAGCGTGGTCGTCAGCAGATCAACGATGCGAAGAAGCGATGTCTTATTCAGCATCCGGAAGAAGATGATTTCGTCCACCCGGTTAATAAATTCCGGATTGAAGGCTTTTTTCAGTTCTTCCAAAACCAGCTCTTTGGCTTCTTCGTAGGTCTTTCCGCCATACAGATGTTCATTGGATGCCTCATCGATGGTTACATAGTTCTTCCCTGTTTTCTCATCGATGTTGGTTTTCGGAATGGTAAAACCGATTCTTCTTCCGGCGGAGGATGTCAGCATACGGGCTCCGATATTTGACGTCATAATGATGATGGTGTTTCTGAAGTCAACGGTTCGCCCCTGAGCATCGGTCAGTCTGCCGTCATCCAGAATCTGAAGCAGTGCATTGAAGATTTCCGGGTGTGCCTTTTCAATCTCGTCAAACAGCACGACCGAATACGGGCGTCTTCTGACTTTCTCGGTCAGCTGACCGCCTTCGTCATATCCGACATATCCCGGAGGTGAGCCGATGAGCTTGGACACATCGTGTTTTTCCATGTACTCCGACATATCCACACGTATTAAAGCATTTTCGTTTCCGAACATGACTTCGGCCAGGGCTCTGGCCAGCTCGGTTTTTCCGACACCGGTGGTTCCAAGAAATATGAACGAACCGGACGGACGTTTCGGATCCTTAAGACCCAGACGGCTTCTGCGTATCGCTTTCGCAATCGAAGTCACCGCATCGTTCTGACCGATTACGCGCCGCTTGAGTTCCTCTTCCAGTGTCCGCAGTCTTTCGGCATCACTCTCGTTAATTTTTGCAACCGGAATGCCTGTCCAGCTTGCAACAATATCCGCAATATCATTTTGCGTCAGTGACAGCGGAGTTTCGATCTGTTTCTTATTTATCTGATCCCTGAGATCGCCAAGCTGCTTTTCCAGTTCGATTTCTTCGTCGCGAAGTTTCTGCGCCGTCTCGAAGTCCTGCTTCTCAACTGCTTCTTTCTTCAAACGGATGATTTCATGAATTCGCTCACCGATCACTTTGTTCTCTGCGGGTTCATCTACTTTTCTGAGACGAACTCTGGATGCGGCTTCATCAATCAGATCAATCGCCTTGTCCGGCAAAAAACGATCCGTGATATATCGGCTTGACAGGATTACCGCGGCATCAATGGCTTCGTCCGGAATACGGATGTGATGATGCTCCTCGTATTTTTCGCGGATTCCCTTAAGAATAAGAACGGCATCCGTCGTACTGGGTTCATTGACCATCACTTTCTGAAAACGGCGCTCCAGCGCAGAATCCTTTTCAATGTGCTTCCTGTATTCGTCGATCGTTGTTGCTCCGATGACCTGCATCCCGCCTCTTGTCAGAAGAGGTTTCAGAATATTGGCCGCATCCATGGCGCCTTCTGCATTGCCTGCGCCGATGATTGTGTGAAGTTCATCGATAAACAGGATAATATTCCCTGCGGCATGCGCCTCGTCAAGGCCCTTCTTGAGACGTTCTTCGAACTCACCGCGGTATTTGGAACCGGCAAGCATGGATGCAAGATCCAGTGACATAAGCCGTTTGCCGCGAAGGATGTCCGGAACGTCATCCGCAACAATTTTCTGCGCAAGACCTTCCGCGATGGCTGTTTTACCGACACCCGGCTCACCGATCAGACACGGATTGTTTTTTGTGCGCCGCGCGAGAATCTGCATCACTCTGCCGATCTCCTCATCTCTGCCTATGATCGGATCAAATTTGTCTTCTCTCGCCATCGCCGTCAGATCCCGCGCAAATTTATCGAGCGATGCGGTCTTTCCTTTGGCTGACTTTGCGCCGCCGGACTCAGCAGATATGTCTTGCGATTCCTCTTCGTTTGCCTCAAATGAATCGACCGCTTCTGCGGCTTCCTCCTCGGAGAAGCCTCCGGCAGACTCCGTCTGATTGAGAATTCCCTTAACGATTTCGTTGCCGGCGATACCCAATGAGGCTAGAATTCTGAATCCGGTGCACTGCCCGTCCCGCATAATGGCCATAAGAATGTGTTCCGGTTCGATGATGTTCTGTCGGACACGTTTCGCTAGAAATTCCGCAAGATAAATAATTCGTTTCGTGCGGTTTGTGCACATCGCGAAAAGTTCGTTCGGATTCATCGGTGTCTCAACAAATTCAGCCGGTTCGTGTCCCGCAATTTTCGCGATCTCCCGGAGAACATCTTCCTTTTCAAGGCCGTAATCCCGGAGAATTCTTGCGGCAACGCCATCCCCGTCAATCAGCGCGTACAGAATTTCCTCCGTGCCGATATAGTCCAGCGAAAATGCCGCCGAGCACAGGTACGCACGATATAGTGTTTTGATAGCTCTTTCAGAAATGTTCATACTAACCTCCTGTTCTCCGGTCTGTACAGATCGGAACAACATGTTTTTTCTCGTTCAAAGTGTCTATTTACTCGTTCGGTTTCTTTTTTGCCGTTATGTTTTGTTTTTCAAGAATTTTACGAATTTTATCGGCTCTGTGGATTTCCTGCTGTTTCGGAGAAAGCATTTCTCCGGAATCCTTCTGAACACTCGCCGGTCCGATATAAGCCGAAATCAGCGCAATCCTCTCTTCATCGAGTTCATTGAAAATACCCAGTGCAATCCCGAGCCGCAGGTCACTGATACGCTTCATCGCTTCCGTGTCGGTCATCAGTCTTGCATACATTAATTCTCCGTATGACCGGAAGACACGATCTGTAATTGCCGTCGGATTGCTCTCGTAAATCTCTTTGCGGATCTTTCTCTCAAGCACCAGCACTTCCTGCACCATGCGTTCAAACCCGGTCATAATGTCTGATTCTGAGATCCCAAGCGTAATCTGATTGGATAACTGATAGATATTCCCATCCGCCTGGCTATGTTCCCCCAGGTATCCCCGAACAACGAAACCGGCTTGGGTTAGCCCGTCCATCAATGATTTCATTCGTCCCGAATGGGTAAGAGCCGGAAGATGCACCATCACGGACGCCCGCATACCGGTTCCGGTATTCGTCGGGCAGGCTGTCAGAAATCCGTATTTTTCCGAATATGCAACCGGAAGGGATTTTTCAAGGGCAATCGAAATGCTTTCCGCCCTCTTATATGCCTTCTTCAGCGAAAACCCGGCCTCCATGACCTGAATCCGGATATGGTCTTCTTCGTTAATCAGAATACTGGTTGACTCATCACGTGAAATACAGACACTTCGTCCGGAACCGCCTTTGGCAAGGTCGTCGCTGATCAGGTGCTTTTCGACCAGCGCCTGACGGTCGGCTTCCGGCAGCAGATCCATATTCAGCGTCACAAAACGATCGTCATTCTTGAGATTCATGAGGCGGATGGCTTCAATGATACGATCCCGTACAACGATTCTATCATGATCCTCCATACGGTAAGGAAAAGAATATCCGTCCAGATCACGTGCAAGCCGGACTCTGCTCGACAAAACCACATCCCACTCCGGGCCTTTTGATAAATACCAACTCATCTTTTCCTCACCCCTCTCTCTTCTTTTTTAGCACATTAAGCTCATCGCGGAGCTTCGCTGCTTTTCCATAGTCTTCAGCGGTTACCGCCAGATTAAGTTCATGATTCTTTTCTTCAATCAATCTCTCCATATGCTTTTGTTCCAGGGCCGTCAGTTCGTCCGACACGTCATCTTCAGCATCCATTCGAATCTTCGGTCTTGACGCGTTTTTCTTCGCATTTGACTTGTTCTTATTTGTTCCCTGATCCGTTCCGACAACAGAAAATGATTCGCCGGTATCACCTCTTGCGGCGACCCGATTCTCCTCTTCTTCTTCATTCGCGCGCTCGACATCACAGGAATCTTCGGCTGCCAGTGTATCCTTGATTCCCTTCACCGGCTTTCGTCCGAGTTTCCGTCCCACGTGCTTCTTCCCCATCTGCGTTCTGCAGAACACCGGGTCCATTAAAGTTGCGAACGCCTCATAACAATGCGGACATCCGAGGAACCCCGTCTGTTTAAACTCATCAAAAGTCATTCCGCACTGGTCGCAGCTTGTTGTCTGCCGCAAATTCGTCATTTCGGCGCCGAGTCCGAAATTCGATTGAAAAACATTTCCCATCATCGCAAACGGATTCGAATTCAGTTTGCCGTTTTTGGTAAAATTCGGAAGTGAAATTCCCGTTTCGGCGGCACATACCTCACAAAGCATGAACGTCTGCGGCTTCTTTCCTGCGATCTGCTGAATGATCTGAACACTCGCTTCACGTTCTTTACATCTTTGACACTTCATTAGGCATATCCTCCGTAATTATTGTTCTGAAAATTTTCCGGGGCAATCAGACTGATCAGCATGTTTTTAAAAATATCCATCCGTACAATCGCTTTTTTATCTGCTTCCACCGATAGAATTGCCTTGTCGGAAAGGGCTGCTTTCATCAGCTGCGCCTGTTCGAGGTGAATAATCTTGTAATCCAGAAAATTCTGGAGATATACTTCCGACTGCTGCTGAGATAAATCCGGTCCCAGAGAGTTAATGGAATGCATAAGATAATCCGTGGACGATACACGGAGAATTCGTGCAATTCGAATTTGCCCTCCGCCGCCTCTTCTGCTCTCCACCAGATATCCCTGTCCGTTTGTAAACCGTGTGGAAAGAACATAGGTAATCTGTGAGGGAACGCAGTTCACTCTCTCCGCGAGCATGCTTCTGCTGATAATGGCAGAACCGTTATTATCTTCAAGCATCTGTTTGATCATGCTTTCAATTATGTCACTTAATCGTGCCATTATTTCTTTCCCTCCATCCCGATTTTCATCGCATTCTCTGACTTTGACTATCTTTGACTTACTTCCATTATATGCATGTCGCATTTCATGTCAAGAGATCTTTTGATAAAAATACAAAAAAGAGCACCCTCATGGTCGAGAGTGCTCTAAGCCTTTTTCGTAATCATTCAGGAAATAATACGCCGGATACTGACGATCGGATACATGTCAACGCTGCCGTATTCAACATGGTCTCTTGTCGACGATGCGTGAATGACCTGACCGCCTCCCACATAAATTCCAACATGTTCAACGGATTCCGAGGAGCCGCGAATATCCCAGCACACAATGTCGCCGGGAGCAATGTCGGCCCGGTCTATGCTGATGCCGCATTTCTTCAACGAATTGGATTGATGAGGAAGACTTATGCCAATCTGCCGGTAGGTGTATACGACAAGTCCCGAACAATCGACGCCGGATCTGGATTCTCCCGCCCAGACATAACTCACACCGAGCATGGATACGCAAATATTGACAATACTCTCCCCGTTAACACCGGTAATCGTCGGCGCAACGGCTGATCCGCCGGACTTCTTAACCGTCTTCGCTGTTGTCTTTTTCGGGGTCGGTGTCGGGGTCGGCGGAGGATTTGTAGTTGTGTAGGAAATATAAACGTATCCTTCCGTTCCGTCGGATGTCGTAACCTGATACCACTTTGCTGCAACAGCCTCACAGTGCAGCGGCGTGTTTTTGTTAAGCGTCATAATAATATCGCTTCCGGTTGAAGGTTCGGAGCGAAGCTTGAGACCAGATGTATCCACCCACACCGTTCTGTCAATCGCAGTAAAGACCATGTTTTCAGAAAGTCCTTTGGATGGTATATAGCCTTCGACACCATCTTCCGTCCTGATTTTCGACCAGGTATCCCCAATGCCGATCCTGACAACTTCCTTACCCTTGTTTATGGCCGTCGTGGTCACGGAAGACATAATCGGTGTTTCCTTAATAATGCTATCCGTATATTTGATGTACATGGTTGTGTCGTCGGACAGGAATGTCGACGGGTCGAGCAATTCAACCGGAACATCCCCATCATCAAACGTTTGTACAACAGTGGCCGTAAGAATTCCCGGATACTGGTTAAGAGTTGCATCTGTGCCAGCAGAACCTTCAATGTGTGTCGCAGACACCGTCTGTCCTTCACCGACCACTACAAGCGGCAGCCCCGTTTCCGGATCGATTGTAACCGGAACGGAATCGTCAGGTGTAGGTGTTGCAACGGCTGCTCCGTCCGTAGGGGTAGGGCTATCTGATACCGGAGCCGAAGTCTCAACGGGCTCAAGACCGTTGACCGTATCGGTATTGAGGGATGCGCCCGAGATCGCATAGTCCTCAACAAGAACTTCCTTCTTATTCGGATCATAAGGATTTGCAGCCGCATATGCACGGTTGACTAGAATGTACGCCGGAACGCCTTCTCGGATGCCAAGCGGCAGTAAAAGAGTGGGCAGTGCGACCATTGCGCTTGTCGCAACGGTCAGCACTGCCATTAAATTTTTATGAGACCATGAAAAGTGAAAGCGCATTAATCCTCCGAACTCTGCAGATTACTCAGCAGAATCCTCCTGCAGCACACTCTCGTAATCATGTCTGAAGGAGGGAGATTCCATTCCCAACAGCGCGCTGTTTTCGGGGATAACCGGAACGGCTGTGATGTTGCGGTAACGCAGCATGCCTGTTCCTGCCGGAATCAATTTACCAATAATAACGTTTTCTTTTAGGCCAAACAACGGATCTATTTTACCTTTAACAGCGGCATCTGTCAAAACACGAGTCGTTTCCTGGAACGATGCAGCAGAAAGGAAGGAGTCTGTGGCCAGAGAAGCTTTGGTAATTCCGAGCAGAGTACGTTTGCCTTTTGCCGGAATCAAGTCCATCTTGACGGCGCGCACATTGGCGGCTTCAAAGTCGAAAATGTCCACGAGACTGCCTGTCATAAGCTCTGTGTCACCCGGGTCGTCAATGCGGATTTTGCGCATCATCTGACGGGTAATGACCTCAATGTGCTTGTCGTTGATGGTAACACCGCCGCTCTTATACACCTTGATAACTTCGCTGATGATATATTTCTGTACGCCGCGGACGCCTTTGATCTTCATGATTTCCTGCGGGCTGACGGTTCCGTCTGTCAGAAGATCTCCTGCCTCAACCATGTCACCGTCTTTGTTTTTCACGGTGGCCGAATAAGGAATCGGATATCTCTTCTCTTCAAGAACGCCATCCACGATCAGATCAGACGTTACTACAATGTCACGCTTGCGCTTTGCACCTTCTTCAATGCGAATAACGCCGTCGATCTCTGAAATGATTGCCTGTCCCTTTGGTTTTCTTGCTTCGAAAAGTTCTTCAACACGGGGAAGTCCCTGTGTGATATCATCTCCGGAAGCAATACCGCCCGTATGGAACGTACGCATCGTGAGCTGTGTTCCGGGTTCTCCGATGGACTGCGCTGCCATAATTCCGACAGCCTCGCCGCCGATCGTAGGCTCGCCCGTCGCCAGGTTGACACCGTAGCAGCGTGAGCAGACACCCTTGGGAGAGCGGCAGTCAAATACAGAACGGATTGCAACCTTCAAGAGGCCTGAAGCCTCAATACGATTGGCAACATCCTGTGTGATCAGTTCGTTTCTTCCGATCATCAGTTCGCCCGTGACCGGATGAACAATCGGAACCGAATTGGATGAGTAGCGTCCTGCAAGTCGATCCGAAAGAGGCTTGATTACATCCTTCTTCTCGTTGGCAACAACAGCCAGCTCGGTAACATATGTGAATTCCTGCGTGCAGCAGTCCTCATCCTGAATAATAACATCCTGAGCGACATCCACCAGTCGGCGTGTCAGATAACCTGAGTCAGCCGTCTTCAGAGCCGTATCGGAAAGTGACTTACGGGCACCGTGCGACGAGATAAAGAATTCGAGAACGTTCATACCTTCACGAAGATTGGACTTGATCGGAATTTCGATTGTCTTACCTGATGTGTCTGCCATGTTTCCGCGCATACCTGCCAGCTGTTTGATCTGGTTGATCTGTCCGCGGGCTCCGGAATCGGACATCATCTTAATCGGGTTGTATTTCCCAAGGTTCTTCTTCAGTTCCTCGGTAATCGCATCGGTCGTATCGTTCCAAATTCCGATAACTGCTTTGTATCTGCCATCTTCGTTCAGCATACCGCGATGATACATGCGGTTGATGTGTTCAACTTTGTCTTCCGCTTCATGAATCATTTTCTCTTTGACATCCGGGACGATCATGTCTTCAACGCCGATCGAAATACCGCTTCGCGTTGCATACTTGAATCCAAGTGCTTTGATGTCGTCCAGAAGCTTGGCTGTCGGTCCGATCCCGTGAATGCGGATGGCTCTGCTGATCAATCCTTCGAGAGCTTTCTTTCCTACAAGGAAATCACACTCAAGAAGCAGTTCATTGCCGGGTACCGAGCGATCTACAAATTCAAGATCCTGCGGGATGATTTCATTGAAAATGAATCTTCCGAGCGTGGACTGAACGAGTCCGGTCTTCTGTGCGCCGTTTACTTCACGAGTGACTCGAATACGGATGGGTGCATGAAGTTCAAGCTCATGCTCGTCATAAGCCATGATGGCTTCGTCGAGTGAAGAGTAGGATTTGTTTTCGCCCTTTTCGCCGTCCTTGTCAATCGTCAGGTAGTAACAGCCGAGAACCATATCCTGCGTAGGAACGGTAACCGGTTTGCCGTCCTGAGGTTTCAGGAGGTTATTCGAAGAAAGCATGAGGAAACGGGCTTCCGCCTGGGCTTCCGCAGAAAGCGGAACGTGAACGGCCATCTGGTCGCCGTCGAAATCGGCGTTGAATGCCGTACAGACCAACGGATGCAGCTTAATGGAACGGCCTTCTACGAGAACCGGTTCAAACGCCTGAATTCCAAGACGATGAAGCGTAGGAGCACGGTTCAGCATTACGGGGTGATCCTTGATAACATCTTCAAGAATATCCCAGACAATGTCGGTTGCACGGTCTACAAGGCGCTTTGCTGTCTTGATGTGCTGTGCGTGGCCGTCATTTACAAGACGCTTCATAACGAACGGCTTAAAGAGCTCGAGCGCCATTTCTTTGGGCAGGCCGCACTGGTGCATCTTGAGTTCCGGTCCGACAACGATAACCGAACGGCCGGAATAATCAACACGTTTACCGAGAAGGTTCTGACGGAAACGACCTTGCTTACCTTTGAGCATATCTGAAAGGGACTTGAGCGCACGGCTCGAAGCTCCCGTAACCGGGCGGCCTCTTCTGCCGTTATCAATCAAAGCATCTACGGCTTCCTGGAGCATGCGCTTCTCATTGCGGACAATGATTTCAGGCGCGCCCAGCTGCAGCAGCTTGCTTAGACGGTTGTTGCGGTTAATGACGCGGCGGTATAGATCATTCAGGTCGGAAGTCGCAAAACGACCGCCGTCCAGCTGAACCATAGGACGAAGTTCCGGCGGGAGAACTGGAATGACATCCAGAATCATCCACTCTGGTTTGTTGCCGGACTTCTTGAAAGCCTCGACAACTTCGAGACGCTTCACGATACGAGCCTTCTTCTGTCCGGAAGCCGAACGGAAATCTTCATGAAGCTGATCTGCAAGAGCGTTGATATCGATGTCGCGAAGAAGAACCTTAATTGCTTCGGCACCCATTCGGGCGACAAAAGAATTCTTGCCGTAAGTCTCAATCGTCTCACGGTATTCTCTCTCTTCAATAATGGCGTTCTTGGCCAGACTGGTTTTGCCGACATCCAACACAATATATGCGCCGAAATACAGGACTCTCTCGAGATTTCTCGGTGTGATGTCCAGAATCAGACCCATACGGCTTGGAATGCCGCGGAAATACCAGATATGTGAAACAGGAGCGGCCAACTCAATATGACCGAGACGTTCACGACGAACCTTGGATCGAGTCACCTCAACACCGCAGCGGTCGCAGATAATGCCCTTATAACGGATCTTCTTGTACTTTCCGCAATGACATTCCCAGTCCTTCTGCGGCCCGAAAATACGCTCGCAAAAAAGTCCGTCGCGCTCTGGTTTCAATGTGCGGTAGTTAATGGTTTCCGGTTTCTTAACTTCCCCATGGGACCAACCCTTGATGATTTCCGGTGAAGCCAGTCTGATGCCTATGGATTCGAAATTATTCATTTCAAACATTTTCCGAAGTCTCCTTCCGATACGACAAGTATGGATCAGTATGATCCATAGGTAAAATTATTCTTCCTCAACGTCCATGTCTACGTGTGCAGCCGGAAATTCGAGATCATCCAAATCGCCGGACAGGAAACCGTCATCGACGATGACTTCACCGTCTTCAGACAACATGCCCTCCGTAAAGCCGGCACTCTCAAGCTCTCCTTCATCAGGGAGCATTGCATATCTGGAGATCAGTTCCGGATCGGGTGCAGGTAAATCTACATCTTCTTCCGCTGCGTCTTTCAGCTTGAACTCTTCGTTCTCGCCTGAGTATATGTGGACGTCCAGAGCCAGAGACTGAAGTTCTCTGACAAGAACTTTAAACGATTCGGGAATACCGGACTCCGGAACGCTCTGTCCTTTAACAATGGACTCGTATGTCTTTGTACGACCGGAAATATCATCCGACTTGACCGTAAGAATTTCCTGCAGCGTGTAAGCTGCTCCGTATGCTTCCAATGCCCAGACTTCCATCTCTCCGAAACGCTGGCCGCCGAACTGCGCTTTACCGCCGAGGGGCTGCTGTGTAACAAGGGAATACGGTCCGATGGAACGCGCATGAATCTTATCGTCAACCAGATGGTGGAGCTTAAGATAGTACATAACTCCCACGGTGATGCGGTTCTCGAAAGGCTGTCCCGTGCGTCCGTCGAAAAGAATGGTCTTACCATCTTCATCAACACCGGCTATACGGAAAGCTTCAACGATATCCGCTTCATTGGCACCGTCGAAAACGGGTGTTGCAATCTTCCAGTCCAGAGCACGGGCCGCGCGTCCAAGGTGAACCTCAAGAAGCTGGCCGATATTCATACGGGAAGGAACGCCCAACGGGTTAAGAACGATATCCAGAGGCGTACCGTCCGGAAGGAAAGGCATATCCTCTTCAGGAAGAATGCGTGAAACGACACCCTTGTTGCCATGACGTCCGGCCATTTTGTCTCCGACCGAAAGTTTTCTCTTCTGAGCGATATAAACACGAACCAGTTTGTTCACGCTTCCCTTGAGGACATCGTCATTTTCTTTCGTGAATGTCTTCACATCGACGATAATACCGGATTCACCGTGCGGAACACGTACGGACGTATCACGGACTTCGCGGATCTTCTCACCGAAGATGGCACGATACAGACGTTCTTCAGCCGTAAGCTCCGTCTCTCCCTTAGGAGTGACTTTTCCTACAAGAATATCTCCGGCTCTGACTTCGGCTCCGACGCGAATGACTCCGTATTCATCGAGATCACGAAGGGCGTCATCGCTGACATTCGGAATCTCACGGGTGATTTCTTCGGCACCGAGCTTCGTGTCGCGGGCTTCGCACTCGTACTCTTCAATATGAATCGAAGTGTAAACATCATCACGGACGAGCTTTTCGTTAATAAGGACGGCATCCTCGTAGTTGTAGCCTTCCCAGGTCATAAATCCGATCAGAACATTCTTACCGAGTGACAGTTCTCCGTTTTGTGTGGACGGACCGTCGGCAATGATGTCGCCGGCTGTAACCGGATCATTCATGCGGACAATCGGACGCTGGTTAATGCACGTGCTCTGGTTCGAACGCTGGTATTTGGTCAGAGGATAGATATCCTTCTTCCCGTCGGTATTTGTAACTTCAATGCGGTCTGCGGATACAAAAGACACGACACCGTCGTTCTTGGCAACTTTACAGACACCCGAATCCTTCGCTGCACGATACTCCATGCCGGTTCCGATAATCGGAGCTTCCGGACGAATCAGAGGAACGGCCTGACGCTGCATGTTCGAGCCCATCAGTGCGCGGTTCGCATCATCGTTGCCCAGGAAAGGAATCAGTGCCGTAGCGACGGAAACCAGCTGTCTGGGTGTAACGTCCATCAGGTCTACCTTCTCAGGCTCAACCTCAACGAATTTATCGAGATAACGGCATACAACCTTCTTGTCCAGAAATTTGCCCGTCTCATCGATCGGCTCATTCGCCTGTGCAATATAGTAGTAATCTTCCTGATCTGCCGTCATATAAAGGACATCGCGGGTAACGACCTTCTTCTTCTTATCGTATACGCGATAAGGTGTCTCAATGAACCCGTACGGATTCACACGGGCATAGGTCGCCAGTGAGTTGATCAGTCCGATGTTCGGTCCTTCAGGCGTCTCGATCGGGCACATTCTTCCATAGTGGGAAGAATGAACGTCACGAACTTCAAAGTTCGCTCTCTCTCTGGACAATCCGCCCGGCCCGAGAGCCGACAGTCTTCTCTTATGCGTCAGTTCCGCAAGCGGATTGGGCTGATCCATAAACTGAGACAGCTGGGATGATCCGAAGAATTCCTTCACAGCGGCACTGACGGGACGTGTATTAACGAGCTGCAGCGGTGTGACGGTAGCAATGTCCGGAACCGCACCCATACGTTCACGGATGTTTCTCTCCATACGGGAGAATCCGATACGGATCTGGTTCTGAAGAAGTTCACCGACAGAACGGATACGACGGTTGCCGAGATGGTCAATATCGTCTTCATGACCGACTGTGTATTCCAGACCGATCAGATAGCTGACAGTGGCAATGATATCCTCAACTGTCAGATGTTTGGGCATAAGTTCATATACGCTGGCCGACAGTGCATCCGTCAGAACTTTCGCAAACTGCGTCTGTCCGGAAACACGGGCGTTGGCAATGATGTTTCTCAGTACGCCGGTGCGCACCTTCTCATTGACCGTGGTATTGCGAATGTCAAATCCCTGAAGTTCTTCCGCAGAAAAACTTGCACGGATATATGCATCTGCATCTACACGGGCATTTCCGATCACACGAAGCGTCTTCTCGGAAACCGTAACCGTATCACCCTTTGTGATGATCGGATAAATTAAAACGTCATTAATACCGGCAGCGGCAATTTCCAGAGATTTCGCTCTGGTAAGGATTGTATTTGCGGGAACAATCAACTCGCCGTCTTCGGTTACAACATTCTCAACGGTCTTATGACCCTCGATGCGGCTGGCCAGAGAAAGCTTCTTATTAAGCTTGTATATACCTACACGTGCAAGATCATAACGCTTCGGATCAAAGAACATGCTGTTCAGGAGCGTTTCTGCTCCCTCAACGGAAGCAGGCTCACCCGGACGAAGCTTGCGGTACAATTCGGAAAGACCTTCCTCACGTGAATGGGATACGTCTTTCTTGATGGTCTCGTTCAGCAAACGTTCGTCTCCGAAAGTATTACGGAGATCTTCATCGGTTCCAAGCCCAAGCGAACGGAGGAACACGGTGAGGGGGAATTTTCTGGCACGATCCACTCGAACAAAAATAACACCGTTGGAATCTGTCTCATATTCGAGCCAGGCTCCTCGGTTGGGGATAATCTGTGTAGCATAAAGCGGCATGTCCGACTTATCCTTCGAGGAAGAATAATATGCGCCCGGAGAACGGACAAGCTGACTGATGATAACACGTTCCGCACCATTGATAATGAACGTGCCGTTCTCAGTCATAATCGGGAAATCGCCGATAAATACCGACTGGTCTTTAATTACATTGTCACGCTTGTTGTTCAAACGAACCGTAACTTTAAGAGGAGCCGCAAAATTACAATCTTTCTCTTTGCATTCTTCGATTGTATTCTGAGGTTTCTCCGTATCGAATTCCTTTTCGGTAAAAGAAAGCTCTATATCTCCTGTGTAATCTGTGATCGGAGATACCTCTCTGAGTACCTCCATGAGTCCTTCGTTTAGAAACCATTGGTATGAATTCTTCTGGATCTCAATCAAATCCGGCATCTCAATGACTTCATCGATTCGAGAATAGGACATTCTTTCTGCTCTTCCCAATTTGACGGGACGCACCATTACACATCACCTCGCGAATGTTCTGGCCGAAGCCGGGCTATCGCGCCGGATTAAATTCCGACACACTTACTATCATTTGCAGAACCTGTAAAAATAGGGTTCTGCCGCGACAAAAAAGCAACAGACGACAAGCCTCCACCTTATGACGCGTTATAAGATGATAGCATTCATCTAGTCAAGTGTCAACATAAAATTCTTTAATAAGTTGCAAATTTAAGATTACCGACATTGATGGAATATCCGTTTCCGGCTTCCGCTGCCAGGCCCTTAAACCATGTGTCAAACTGTGTGCTGACGTTTCCTTCGAAAATGGTTTCCTGCCATGCGGGAAGTGACTTCTGGAAATAATACAGCGTCACCGTGTCTGTTCCGGGAATGATGATCATATCGCCGGGTTTACGGTCCGCTGCAAACAGCCATGCGGACAAGGCCTTCGTTTCATCTGTTTCCGTATCGGACACCAGACTTGCGGCAGTCACTCCGGACACAAGTCCTCCGGAAAATGCGGAGTTGATGTCGGAGTATTTTTTAACAAATCCGATAAAACTGTTTTCATCCGTAATCTGTGTCTTGTATTCATTGGCTTTGGCGGTTGCTTTATCCACAGCGGCCTGCACCTTGTCTGCCGTTGCACCCAACGGTGCGGCTGAATCCAGAATCAAAGATCTGTAGGAGACTGAAGGGATCTCGTCCAATTGTCTGCTTTCGAAATATACGGCATATGCACCGGATTCCGATGTGAGAACCGTCGTGTCGCCCGGTTTGCGATCCGCAGAGAAAAGGAAGTCGGACAAATCCGTATTGGATGCGGAAATGGTAGCTTTTGTAATGTTTGAATACAGAGTGGGATCCGCGTTGTCGGCAAATTGCGTCGCCGCCGCTGCTCCGGCAGCCTTTGCGCATGCATCCCGGAAAGATTTTGCATCGGTTGTTGTGTCCACAACACCCTGCGCAAGTTTCTTGGCAGCATCCAGAGCCGCCTTTTTATCGGCATCCGTCGCGGTTGCATCAGATGAACCCGGGAAAATATAGAAGTGGAAGGTTACATTTTCATAATCCGACGGGGACTTCGTATACATTGCCGTCATCTCGTCCGTTGTCAGGGAGTATTTTGTCTGCATCAAATACGCTGTATATTCCTGCGCTGTCAATTCTCTTCTCATGAACTGCTCGACTGCGCGAACGGTTGATCCGGCACCGTAACGGGACTTAAGAATCTGGTCGGCCGTTTGCTTCTTCGTCTTTGCATAGGATCTTGCAGATGCAACGAATCCTTTAATCTGTCTTTCGACCGTAACCGGCTTGAATCCGTCTTTTTTTGCAGCTTCATTCAGAAGAATCATCTTCTGCAGTTTTTGGGCTGTCTGGTCATATATGAATTCGCGGTATGTCTGGCCGGTTGTTGTATTCATTACTGAGTCCAGATTCGTTTCTTTCGTGATGGAACCGTAATTGATATATGAATCGTAAACCTGGAAGTATTGATAGTTGAATTCGTTCACTTTAATTTCCTGACCGGCAATGGTAGCGCCGGTGAGAATTTTTGCGGGAACTCCCGTCATATATGTAAAGTATCCTCCGCAAATGATTACGACTGCTGCAATAATACCGGCAATCAACAGTTTGCGTTTGACCTGATCGTTCAACAGGACCTTTTTGTTGTTTTTCTTGGAGGAAATGTTCTTTTTAGCATTTTCCATATTGGGAACCATCCTTCTGATATCTACTTTGTCGTTGACACAGCACGCCTATTATAATTCCGCATCCTTCAGAATGCAACAAAGGTCTGTCATACTATCCAGCCAATACTTAGGCTTTTCTGCGGCAAGTTCGTGTTTTGGCATATATGTCCAGTGAACAGCCGCCGAATCAACGCCGGCATTGGCCGCACAGCGCAGATCATGGACACTGTCTCCAACAAAAAGAACGCGCGAAGGGTCTTGGATTCCCAGCTTTTTCATCGCCAGAAAAATCGGTTTGGGATTCGGTTTGTGAACCTTCGTGTCTTCCCTGAATACCTGCGCTTCAAAAAAGGATTCCATGTCAAATTGCCGCATTGTGAACAGCGCCGTTTCACTCCGCTTGGATGTGACCAGTCCCTGCCGGACTCCGAGTGCCTGAACGGCCCTGAGCCCGTCCATGACACCGTCAAAAACGGGAACCGTCGGAAGCAACCGCATATTGTACTTGTAATAAGCATCCATTAATTCCTGCTGCGTCTTGGGATCGAACCGGGAAAAAGCTGTCGCGAGCGGCAGGCCGATACCGGCCAGCAGCACACTTTCGCTTTCTTCTTTTCCGGTAACTTCCATAAAGGCGCCTTGAAAACAGGCAAGAATCATTGGAATTGAATCCACAATGGTTCCGTCAAAATCATACAGTATTGCGTCGTATCTCAATGGTTTATCTCCTTTGGGAAGTGCTGCCGCTCTCAAAATGTCAGTTTCCGCTGTCACCGGATTTTTCCTGATCCCCGTTCGTTCTCGGAATCACGTGGATGCGGACTTTGGAAATCCATTTGTCTTCAATCGATTCCACCGTAACAATGACGTTGCCGTATGTAACCTCGGGTGTTTCGTCTTCATCGGGAATCCGGTCCAGAAGGTGTATGACGAATCCTGCGATCGTATCATAGTCTTCGTCCGGAAGGTCAATATCCAGCGCATCTTCAATGTCGTTCAGCGCGGTATCGCCCGACACGATGAGGTCTCCGTTCGGAAGCAGCACGATTTGCTGTTCTTCCTCGTCGAATTCGTCCGTAATGTTGCCGACGATCTCTTCAAGCATATCCTCGATGGTCGCAATCCCGGCCGTTCCGCCGTATTCATCGACAACAACAGCCAGCTGCATGCTTCCCTTCTGCATTTCGCGGAAAAGAGCCGACAAATTCTTCGTCTCGGGAACGACAAGCGGCGGACGAAGGAGCTTCTGCAGAGAAAACTCACCGGACCGTTCGCCTCGAAGAGAATATCCGAGAAGATCCTTTATGTGCAGAATGCCGACGATATCGTCAATTGTATCCAGATAGACAGGAATCCGCGTGAATTTCTCGTTTGTCGCCACATCCATGACTTCGGCATACGTGGCATCCAGCGAAAGAGATACGATCTTTGTGCGGTGCGTCATGATTTCCGAGACTTCTTTATCGTTGAACTCGAAAATGTTCTCGATCATTTGCTTTTCATCATCTTTGATGCTGCCCGACTCACTTCCAACGTCGACCATCATGCGTATTTCTTCCTCTGTAACGTTCCGGTCGTTGGCATGCGGGTCAATTCCCATCAGTCTGAGAATCCCGTTGGTCGATAATGTCAGAAGCTTCACAAACGGCGCCAGCACAACACCAAACCCCCGTACGACAGATACAGCCCCGAAAGATATCTTCTCAGGGAATTTCTGCGCCAGACGTTTGGGGACTAGTTCTCCGAGAACAAGCGAAAAGTATGCAAGGATAATCGTAACGACCACCATGCTCACCGGCTTCAGAAACGAATACGTTCCGGCCGGATCGATCGCGAATTTCAGACGGTTTGCAAATTTATCCGATGCGAATGCGGAAGACAGGAATCCGGCAAGTGTTACGCCGACCTGAATAATAGCCAGAAAATGACCGGGAGCGTCAATAAAACGGAGAATTTTCCTTGCGGATTTATCGCCCTCTTCTGCCATTTTTCGCATTTTATTGTCATTTAGAGTAATAACCGCCATCTCCGTGGCGGAAAAAAATGCATTTATCAGAACAAAAATAAAAACAACGAGCAAATCACTTGCTATGGCCGCAATACTGTCATCTGGCACAGTGTTCCTGTCCTTCCTTGCTAAGCACGGGTAAAGAACCCTCTTGCACATCTGCGTGAAAATGCCCCGCATTTACTGAAACAGATGTATCTATGAAAGAGAATATAGCAGATTTTGCCCTGTATCTCAAGACTTACCCCCTGAGCTTTTCGAGCTGCGACAATAAAACATCCCGCACAACCTGCGGATCCGCCTTGCCCCGGAGTGCCTTCATGGACTGCCCGACAAGGAACTGGAAGTTCTTCTCGTTGCCGGCAAGATACTCACCGACCGCTTTTTCGTTCTGTGCAAGCACTTCCGAAATCACAGGATCAATCGAACCGGAATCCGAGACCTGTACCAGTCCGTGCTGCGCAACATATGCTTCCGGATCGACATCGTGTGCGAAAACTTCGGCAAAGACCTTGCGTCCGGTTCCGCGGTTGATTTTGCCTTCCGATACCATTTTCAGGATAGCGCCCAGTGAATCCTGTGAAAAATGCATATCTTCCGGAAGAATCTGCGCATCATTGCACATCTTCAGCAGATCCGTCATGATCCAGTTGGATGCGTCTTTGGGATTGCCGCAGAGTTCCACGGTCCGCTCAAAAATCACAACGAGATACTTCGATCCCGTCAGAATGTCGGCATCATATTCCGGAAGTCCGTATTCACGGATGTAACGGTCTCTTTTTGCTTCCGGAAGTTCCGGCAGGGATGCGCGGACTCTTTCAACGTGTTCCCGGTCAATTTCGATCGGAATCAGATCCGGCTCCGGGAAATACTTATAGTCCTGTGCATCTTCCTTGGAGCGCATGGCATAGGAATGACCTTTGTTGTCATCCCATCGCCTCGTCTCCTGCCGCACCTTGCCGCCCTCTTTCAGAAGCTCGATCTGGCGCTTGGATTCACCGGCAATGGCCCGGGAAATCGCCTTCAGTGAAGCCATGTTTTTCATCTCTGTACGGGTACCGTATTCTGCCTGCCCCACCGGACGAATGGACAAGTTAATATCGGCACGCATGGATCCCTCCTGCATTTTACAGTCGGACACACCCAGATACTGAAGGACGGCTTTGAGCTTTTCGAGATAAGCAACGACCTCCTCCGCGGTTCGGAAATCGGGGTCGGATACGATCTCGATCAGAGGTACGCCGCAGCGGTTGTAATCAACCAGAGTACAATCGTCCCATGGATCGTGTACAAGTTTGCCGGCATCTTCCTCCATGTGGATCTCGTGAATGCCGATATGGGTTGTGCGTCCGTCGACCGTAATGTCGACATGTCCGTTTCGGCAGATCGGCAGATACAGCTGCGAGACCTGATAGGCTTTCGGCATATCCGGGTAGAAAAAGTTTTTACGGTCGAATTTATTGTAGTGCGTGATTTCGCAGTTTGTCGCAACGCCGGCACGGATGGCGTACTCCACCACCTGACGATTGAGCGTGGGGAGCGTACCCGGCATGCCGGAACAGACTTCACAAACGTGTGTATTTGGTTCCCCGCCGAACTCCGTGGAGCATCCGCAGAATATTTTGGATTTTGTTGACAGTTCTACATGGACCTCAAGGCCCATGACGATTTCATATGTACTCATACTTGACCCTCATTCCGATTTGGCTTCTGCAGATGAAAGTCCGTCGCCCGCTGGAAAGCGGCCGCTGCGTTGATGATCGTCTGCTCCTGCCGATGATTGCCAATCAATTGCATTCCGACCGGAAGACCGCGGGAATCCAGTCCGCACGGGATGGTCGCCGCAGGCAGACCGACAATGTTGACAAGGACCGTATAAATGTCGCCCAGATACATCTTGAGCGGATCCGACAGGCTTTCTCCGATCGGCAGCGCCGTTGTCGGAGCTGTCGGTCCGAGTATAAGATCATATTTGGCAAAAGCTTCGTCAAATGATTTCTTAATCAGAGCCTTTACCTGCAGGGCTTTCCTGTAGTATGCATCATAATATCCGGAGGACAGCACAAAATTCCCGAGCATGATGCGGTGCTTGACTTCAAGACCGAAGCCTTCGCTCCGGCTTTTGAAATATACATCGAGAAGATCTTTGGCGTCTTCCGCCCGGAAGCCGTATTTGATGCCGTCAAAACGGGACAGGTTCGAACACGCTTCCGCACAGGCAATAATGTAATAGGTCGGAACCGCATATTCGACGATCGGCAGGCGGAATTCTTCTAAAATGGCGCCCATGGATTTGAGCTTTTCTGCGGCTTCCAGGACACGGGCTTTTACATCGGGATCAAGACCCTCGCCGAAATAATCCAGCGGTATGCCGATGCGAAGACCTTTCACGTCAAATGCACGGGCTTCGTCGAGATCCACCGGTGTCGAGTCCATGGTCGTCTGATCCTTCGGGTCTTTGCCCATGACAATATTCAAAGCCGCGGCACAGTCCAGAATGTTCTGTCCGATCGGTCCGATCTGATCGAGAGAAGATGCATAAGCTACCAGTCCGAAACGCGAAACAGCACCGTATGTCGGCTTGATACCGCTGACACCGCAGAAAGAACAGGGCTGACGGATCGAGCCGCCCGTATCGGAACCAAAGGCCAGGAAAGCTTCTCCGGCCGAGACTGCCGCCGCTGCACCGCCGGACGAACCGCCGGGTACGCGGGACACGTCCCAGGGATTCTTTGTAACGCCGTAGTAGGAAGTCTCCGTTGTGGATCCCATCGCAAATTCATCCATGTTCAGTTTTCCGATGATGACGGCACCGGCCGCTTCGAGCTTATGAACCATCGTGGCGGAATACGGAGGGATGAAATTGGACAGGATTTTTGAGCCGCATGTGGTCTGGCGGTCTTTTGTACACATGTTGTCTTTGATGGCGACGGGAACACCGGCCAGCGGCGACGTGAGTTCTCCGGAATCAATTTTGACCTGCACAGCTTTCGCATCGGACAGCGCCTGTTTTTCAAAAACGCTTATATAACAGTTGAATTTTGGCTCATTCTCTGAAATTGCAGCAAGCAGCGCGGCTGTTGCCTCGACGCTTGTGGTTTTTTTATCACGAATCGCCTGCCCGAGTGCAAGTGCCGTCATGCTGAGTATCTGATCTTTTTTCATAACGAAGACCTTTCTCCAAAATGGACGTATTGATTGAATCCGACCGGATTCATTGTTACTCAACGGTCTTGGGAACCTTGAAGCATCCGTCTTTCTGCGTGGGTGCATTGGCAAGAATCGCATCGCGAAGATCCCCGTTCGTGACAACATCCTCCCGGTACACATTGGTCAGAGGGAATGCGTGCGAAAGAGGTTCTACGGAACTCGTATCCAATTCGTTGAGCTTGTCCATGTATTCGAGGATGGACTTGAGATCAGTCAGGGTCTTTGCCTTCTCTTCATCCGTAAGACGGATTCTACCCAATTCTTCCAGATAGGAGATCAGATCCATCGTTATTTCCATGTTTGTTCCTCCTGTCAGGGCTCCAGACGGTTCAGATCTCTCGGAAAGAGAGCGGAGTACCGTACGTTATTGTCGTCGAAAAGCTTCATGCAGAGCCGTTCCAGTCCCAATCCGAGACCTCCGTGCGGCGGCATGCCGTATTTGTGAATCATAAGGTAATTCGTGAATCCCTCCGGGTCAAGACCCTTCGAAATCATTTTATCGATCTGTTCCTGATATTCGTGAATGCGCTGGCCGCCCGTCGTAATCTCCATACCACGGAAGAGCAAGTCAAAGGACAGCGTGAAATGGCTGTCTTCCGGGTCATCCTTCGCATAGAAAGGGCGCTTCTTCACGGGATAATGCGTGACAAATACAAGTTCGCTGTTGTATTTCTCTTTAAAATACCGGCTGATCAGTTGCTCTTCCACAGGCTCAAGATCATACGGGTCTTTGATTTTATGTCCGTATTCCGCCGCAATCAGTTCCTTTGCATCGCGGAATTTCACGGTCGGGATTTCCGTAAAGGACGGAATTTTAACCCCGAGCGCCGCACATTCACGGGCGCAGTCTCTGCGCAGCAGATCAAAAATGTATATCAGACAAGCCGTCTCCATATCCATGATATCGGTAAAGCTCTTAATGTAGCCCATTTCAAAGTCCAGGCTGATATATTCGTTCAGGTGACGGTTTGTACTGTGCTTCTCAGCGCGGAAAACCGGTCCGATTTCATATACTCGCTCGAAAACGCCGACCATTGTCTGCTTGTAAAACTGCGGGCTCTGGGCGAGAAAGCCCTTCTTCCCGAAATAATCCAGGCGAAAAACGTTCGTTCCGCCCTCGGCATTCCCTCCGACGATCTTCGGAGTACGGATATCCGTGAAGCCGTTCGCATCCAAAAACTCCCTGAATCCGCGAACGACGGCGGCCTGGATGCGAAAACGGGCCCGCATGGCGCCGGAACGAAGTGTGAGAGGGCGATTATTTAAATCGGTGTCGAGATTGATTCCCAATTCTCTTCTGGAGAGATTGATCGGAAAGTCCTCCGCAGGACTCGACAACAATGTAATTTGCTGTACATGAATTTCCACACCGCCGGGAGCACGGGCTTCGAGATGTGATTCACCGGCCAGTTCGATTGTGCACTCGGGCCGAAGCAGATCAAAAACAGTCTGATCTCCTGTGGATTTGTCCCATACGCATTGTACCAGTCCGGCCGGAATGCGAAGAACAATAAAAGCGAAGTTGCCCATATCCCGGATGTTATGAACAGCGCCATGGAGAATGGCCTGCTGATTTTTTTCGGCACAGCTCTGCAGTCCCTCAAAAGTGGTGACTTGTAGTATTTCCTTACCCGAAGAATATTCCATGAGTTGCTGTCTCCTCTATCTGCGAAAAGCTATGCTAAACCCGCACAATTGTATGATTTTAATCAAAAAAATTCTATCACGGACGACCGTCAAGTGCAAGCAAAACGGCGTCTGCGAACCGATTCTCCGGTCGTATGCTTACTTTTTCTTTGTTTTTTGCTGTTTGTGCGCGTCGATGTCTTCATGATTGTTTTCCGGAAAATAGATGCCTCCGTGTTTCATTTTGCTCACGGCTTCCGATGTATTGGATACGCCCAGCTTATGCAGCAGGCTTCGAATCTGTGTCTTGACCGTACTTTCCGACTTATTCATCGAAGAGGTAATCTGCGAACGGCTCGTGTTCTGCGAAAGATGTTTAAGAATCTCATATTCCTGATCCGTTAGTGACTGCGCAAGATGTTCTCGCCGAAGGGATGCATAGGACTTGGCAAGAACAGTGCCGGGAGAAAATTCTCCGCGCATATGTCGAAGTATGGCCGGAAGAAGAAGTTCGCAGTTGCTCTTCTGCAGATAATCGATCGCTCCTGCAGATACGGCATCGATAACCTGCTGGTCGCATTCCGTGGCGGTAAGCACAATAACATCCGTTGCAGGTGATGCATCGAGAACTTCAATTGTGGCGGAAATGCCCGTTTTCCAGGCATGTCCGAGATTCATGTCCACAAGAAAAAGATCCGGCGATTTCTCGCGGGCGATCGTTACTGCATCCTTTTGTGTGGCGGCCGTACCGACAACCTCAATTTCCGGAGCCCTTGCAAGAAGAGATATGATAGACTCTGTCCATACGGGTTCATCATCCAGAATGGCTACCCTATATCGCTCCGCCAACAGAATCACCTCCCGAAATTCGATTTGCAGGAAAAACCAGTTCAGCGACAGATCCGCCCTTGGGCAGCGTCCGGAGGTCGAATTGCGCATCATGCAGATCCGCTACTTTTTTAACATAGTAAAGACCGAGACCAAAATGATTTTTACCCACTTTGGTTGTAAACAAAGGTGTTCCTAAATATCGGGTCTGCTTTCTTGTAATACCGCACCCGTTGTCCGTAATCTGTATTCCGAGCTTTCCGCGCCGGTCAAATGTACGAACGCTCAGGTGTCCCTCTGTATCCTCATTCATGGCTTCCATGGCATTGTTTGTCAGATTCAGAATCGTTTCCCGGATGTGAACCGGATCACAGAACACTCTCGGAGAAATTTCCCAGCTTCTGTCCACACGAATGTTCTTATGAGGGTATGTCTGCAGACTCTGGTTAATCGCCTGATCAATAATCGGAATAATCGCACACATCTCCGGCGTGATCCGGATCGGCTGAAACTGCAGATGGATGCGGTCCAGAATCGCCAGCGTATGTTCACAGGATTCCATGGCGAGCGCAATGTCCTTTTTGAAAACCTCCAGATCCGGATTTCCCTGCGCAGACTGAAACTGTGCATTCTGCAGAGAAAGCCGAAGGGAGAGGAGATTGTTTTTGATTGCATGATGAAGAACGCCGGTTCCTTGAATAACCGCCTGCTTCGTTTGTTCAAGATTGGTATTTTCCTGATGAAAATGGAGTCCCATGACACTCTGACGAATCCCAAACCCTACAAACAGTACGGAGACTCCGATGATGAGAACAATGCTGATCCTCCACGCCCCGACGACGCCTGTCGACGGAATCAGGTAGCTCAGGCAATAATAGAGAAGTGCGGAAGGAATGACCAGCAGGCAGCTGACTGATTTGTCAGCACGAAGAACGCGGTCCTTTTCTCGGAGCCAGCTCATCAGTAAAATAATCGTTACAAGCAGATAGTACGGCAGAATTACGATGGTCATAATCTGCGTGTCCCGAATCCGGTCTGCTACCGGAAGCGGCCCTTTAAACATGTCAATTGCGGGAAATACAAAATACGCACTTATAGCGGGTACTGCACAAAGCAGCAGCACAAGCAGGTGACGAAGTTTCTTCTTCGTCATCCATCCGGAATCATAAAGCGAAAAAATCAGAAGCGAAAAGGGTGCCCAGAAATAATTCAGCGAAGATAGAAAGCCCACGACGAGCTGCAGTGTCGGCCGGGTTTTCGCATAATCATTCAGAACTGCAGCCAGTCCTCCGCACCCGAAAAAGAAAAACGCAAAGGCCGCCCAGAAATGCGACGGACTGCGTCCCACGCTGCACCACATGAAGATGGCTATCGTCCAAAAGAAAATGAAGACAAGAAACAAACACGCCACCCCCCCTGAATGCTTCATTCATTATACGGGGAAATGACGTGTTTGTGGTATGTGTTTACAAATTTCTATTTTTTGCGGGATACAAGTGTTTGACGTCGTCCTTCGAGGTTATTTTCGAAGAGATCCCGCATGCGTTTTGTGCCGTGAATTTTACCGGAGCATGAGTTTGTAAATCCCGATAACATCCGACGTGGCCAGAGGAACAAAGCTTCCCATCGTTCCGTCACCGAGCCCGATATGTCCGGCAAGGTAGGAGATATCCTCTTCTCTCCCGCCGACATCCTGTAAACGGATGGGCAGACCGCAGGAGCTCCAGAAGGCCTCCAGCCGTTCAATCCCCATGCGTGCCGTTTTCTCCGGATTTGCAAAATCCATATCACACCCGAAAACGCGGGTTGCCATCTGTGCGAAACGCATTACGTCGTGATGCATCGTATATTTCATCCATGCGGGGAATACGACAGCCAGTCCCGCGCCGTGGGCAATGCCATACAATGCTGACAGTTCATGTTCGATGCCATGACTGCTCCAGTCCTGTTGACGGCCGACACCGATGAGATTATTGTGTGCGACCATGCCGGTCCACATAATATTGGCTCTCGCCTCATAATCATTCGGATCAGCAATAACTTTGGGAAGCTCGTGAAGCATCGTCAGAAGAAGTGCTTCGCAGAGACGGTCCGTAACTTCAACGTCCAGTGTGTTGGTATAATATCTCTCGAAAATGTGCGCCATAATATCCGCGGCTCCCGCGGCAGTCTGGCTCTGCGGAAGAGTCTGCGTCAAAGCGGGATTCAGTATGGAAAATACGGGACGCATCAGTTCTTCAGTATATCCGCGCTTGAAGCTCCCCTCTTCTTTGGTAATAACCGAACTCTCCGAACCTTCCGATCCGGCGGCGGCTATGGTAAGAACGGTCGCAACAGGAAGCGTCTTCTTTGCATGCTTTTTACCGGAATAAAAATCCCAGAAATCTCCCTCGTAAGGAACGCCGACACCGATGGCTTTGGCCGAATCAATCGATGATCCTCCTCCGACAGCCAGAATCAGTTCCACGTTCTCTTTTCTGCAGAGCTCGATACCTTTATATACAATTTTATCCGTTGGATTGGGAAGAACTCCGCCCAGAGAAACGTATGGTATGCCGGCTGCGTCAAGAGATGCCTTCACCCGATCCAGCAGTCCGGATCTTTGTACGGAACCGCCGCCAAAATGAATCAATACTTTTGTTGCGCCGGTCTGCTTTACGAGATCTCCGACCTGCGTCTCGGTGCCTTTTCCAAATACGAATTTGGTTGGGCTTTGAAAAGTAAAATTATCCATGTTATCCCTCTTTTCTCTGGATCAAAACATAAAAACAAAGCGTCCGCAGAACATAAAAAAACCGCGTCCGCGAGATAATTGTCTCACAGACGCGGTTCATAATATAGTCATTTTCTGTCGTGTTATGACACCGTCATGCTTTTCCTGTCAGCTAATCACCAGTTTGTACTGAGGCAGCGCTTCATTTTCAGTAAGATACGCGTTGAATTTTGTATCGGTCAGAGACTTCAGCGCATCATTCATCCAGTCTTTCTGTGTGCCGATATAATACATGACGTGAAAGCCGTATTCAGTCTTGACGAC